>WOR8_10005605_pt1 | contig 12081 bp, 8 predicted proteins | sample DeeMarSeWOR38_10_FD_19890 | JGI IMG/M metagenome (IMG submission 19890) | reverse complement strand
TTAATCCCTTATGGATGACTTCGGCAAAGCACGACTTGCAGACTGAAAAGGAATTTCATTTCAATCATCCGAAACTTGTACCGCAGTTTTTCCCTAAGATTCCCTGCTATAAAGATCCTTTTTCCAAACGGTTTTCTGCCGCGGTGCAGCGATATATACCGGTCTTTGGCTTCACTTCCCATTTGCGGATCGTTTATTTCGATAGCATGGATTTATCGAACTGGACTTTGGAGAATCCCTATGAGAATCCCCTGAATGCCATAACGCTCGAACTTCCATCTCCGAATGACGATTTGCAGGAAAATGTTTCCTGGACGGATAAAGGTATCGCGCAGGAAGATTTCCAGTGGGTCGAGTCGGCACAATCCCTGCAATGGCGTTTCTTCCGGCAGACGATTAATTTGTTGAGGGCAAGAAAAAACACCGTCTTCGTAGTGGTCGGCCCTTTTAATGAGCATATGTTGAAGCAGGACAGTCACAAAGTCTATCAAAAGATGAAGAGTGAATTTGAGGCGTGGCTCAGGCAGAATAATGTTGCTTATTGTATCCCCTCAGCGCTGCCCAGTGAATTATATCGTGATGCGAGTCATCCGTTGGGACAGGGATATGTCGTGCTTGCGAAACAGCTGTTTGAAAATCAGTCTTTCAAATCGATTATTCTAAATGAGGGTGGTGATTAGGTTGCTAATAGATATATATAAAAGAACAAGTCAAATACTGGGATTACTGATTTTGTTTTCTGTGCTCGTTGCAGTCTGCCCGGGACAAACTGAGAAAAAAGGAGATATTGAGTTGAAGTTAAAAGAGAAAGCGCAAGAGTTGGCTAAAAAATATATGATTATCGATACTCATCTGGATGTACCTTATCGTCTGAAGAAAAAGATGGAAGACATTTCTGAAAGAACGGCGGAGGGAAACTTCGATTATCTGCGGGCCAAGAAGGGGGGGCTTGATGTGGCTTTTATGGCCGTGTACGTGCCCGCTGAGTATGAGGAAACAGGGGATGCTTATAAATTTGCCGATGAGACTATCGATATGATCGAAGGTTTTGCCCGGACATGGCCCAACAAATTTGTAATGGCCAGATCGGTTACAGATGTGAAGAAGCAATTTGGCTGGGGCGGTGTATCACTTGCTATAGGAATAGAAAACGGTTCGTGTCTCGAAGGCAATCTTGCTAATTTGAAGCACTTCCATGATCGCGGCATAAGCTACATAACTCTTGCGCATTCAAAGGCTAATCATATCTGCGATTCGTCATTTGATCCCGAGCGCAAGTGGAACGGTCTGAGTCCTTTCGGCAAGAAAGTCGTCTCGGAAATGAATCGCCTCGGGATGATTGTCGATGTATCACATGTTTCAGACGACACGTTCTATCAGATCATAGAGCTTTCGAAGGCCCCTGTAGTCGCAACTCACTCATCCTGCCGACATTTTACCCCCAATTATGAACGGAATATGAGCGATGAGATGATAAAGCTGTTGGCTAAAAAAGGTGGCGTAATTCAGATAAATTTCGGCTCGATGTTCATCGGTAGAAAGGTTAATCAGGAAATGAATGACCTCAAAAAACGTATGGATGATTATATCGAGGCCCACAATCTGGAAGGTCAGGAGAAAGAGGATTACATTGAGCAATACAAACGAGAGCACAAGCTCCAAAAAGTACATGTTTCAGATGTTGCTTCGCATATCGAGCATGTTATAGAACTGGTTGGGATCGATTATGTCGGCCTGGGCTCAGATTTCGATGGCGTTGGAGACAATCTGCCCGAGGGACTTGAGGATGCATCCCGCTATCCAAATCTTATCTACGAGCTTTTGAAAAAAGGTCGCTCGGAAGAAGATATTAGAAAAATCTGCTCCGACAACTTTCTCCGCGTCTGGTCGGAAGTCGAGCGAATCGCTCTTGAATTACAATCGAGTCAGTGATAATATGATTTTCACTCAGCTCCATGCTCCCATGGGGCTGTCCACGAACCGGCTTCGGCACCGAAGACCTGCGAGATTTGTAGTCCGTTTGCCTGGGATGTGTAAAAGAACCGGCCGTTCGAAACAATACCGCCCACACACTCTCGCACATCCACACATGGTCCGGAAGACACAATTTTGTTTCCATTTGAGGTGTCGATCAGATCCATGTTGGAACCCAATATATAAGGCTCCGACATTGTGAACCGAGTGCATGCGTATTTCTTGTCGAAGACTGACAGAATCTTTCCCGTTTGCTTATCGATCACGTAGCTCGGCTGGCCGGTTGAGCCGTGAGTAAAGAGAAGATCCTTGCCTATTGTTACGACGTTAACCGCCTTTCCAACCGGTTCGGACCGCCAGATTAAAGAGCCGTTCTCGGCATCCAGGCACATAACGTAACGCTCCTGAGTTTTTTCTGTCGGTGGATTGTATCCGCCAAGATATAGCCTGCCTTTTTCCGCGGAGATAGTACAGCCGGCGGTAACATAGTACTTTGTCGTAAGCCAGATTACCTGCCCTGTCTGTGGTTCGATTGCGGCTGTAAGCCCTCTTGATTTTGGCTGGCCATCCTTTCTTTTTGGAGCGTATCCGAAGAAGGTCGAATAATAAAGCGCGTTGTCCATTAGAGCCAGGCCGGAATCGTTGCCGCCCGAGCCGAACTGCGAGAAATCAATGGTCCAGACTTCTTCGCCGGTCTTAACGTCCCATGCCCGGATAAAAGGTAGATTGTCTTTGGGATAGTAAGGATTGTCATGGCCGTAAATCCAGCTCATAATCTCGGTACCGTCGGGCGAATCGACCGGCTCGCCTTTCTGGAGATAGGCCTTATCTGTTCCCTGCGGAGCATATTTGCCGGAGCCAAAGACATAGATAGCGAGGTTTTTGTAGATAACCGGTGGCTGCTGCCGGCTCCAGCTTGGTGAGCCGGTAAACGGTGTTTCCCAGAGCAACTCACCCGTGGCCGCATCCAGGCAGCGCATCTGCGATTGTTTCATACCCGCCTGAGGGACAAGCAGGCGTTCGTTATGGTAGATCGGGCTGGTAAAAGAAACATGCACGCCGGGCCAGTATCGTCGCCACAGGAGCCTGCCGGTTTCCTGCTCTACGGCGAAGATTTGTCCCTCGGCGGTGTGAGTGTACATCCGGCCGCCTCCGCAGACGGGCACGTGTTTGAATGTGCCTTCGTAGCGACGAATCCATTTGATTTTAAGTGGAGGCTTCAAACCCTGATCATTTGCATTCGTGCTTGCCTGATTACCGAAATTCGTGAACCAGTCGTATTTCGAATCAGCAAGTTTGCTTGTCAGCGGACTCCTGATATTTTGCAGTTGAAGGTCTTTGGATGGCAGGGGGGCCTGGCCGTCCGGCCCGAGGATGTATAAATATCCATCCTCGCAGCCGAAATATACTCGGCCATCGCAGACCGCCGCCGGGGCGGAAATTGCCTTTCCGAAAGCGGTCTTAAATGACCAAGCATTGCCGCTACCGGATAGTGGGACGACATATAGGCTGCCGTCCAGACCTCCATAAACTGCTTTATTGGCAAGCAGAATCGGCGGGGCAATCGATGGATAGCCTCCGAGATATTGTGCCTGCTCGGAGCCGGGAGAATGTTTGCAGAAACCAAAATCCTCTTCCGGCCGGCAGCGGTAAACGTCCCTGCCTCGAATGCTGACCGAGCAGAAGCTCAGTGAGCCAGGACGATTTATTTCAGTGAGCGTTCCGGGGATATATTCTATATTTCCCTGTACGCCGGGCAGTGGAATGATTTCGACTCTGCCTGTGTTGTCACGCCGGTGCCACTGCTGATATACCATCCCGTCTTCGCTTATGCTCAGGCCGAACGTGGCTGGCTTTTCCGAGCCTGCGTATGACGGCACGGCTGCTATTTCCCGAAGCTCTGCGCGGCGGCCCTTGTCTTCGAGGCAAATCGCCGAGTTGATCGGAAGAACGAGCAGTTTTCCGTGGACGACAATGTTGCCCTGACAGCAAAACTGGTCTCGCCATGTCACCCTTCCGCCTTTATGCCTGCACCATTCTTCTCCGCTCCAGCGATTACCATTGAAGTTGAGGGTCTCTTTAACGAAATCCCATATCCAGCAAGTGTTACCGTTGGGTTCGAGGGCATAAACTCGTGAGCCCAGAGTAGCGAAATATACCTGGTTGTTTGCAACTACTGGGGAGCTGAATATCGGCTCACCGTATGAAAATTTTTTAACTACGTTTCCATTATTTTTATCCAGCACAACGTATGAACCCGCCATCGTACCGACGTGTAGATATCGCCCGGCAATGGCAGGTGATGAGACGTTGTTGCAATTGGCCTTATCAGCTCCGGTGTCAAACTTCCACAAAACCTCGAGCGTGGAAGTATCGATACAGAAGACGACTCCCGAGCCGTCCACTACATACACGCGTCCATTGTCAACGACCGGAGCAGTAAATACAGCATCGGTTAGAGGAACAGCACCAAGAAGGCCGAGAGGTGTTGTCACACTTCTATCAGGTACATTACCCGAGTGCCGGGAATCGTACTTGAATTGTAGCCAATTCTCTGCAGCGGTTGCGTTCGCAGTCAAAGTTAGAGAAAGAATTATTAACAGTGCTATTATTGTCTTTGGGATTTGCATTGCTTATATCTCCTACTTTTCCATATTTCCCGGCTTATGCCGATATGCCAGCGCTCTGGCGAAGTAATCGTCCAACAATTCGATTTCGAATTCTTTAATCATCTGGTCGACGTTGATTGTCTCATGCTCACTGGATATCAGGACCGAACCCAGACACCCTGGGTCGGAGATTATGACTTTCGGCCCATATTTTGTCTTGAGTTTTCGCAGTCGTTCCCAGTTATAATCCAGGTGCGCCAATTTGCAATCCAGGTTCACCTTAGCGACAGCAAAATTGAAGTAATTTGTGGTGGACGTGATGATCTTTCCCAAAGGATTGCGAATTTCAGATGGTGTTGCTCTGCCGGCAATCGCACCGACAAAGTGGCAGCGGCAGGAATATGCCCAATAGCTCTGCATCAGACCTCCGTGATACATCGATGAGAAAATGATGAGATCCGGCTTGGCCTTAGCGTATTTCAATCTCAATTCATCGAAATTCAGATCGAAACAGATTGCCATCGCGACCCGGCCGAAATCGCATTCGAAAATGAGAGCGTCCTTGCCGCAAAGCGTTCCGTTTTCAATCTCGCCGATTGTCGGATGATTTTTATTGTAAATACCGGCAACCTTGCCATTACGGTCGATCAAAACGCTTGAATTGCGCTTTGTACCGTTCGACATGAGTCGATACGCCGAATAGACGATATAGCATTTATTCTCACGCGCCGTCTCAGCAAAGAACTGCTGCACCTGGTCTTTGCGTACCTTGTAGTATTCAAGCAGCTTTTCAGCACTGAATCCGCCCGGCCTGTCGCACGCTTCCGGAACAACAATCAAATCAGGCCTGTCAGGCAGGACCTGCGCGAATTGCCTTTTCCAGTGGGCGATCATTTTTTCTATAACTTGCTGCGGTTCGGCGTCGTAGGCAAATGATGCCGGGCCCGAACCGATTGTAGCGATTGTGATATAGCCTTTTTTCTTCCATGGAGTTGTTGTGTTGCCGGCTCGGAGGGTATCATCAAATACCGGAACGAAGCAAAAAAGTATTGTCAGGAAAAATAATCGACCCGCAGATGTAGGATTTGATTTTGTGTTTCTCATGTTCCGTTCTCCGATACAAGTTATTTTTCCAGACGCCGGTCATCGATGGCTGTTTTGGCGGTGATTTTATTGTCTTCGAGAATGACTTGCCCGACGTGCTCTTCGATACGAATTCCAACGGTCTGTTTTTGTGAGTTGTGCTCCCGTGTGTCGCGAATAACGTTATTTTTGAAGACCAAATCGTTGGTATATCCCCTGATGCGGATTCCTGCTGCTTCCCTGTCGATACCGTTGTTCTCGATGACATTTTCTTCAAGGCGATTACGGTGGGCCGCCATTCCCGGCATTTCGTTGCGGAAGAACACGCCGTCCTGGTGGTTCGAGCGAACAACGTTGCGGCTTAGAATGTTGTCGGAATCTTTGTGTCCGATGGATATGCCGAATCGATGATTGCCTTGAAGAACGTTGTTTGTGAACAAGCCATGCCGAACCCTCCAGCATAAAAACAAACCATCAGTTCCATTATTGCTGGCGACACAATTTTGTACGCGTGGGCGCTGTGAGCCGCTGCCCGGATGGATGCCGAGATAGTTGTTATTCTCGCTGATACAATCGGCAACGGTAACATCGTTTGACTGCTGAAAGCTGATGCCGTCGCCGTTGTAATTACGCACTACGCAATCTTCGATAACAGTGCCGAAGGCGCGATAGAGAAAAATCCCGGCTCCCCGGCAGCCGTTCAGGTGGATGTTGGAATCTTTATTGCCGTCGATTGTGAGACCTTCGACTCGCGCGCCTTCGATGTGATACCCGCTGACGATTGGGAAAACCGTTGCTGCTTTGGCCTTGTTGGAAACCATACAGTCAGCCATAAGTGGCTTATCGATCGAGAATGTATTACCGTTGTGTCCCGTGATGCGGGCGACGGTGGTATGGAATCCTCCTGCGCGGTCGTCCCAAATAGCAACGCCGTAACCAACCGCAAAACCTGTCGGGTCCTCAACCGTGAACTGCTGCTCACCGAAATCGCCGTCGAGGGCCAGGGGGCAGGCTATCCCGTCAGTTTTTTGCAGGATGGTTTTGCCTTTCTTGCCCTTGACTGTCACATTAGAACGCAGATGAAGCGAGTCATACATCAAGTACTGACCTTCACCGATGTTTACTGTCCCTCCTCCGAGGCCTGCTATATAATCGACTGCGGCTTGCAGAGTGCGGTTATCGTTGCCTGTTATATCAGCATTTTCTTTCCCGACGGTTATACTCGGCAGCTCTTTCATCTCCGAGTGCATCGCTGTAGGCAATTGCTGCTCATCCGGTTTAGGAGAGAAATCCTTTTGAGTTTCCGAGGCATGTAAAATACCGGTAAAAACGAGCACACAGGCAATAGCGAAAAGTAAAAAAGGATATGTTTTCATTGTCTCGACCTCTATCAAAGATACTTACAGGATTAGTCTATCACTATGGCTAAGTTAATTTGCTTTCAATTTGTTGAAGTATTTTCATTGACTCGTTGGCGATTGTTTTGCCGCCGGGTGTAAAATCAAACACTTCCAGAGAAATCCAGTGATTATATCGCATATCCTTTAGCACTTGAAAAGCTTTCACGTAATCATTAACGGCATTTCCCGTGCCGAGGTGTTTGCCGCCCATTTCCTGGACGTGAACGTGATGGATATTTTTATAGTACTTTCTCAAAAGGACTTCAAACGGCTCGGTTTCATCGACGGTATTATTAAAATCAAACATCATCTTGATAGCCGGATGATTGATACGCTCGGTCATCTCCGAAGCTTCCGCTAACGTATTGATAACATCAGTTGTTCTTTTGCCTAAAGGTTCAACAAGAATTTCGATACCTCTCTGCTGAGCGTGGTCTGCAACCGAAGCCAGACCTTCAGCGAAATACTTTTTTGCCTGCTCAACGGGAATGCCCCTCGTATCGCGCTGCTTTGGTGAACCGAAAATCATATAAGAGCCGCCGAGGTCGCCGCAGAAATCAATCAGTGTATCAAGATATACGACAGTCTTCCGGCGGGTGCCAGCATCTGGCGTCGTAAAATGCAAACCTTTTGGCGGCGGAGCCAGTAGCCAGTGCAGGCCGACACATTCGAGGCCGGCGTCTTTCATTACCGAGGCCATTTCTTTACGCTCTGCCGGTCTTATTTCCTGTACACCTTCTTTGACCAGAGAAAACGTTGCGATTTCGACTCCCTCGTAACCGGCATCGCTTATAATCCGGCATTGTTCGGCCCAGCTCAATTCAGCCATGCTCTCGTTGCACATGGCGTATTTGAAGCCGGCCCACTTGCCGAGTATCGCTTCGTTCTTGTGGCAGCTCAGCATCAATCCGCTCAGTGCAGCACTGCCTAAAATACTCCCTGAAGTCTTTATGAATTCTCTGCGATTATAATTTGACATGGTTCTTCCCCAGCAATATTTCAATTCATTCCTCGGAATTTATATTCCCATGCTATGCCTTTATGCACAGGAGTTCTTCTATTATGTCTTGTGACGTTCGAAAATTATATCGTATTCTTCCGACAATTGAAATATTTGTTAAAATTGCTTTTAGATACTGGCGTATGAGAAAACCGTGACGAAATAGTCAAATCATGGCATAATACCTATGTTAAGATGTGAAGCTATTTTAGGGAATTAAAATGTTTGGCCCAAAATGTCTTTTTGCGATTTTAACCTTTTGTCTTGTGAGTGTTAATTCAGGATTTGCCGGTGAGCGGACCGGCAGGCCTAAAGGTTACACCATCCCACTGATTGACCTTGCTGGTGAGACTCATCGCCAGATTGTCGTCGATAAGGAGCCTGGCCAGTATCTCGGCCATCCGACCACAGTACTGCTGGAGGATAATAAGACTATTATTACGGTTTACCCGAAAGGGCATGGACGCGGTGCTATAGTGATGAAAAAGAGTACTGACGGCGGTTTGACCTGGTCGGAAAGATTAGATATACCGGAGAACTGGGCAACATCGAAAGAAGTACCCACGCTCTATCGGGTAATCGACTTACAAGGCAAGAAACGGCTCATCGTGTTTTCTGGATTGTATCCTGTCCGAATGGCAGTCTCAGAGGATGACGGCAGGTCGTGGACGCCGCTTCGGCCTATTGGTGACATTGGAGGGATTGTTGCGATGGCCTCTCTGGTTCGGCTGAAAAATGGGGACTATATGGCCCTGTTTCACGATGATGGACGTTTTCTTCATGGTGCAGGCAAACGAACAAAATTCCAGGTTTTCAAGACGATTTCCAAAGATGGAAGCCTGACTTGGAGCCGGCCGGAAGTGATAGCAGAACATCCGGAGGCACATTTGTGTGAGCCGGGGGCAATAAGATCCCCTAACGGCAAACAAATAGCATTATTGCTGCGAGAAAACAGCCGCAAATTCAATTCTTTTGTTATTTTCAGTAGTGATGAGGGCGATACCTGGTCCGAACCTGTCGAGTTGCCCGGGGCTTTGACTGGTGACAGACACACGGGCAAATATGCGCCGGATGGAAGGCTTTTTGTAACTTTCCGTGACACTACACATGAAAGCCCAACGAAGGGCGACTGGGTTGGATGGGTTGGAATATATGAGGATATCGTCAATAACCGGGAAGGGCAGTACCGGATTCGGCTTATGGATAACCACAGGGCGGTGGATTGTGCTTATCCAGGCTTGGAATTGCTTCCGGACGGTACGTTTGTTAGCACAACTTATGGCCACTGGGTAGAAGGCGAATCGCCATTTATCGTAAGTGTACGTTTCAAATTGGAAGAAATCGATGCTAAAGCTCGTTCAATGAAATAAATCTTGTTGAATAATCAAAATCAAGATAAAGGAGATTTAAAATGAAAAAAATTGCGAAAATCATTTTCATGCTGGCCTTTACTTTTTTGTCTGTATCAAACACATTAGGTCAGCGAGGAGTAGAACAGTCTGTGGAATTCAAGAAAATATCCGACGGACTATTCGAGATTGTAGGCGGACGAGGCTCGCAGGGAGGAGCATATATAGGTGATAATGGAGTGCTCGTGATCGATGCGAAGATGGACAAGGCTTCGGTCGATCAGGTCATTGAAGGAATTAGGCAAATCACCGACAAACCACTCAAATACCTTGTGAATACTCACAGCGATGGCGATCATGTGGCGGGAAATCGATATTTTCCCAAGACAGTGACTATTATTGCACACGAAAACTGCCGGAAAGATTTCTTTAGACCCGGCAGAAACGGTGCTGCTTCTCAATGGAGCAAGCCGGACTTGGCGCCTTTCGTGCCATCGCTGACATTCAGCGAAAAGATGAACGTACATCTTGGCTCTAAAATAGTTGAGTTAAGGTATTTCGGCGTAGGCCATACTACCGGCGATACTGTAGTTTATTTTCCTGAAGAAAAGACAGCCTTTCTCGGTGACCAGATATTTCTTACGAGAGCCCAGCTTATCCATTCGTATAAGGGGGGCAATTCTTTCGAACATGTCAAAACGCTTACAAAAATGCTGGATACGATAGATGCTGAAAAATTCTGCAGCGGTCACAGCGAAATGACAGATCGAACCGGGATAGAGAAGCATATTAGCCGGATGAAAAAAAGGCAGGAAAAGGTTAGAGCATTGATTGCAAAGGGAAAGAATACAGAAGAAATAAAGAGTGAATTTGAGGAGAACGAAGCAAGGCTAATCGAGGCTATATGTAATGATATAAAGAAATCCTCTCAATGATAGAATCTGCCCCGATTACTATTTCCTAATCATGAAACGGCTCCTCAAAGAACTTGTACGGTGTTTCTTTCATGCCTACTCCTGTATATGTATATTGGCCTGTATGATTTGATTGAAGAACATAGAGGCGAAATCCACATATGTTTTGCTCATTTGATGCCTTTTCCTTCAAGAATTCGTAGAGCTTTCTGAAAATTCCTTGCCGACGAAATTCCGGCTTGACATAAACACTCTGAATCCACCAGAACAGGCCGCAGCGCCAGTCGCTCCATTCATAAGTAACCATGCAAGAGCCGACTACTTCACCATCTATTTCGGCGACAGTATAAAAGCCATACTTCGGATTTTTGAGAAGCATTTTCACGCCTTGTGTGACAATCGGCGGTGAAAGTCGTTTTTGCTCGGTCTCCTGAGCCAATGCTATGTTGTGTTTCACGAGCGTATCTACGTCTTTTTCTTGTCCAGTTCTCACCGACAGGGCATCCGGCATTGTTTTCACCTCATTTCTTGAAGAACTCATAAGTGACATCTGTTACAATAAGCACATTATAACCAGAGATGGAAAATATTTCAGCTAAGATTCTATTTACTGACACGACAGGTTTTGCTCTTGATTTGTGCGGATTTTGTTTGTATACCCACCGGAAAACCGCAATGGCATATAAAAGGAATTTCGAAGCGAAAGCATGAACATCTGAAATGGACATCAGTTGAAGTCAAAAAAAAACGTAAAAATTGCAGTGGTTATCATCATTTTAAGCGTCGGGTGCGGCTTGCTTGCCTTTTTTTCCCCGCATGGTGAAGAAAATCAATCGACAGCCATGTGGTATAGTATCATCCCTCCCATGCTGGCTATCTTGCTGGCCTTTCTGACGCAACATGTACTGCTTAGCTTGGGAATTGCAATTGTTGCCGGTGGTTTTCTCACTTCGGTTCCGCAGGCTCCATTAAGTATCAATGCCTGGCTGCAGGGATTAAGAGCAGTAAGTACATTCGTTACGGATACTGTGACTAATCGAACGAACCTTTTAATACTCTCCTTTATACCGCCCATATTTATAATGATCGAAGTTATTATGGCCTCAGGGGGATTCCGGGGGATTATTGTATGGCTCCTGAAGTGGGTAAAAGGCAGAAAATCCGCTCAGGCTGCTACCGCTCTAATGGGGATACTATGCTTCATTGACGACTACACTAATGCCATTGTCGTCGGCTCGATGATGCAGCCGATTACAGACCGGTTTCGTGTCAGCAGGGAAAAACTTGCCTTTCTTGTTGATGCCACAAGTGCGCCAGTTGCGGGGATAGCCGTGGTCAGCACCTGGATCGCCTACGAAGTGGGTCTTCTTCGTCAAATCGCGGAAAAACTTGAGATCGATAAGAGCGGATATTCCATGTTTTTTGACGCCCTGAGTTTCCGCTTCTATTGCCTGTTGATGATTGTTTTTGTTTTCGTGCAGATTTTAATGGATCGCGATTTCGGGCCCATGAAGTTGGCCCAGGAAAGGGCAAAAACGGAAGATTCACCGGAAAAATTCGGGATTCAGGATTCGGAGCATACATCCGGCCGAGCGATTAACGCCCTGGTTCCAATAGCCGGGCTTTTGCTCTTTCATGGTACAGGCCTGTGGTTTGATGGAACATCGAGGCTCAAAAGCGATATGCTCGAATGGCAAACCAAAAGTTTGACAACTATGGCAGAGAATATGCCTCCAAAACCTGTAGATATTG
>WOR8_10005603_pt1 | contig 12082 bp, 6 predicted proteins | sample DeeMarSeWOR38_10_FD_19890 | JGI IMG/M metagenome (IMG submission 19890) | reverse complement strand
GGACGTCACCGAGTTGCGGGCAATGGCGGAGCAGGAGCTGGACCACCGCCTGAGGAGGATAGCAAAGCGGGCAGTATCCATGAATTGGCTCAGGACAAAGCGCAGGTACGGCGACCATCCTGTCAAGTTCTTCGTCACAGAAACCCTGGTTCCGGATACGTACGCTTATCTGGCCTGGGCGTCCGAGCAGATTCACTTCGGCCTGGGAGGAGATGAAAGAAATCGACCGGCCGACCAACGGGTATTGTTCTTCCCAGACTTCGAGGGCAACCGCTTCATCCTCCACGGCAGTAATGTATCCGAGGGTATGCCGACGACGACAATAGCCTCGGACGTCATCTACTTCGGCGAGAAGAAGAAGGCCGATAAGACAATGCTCGGGGAGCTTTTCACGAACGAGAAGGAAGGCTGCGCGTCCATGCACGTGGGCAGCAGGATAACATTGTTGAGGGATGTCAATACAGGCAAGATGAAGAGGAGCCTGGACATATTCAACGCCGTTAGTCTGGGCGGCAAGAGCGCCCATTCGACAGATACGCTCCAGGACCTTCTCGAGGAAGGAGAGGAGGCCCATCTGCTCGGTGACGACATACTCCTTTGTCATCCCGATTATTTCATACAGCCGGAGAAGGGCATGTACCTTTCTCTGAAGGGTCTGACCGATGATTTCCACAACGACCTGATTTTCGGTAGGTCAAGGTTCCTCGAGAACGTCCCTTACCTTAACGGGAAACCGACCTTGGCTTCCGAGGATGCAGCATGGAGCGGGAACATGAGGACGATAATCGATAGGGGGGATTTTCCCGGAACCTTCGAGCACTCGCACGTGAACACGGACGAGTTGGACGAGGTCAACTTCTTCGTGATGAGCCGCAACTGCCTTCTTCCCCCATTGATGCGGACCTCGAGCATCCACCTTTGGCTGACCAGCCTTGTCCTGGGTGAGACAAAGACTACGGCCGCCGAGGAAGGCGGGAAGATCGGCCTGGACAAGAACGAGGCGTTGAACGACCCGTTCATTCCCTCGGGTAGGCTGGGTGAGAGGATCAGGGCGATCCACAGATTGATAGAAACCCTCAAAGGCAAGGGTACTGAAGTAAACCTTTACGTGACAAACAATTCCAATGTCTATGGGGAGAGGAACGACATCACGTTGGGGATGTCCCGCATCTTGTTCCTGGACGCTAAAAGGGGCGGCGGGAAATGGGGACTGGCCCAGGATTTCCCGGGCATGGAGGTGCTGAGGGAGTCCGATCTTTGGACAAGACAGACCCTGGACAGGTTGAGCGCATTGTATGTGAAGGGGGACATCAGCAGGAACGAATTCGAATGCCAGCTGGAGATTCAATCGTTGGATTCCTTCATGCCTTGGAGGGTGGCCAAGACCAAGCAGTTCAGGAGGGACATGGAGGACCTGAACGAGAACAGGTTGGGATTCCTCAAGGCCCTGATGCTGAGGAACGGCGTGCGCTTCGATAAGTTGACACTTGACGGCCAGACACCGATAATGGAGTTGCTGAACAGGAGCACCAACCAGAAAATCGAGCAGCGCCGGTTCATGAAAGAAGAGAGATTGAGGAGGCACAAGACCAAATCCAATCCGGACAACAGGGATGACGGATGGAACGAGTTCTCCAACCCGCGGGAGTTCGACCTCATTTTCAATCCCCTCTCCTGAAATCGTTTCGTTCAGGCATAGATTTTAATCTTGAAAATCAATCGGGCATGAAAATGAGGGGCGGAAATGCCGGACAAATATCTCTATCTCTTCTCAGAGGGCAGGGCGGACATGAAGGAGCTGCTCGGGGGCAAGGGCGCCAACCTTGCAGAGATGACGAGGGGAGGCCTATCTGTACCACCCGGTTTCACCATCACAACCCAGGCCTGCAACTTCTACAGGGAAATGAAGGGCAGGCTGCCGGATGACATGTGGAACCAGGTGAAGGAGGGCCTTAAGACTCTTGAGGAGCAGACCGGCAAGAGGTTCGGTGACCCAGGGAAACCTTTACTCCTTTCCGTCAGGTCGGGTGCGCTGCACTCGATGCCGGGAATGATGGACACAATTCTCAATCTAGGGCTTAACAAAGAGACGGTCGAGGGCCTAGCAAAGGTTTCAGGGAACCGTAGGTTCGCCCTGGATTGTTACAGAAGGCTCATCCAGATGTTCAGCGACGTTGTTCTCGGAATAGAGCTTGAGAACTTCGAGAAGCAGTTACTGGCCCTGAAGAGGAAACTGGGCATCACGCTCGACGTCGAATTGGACGAGCACGCACTTGACGAACTCGTGGGAACATACAAGGATATTGTCAGGGAACACACAGGTGAGGACTTCCCCGCCGACCCAGAGACACAATTGTTGATGTCTGTCAAGGCGGTCTTTGCTTCTTGGGACAATCCCCGGGCCAAGACGTATAGGATGCTGAATGACATATCCGACGACCTGGGAACCGCGGTGACTGTTCAGGCGATGGTTTTCGGCAATATCGGAGAGAGTTCTGCTACCGGTGTGGCTTTCACCAGGAATCCCGGGACAGGCAACAAGGAGTATTACGGCGAGTTCCTGATTAACGCTCAGGGAGAGGATGTGGTCGCCGGTATCAGAACGCCGAAACCTGTCATCGAGATGGAATCCGACATGCCTGCCCAGTTCGAGGAACTGAAGAAGGTCTATCACGACCTGGAGGCCCATTACAAGGACATGCAGGATTTCGAGTTCACAATCGAAGAGGGTAAGTTGTACATACTCCAGACGAGGACCGGGAAGAGGACCGCCCAGGCAGCCATAAAGATCGCCGTTGACATGGTCGACGAGAAGCTCATCGACAAGAAGGAAGCAATCCTGATGATCGATCCCAACCAGATAGCCAGGCTTCTCCACAGACGTCTGGACCCCAAGGAAAGCGTCAACCCTGTTGGCACCGGTCTTCCAGCGTCTCCAGGGGCGGCAGTGGGCCGAGTCGTGTTCCACGCGGACGATGCAGTTGCGTGGAACGATCGAGGAGAGGAGGTCATCCTGGTAAGGGAGGAGACCAAGCCGGACGACATTCACGGTTTCTTTGCAGCCCAGGGCATCCTCACTGCCAGAGGTGGCAAGACCAGTCATGCTGCCGTCGTTGCCAGGGGCATGGGCAAGCCCTGTGTCAGCGGCTGCGAGGACATGGATATTGATGCCAAAGCGCGGACATTCCGCATCGGTGATGTCGAGGTTTGCGAGGGTGATTTTATAACCATCGACGGCACGGACGGTGCTGTCATCTGCGGTCAGATCCATACAATCGCTCCTGACCTCTCCGCGGAGGCCGAGAGGGTGCTGAAGTGGGCAGACGAGATCCGCGAGCTCGGTGTGTGGGCGAACGCCTCAACACCTGAGGCTGCACGGGCGGCTTTGAAGTTCGGTGCCGAAGGCCTCGGCCTCTGCAGGACAGAGAGGATGTTTAACGCAGTCGACCGCCTTCCCATAGTCGTCGAAATGATACTTGCCGACTCTGAAGAGGAGAGAAAGAAGAGCCTCGACCGTCTGATGCCATTCCAGAGGGACGACTTCGTCGATATATTCAGGATTATGGAGCCCATGCCTGTGGTTGTCCGCTTACTCGACATACCCCTTCACGAGTTCTTACCGAGTGTCGAGGAACTGAATACCGATGTCCAGAACCTCACACGTTTCGTTGATTGGATAAAATCGATGCGCACGCTGTCAGGAGCTGTGAACATGGTCGGGCTTCCAGATGAGACACAATCGGTGATTCACAGGCTGTCCAAAGAAACTGAGATGCTGCACGAACAGGAGGTCGCACAGAAGGTTCTCGAGAGGAAGCTCACGATGCTCTCGAAGGTCAGGAAGATGGTCGAGGTCAATCCTATGCTAGGGCACAGGGGAGTCAGACTGGGCATAACCTATCCCGAGATCTACCGGATGCAGATGCGGGCGGTGTGCGAGGCGGCCGCCCTCCTCATCAAGGAAGGGAAGAACATCGAACCCCAGATCATGATACCCCAGGTCTGCACAACCGATGAGTTGAAATGGATTTACGGGCAGATACTCGAAGAGAAAATCCTCGTCGAGGAGGAGACGGGCGTCAAGATACCGGTATTGCTGGGAACTATGATCGAGGTCGTACGGGCCTGCATGCGAGCTGGCCGCATAGCCGAGTGGGCTGACTTCTTCTCCTTCGGGACCAACGACCTCACCCAGGCCTGCTTCAGCTTCAGCCGGGAGGATGCGGAGAATACCTTCCTGCCGTTGTACAATGAGAGGAAGGTGCTGAAGCACAACCCCTTCGAGATATTGGACCAGAAGGGCGTGGGAAGACTGATGGCCATAACGGTCCAGTGGGGCAGGAAGACCAAGCCCGACCTGAAGATAGGTATCTGCGGGGAGCATGGCGGCGAGCCCAATTCCATCGGTTTCGTACACACGATTAACCTCGATTACGTCAGCTGTTCGCCATACAGGGTGCCGGTGGCCAGGTTCGCGGCAGCCCAGGCAGCACTTAAGGAACCCGAGGAACTCTCCGCGATTTGGGGAACTTATTAAGTGGTCATATTTTTCCAGTTCGTTTATATAGTCTGCACAGCCTATGACCAATCGATAGGAGCGAAAGCATGGCGAGCATGGAATCGTTGGGAAAGAAGGACAACGGTCCGGCCATAGTGGCGAAGGGCGTGTCCAAGACCTATGATCAAAGGATCAAGGTGGACAAGAAAGGCTACAAGCACCCGACAGGCCAGTGCTACAGCTGCGGCGAGAAGATAGGCAACGTGACCAAGTGCCCGAAATGCTCTGCGAGGCAGGACAGGGTCCGGGCCCTCCGGTCAGTCAGCATGCAGATGAGCAAGGGCGAGGTATTCACACTTCTCGGGCCGAACGGTGCGGGCAAGACGACGTTCTTACGGATCCTATGCACCCAGCTCATGCCCTCGGCCGGAGACGCCCACATCTTGGGCGACAGCGTGGTCAACGACCCCAAGGCGGTGAGGGAGAACATCGCCATGGTGCCGCAAGATGCTATGGCATACTCGAATTACACTCCCTGGGATTATGCGTATTACCTTTCCCTTTTGCGCGGTATGGATAAGGAGACGGCGAAGGCGAAAGCTGAAGAATCACTCAAGGCCATGCTGATGTGGGACCTGAAGGACCGTCCGAGCCAAACCCTCTCCGGAGGCGAGAAGAGGCGCGGGTTGATCGCGGCGGCCATCGCCAGTGACGCGCCCGTCCTCATGCTCGACGAGCCCACGAGCGGCCTCGACGCCATAGGCCGCAGGAACGTATGGTCGACGCTGCGCGACAGGGCGGCGACGGGCAAGACTATCATCCTGACGACGCACATGATGGACGAGGCCGAGATGGTCTCCGACCGGTTGGCCATAATAGACAAGGGCAACCTGATCACCGTGGGAACCCCCGAGGAGATCAAGAAGAGCATTCCATACAGGTATCGGGTCATCGCACCCGAGAACGCTATCGACAGGACCAGATATCCGGAGGTCACAAAGATCGGAGACCGCGCCGTCGTCTACCTGGAGAGCGACGAGGAGGCCATCGAGATGGTCCGCGACATGCTGAAGAAGGACGTCCATGCCGAGGCATCGCCGGTCACGCTGGAGGATGCATTCGTATACCTGGTCGGGGAGGCGATCGAATGAATATGGTTGGGCCAATGTTGGGAGATTATTCCACATTCCAGGTCCCAACATGTTTTACATACACGCTCCAAACGGGGGAGGTCCAATGGCTGTGAAGAAGGTCATCAGGGACGCGTTCCTCATCGCATGGTTGAAATCGATACCGGACCTGAAGAGACAGCCCCTCATCCTCGTTCTGCTCACTGCCTTATCCGCAATTCCGTTGTTCTTCATCGTCCTCTTCGGGGGCAGCGGAATGCTGAACGCCGGCCTGGTGGGCGTCATCGTGTCGAGCATCGGTTTCATCGGCATCAGCGCCTCCATCCAGGACCTCACATGGGACAGGTACGTGAAGCTGAGGGAGATGGTGGTGGCCATGCCCGTGAGTTCGATTTCTTACTCAATAGGCATCACCCTCGGTTTCCTCATATTCGCCCTGCCCGGCTTCCTATTGTTCATGGGCTTCGGCGTCTACCGCGGCATGTTCGACCTTACGGGACTGCTCCTTACCTTCGGAGCGATGGCCCTGTGCTGGCTCGGACTTGCGGTCATAGGCTTCACAATCGCGACCTATCAGCAGAAGGCGAGCCCAAACACTCTGGGCATATGGGCCAACCTCCTCTCCTTCCTGTTCGTGTTCCTGCCGCCCGTGTACTACCCCAAGGAGATGCTGTCCCAATACGGGATGAGCTGGATAGCCTACCTACTTCCGACCTCCAACGCGGCGGAGATTATTCGGTACCTAACAGAGCAAACAGCGTGGGACCAGACATCCTACATGTATCACTGGATCGCGTTGGTTGTTACAGTAATTATTTTCGCAATTCTTGTTGTTAAGAAAGCCAGATGGAGAGAGCCATGAGCCGGCGTCAAATCATCGTCGAGGATTATGATCCTGGGTGGGTCGAGGAATTCACACTGTTGAAATCCGTATATCAAGAACAGTTGAGTCACCTATCCATAGACGTCCAGCATGTAGGCAGCACGGCTATTCCTGGATGCGCGGCAAAGCCGGTCATTGACATTGACATCATTGTTGACAACAATGACAATGTAAAACGCTCCATTGAACTGCTGGCTCCTCTGGGATACAGGTATCAGGGCGACCTTGGGGTTCTTGACCGGCAGGCATTTGACAGGGAAGACAACACTGTTCCATATGCCGAGGGCAGAACATGGACTTATGACCACAACATGTATGTGTGTCTGGCCGGTGCTACAAGCCTTCGCAACCATCTGGCATTCCGCGATTATTTGAGGAGCAATCCCGAGGAAGTTTCCGAGTACAGCGAACTCAAACGACGCCTGGCTTCCGAATACCCCCATGATATTGACAGCTATATCGAGGGCAAATGCGATTTCATCGTCGGAATACTCGCAAAGGTCGGTTTCACGGCAGAAGAACAAAGCCAGATACGGAAAGCCAACAGGAAGGTCGTGCGGTTCGGCAGGGATAAACGGGAAGGCCATTAAGTGAGTTTGAGGGTCAAACCTCAATTATGTTCAGCCATACGTTTCTATTCGATCCGCTCAACGCGAGTGTCCACGGATTTCGGAGCAAGCAGCTTCAGCATGACGGCCATCTGCGCCCACATCCTGTTCTCCGCTTGATCGAAGACCTTCGAGTGCTCGCCGTCCAAGACCTCGTCCGTGACCTCGTCGTTTCGGTGGGCTGGTAAGCAGTGCAGGAATATGTGATTCGGATTGGCGTGGGAGGCAAGGTCCGCGTTCACCTGGAAGGGCGGGAACACGCGCTTCCTTTGCTCCAACTCTGCCTCATCCCCCATTGACACCCAGGTGTCGGTGTAAACCACGTCCGCGTCCTTCACGGCCTTGATGGGGTCGTCGATGACCTCGATGACCATCCCCTTCTTGGTGGCGATGTCCTTGGCCTTCTGCAGGATTCCGGATTCCGGTTCATAGCTTGACGGGCAGCCCACCGTCATGTTCATGCCCACCGTCGCGCAGCCGAGAAGCAGCGAGTTGCACACGTTGTTACCGTCCCCGAGGTAGGTGAGTTTCAAACCCTCGAGCTTGTGCAGGTGCTCCTTCACCGTCATCAGGTCGGCCATGATCTGGCACGGGTGCTCCAGGTCGTCGAGGCCGTTGATGACGGGCACGTCGGCGTGCTGGGCCAGCTCGACCATCACCTTGTTGCTGAACGCCCTGTACATGATGATATCAACGTACCGCGATATCACCTTGGCGACGTCGTGGACGCTCTCCCTCTTGCCCACCTGGATCTCGTTCGGGGCGAGATACAGAGCGGTCCCACCGAGGTGCGAGAATCCTATCTCGAAGGAAACGCGGGTGCGCAGCGACGGCTTCTCGAATATCATGCCCAGATGCTTTCCCTTGAGGGGCTGGAACTCTCCGCCGCTCTTTATCTTGGCTTTTATGTTGATAGCCACGTCTATGGTCTCTTCGAGCTCCTTCTCGAAATCCAGGATGGAGATGAAATCGCGCTTCATGGGGTCACCGGGAATGGATTGATTGCAGGTTGTAAATAACTTTCCTAATTACCAATCGACTGTCCAAACGGTATCAGCAAGGACATGCACCCAATACCCTTCTCCAGGGCCCATCACATAGGTTGGTCCAACCTCTTTGATGTGATAAGGCTCTGATGTATCGCAGACCATTACTTTATCTGCTCCAGTGCCCCACAGGGCGTTGGCTACTGTTTCATTGAGTCGTGATGGGTAACTCACAAGGTTCCAGCCAGTGTATAATGGAATACTTGTGAAACTCGGTTCATATCCTGCAATCGTTAAGGTGACATTCATGCCCGTAACATGAATCCAAAAACCTTGGCTGTGGTTTAACACATTAATGTCATTCAGTCTATCTGGTTTGAATGTGGAATGAGACATCCAGACGCCACTAACTGAATCATATGTTTGAATAATATCCCATTTGCCATCAATGGTTTGGAGAACGTAATCAATCGACTCATCATATTGCTCAAATGGTAATGAAACAAGATTCCAACCTAATTCAAGCGGGATGTCATATACGAGTTGGTCAAACTCATACATCCCCATATCGATTCTTGAACCGCCACCAGTAGGAACAGTATCATTGGGATCCCCGGCATCTATGCATGGAGATGATAGCCTAAGGTGATAGTCCTCGGTATTCGGGTCCACAAACATCGGGTCCTGGTCAATGTTTCCAGTTCCATTATACCCATCCTGGATGTTGGAATAATTGAGATAAAACGAAGTTGGTTGAATTACCTCAACTTGATCAGCGACTTTCAAACTATTATTCCAGATGTAATTATCTCGAATTATGCAATTCCTCACAGACACACTCTCAAAGAACAATGTTCCAAGGCCTCCACCGAATCCCCATGTGTAGAATGGATTACTCAAGTTAGCAGTGTTATTTACTATGACGCAATTTTTTAATAATGCTTTAATGTGAAAATCATATTCACCAATTAGGATTCCTCCTCCCCTACCAGCTTGATTATTCAATATAATGCAATCTTCAATAATTCCTGTTGAATCTGCCTCAAGATCATCTCCTATGCATATGCCCCCACCATCCAAGGCAAGACAGTTTGAGATTTTGCAGTTTTTTATTTCAAAATACTCACTCATTATCAACATTCCTCCACCAATTGCGTACGCAGGACCGAATTCTCCCCCATTAATAAATGTGAAACCATCGATGTAAATAGAAGTAGTATCATGTGCCCAGATACACCGTGAAAGATATTGAGCATCAACAATCGTTTTATCAATTCCAGCCCCAATTAAGGTTATCGATTTATCAATTACTACCTTCTCATAATAGATTCCAGCATCCACCACAATTGTATGCCCATCTGTTGTATTTGTATCATCAATTGCTTCCATTATTGTATTGAAAAAATCGCCTGTATCAATATTACGGACTGGTCTATAAAGAATCTGAGTTACCTTTATACATTCTGTCGGTGGATATGGAACACCAGCACTATTATCATAATAACCAGTAACTCTGGTGACGATGGTTCCAGGCGTGTTATTGCCTACAAAGACATCAATTGAGAAGCTTCCCGAACCTCCGGGTATTATATCACCTAAGGTCCAAGTATTATCAGTTGAATTGTCGGGGGGAATGGTGGAATTAATGTAGGAAATTCCAGTCGGATAAGTAACATCCAGATGTACGTTGTATGCGGTTTCATTGCCGTCATTGAGGTACGAAACTTGGAATTGAATCTGGCTGCCTTTGAAGGCTGTCGAGGGGCCATTGATATAGACTCTCATCAGTGCCTGGTTTGTAGCATCCATTTGTGTATCATGCTCTGATTGACTAATTGGGGATAATAGAATTAAAACTAACAGAATACCTGCGGCTGCCGAGAATATCCTCTTCCACATCGATATACAATATGCCAATCCGAGTTCTTTATTGTTTCGCTACTCACCTATCAAAACCAGCAAATCGCCGACCGTTAACGAGTGAACCGCTTTGCCGTCCAACATCGGCGTCTTGACTATGTCGACCATGTGTTTCTCTATCTTGACGGTGTCGCCGTTCGATAATTGGATGCTCAATTCTCCGGTTTCGAGAGCCGGAGCCAGTTCCTCCGGGGCTAGGTTCGTCAGCTTGTCACTGATCTCCTTGGCGTGCTCCCTGAAATGGGGCCCGATGACTGCGTGGACCGGCTTGATGGCGGTGGGGACCTCTACGACATCGGCCTCTTCCTTCAGTAATATGTCCTTCGTCTTCAGAGTGGCGGCGATGTCCTCCTCGCAGCCGAGCAGGTACTGGACCTTCGGGCCGATGACCTCCACGAGCTCTATCTCCGTGCTCAGGGCCAGGCCTTTCTCTGATTTCCAGTTGCGGACAGCGCTGATGATGTCCTTGACGAGCTCACCCTTCTCCTCCTCGTCGTCGTCTGTGAGAATGGGCTCGGGCCATTGGGAAATGGTGACGCTCTCGGCGCCGTCATGCTCCTTGTACACCTGCTCGTAAATCTCGTCGCAGATGTGGGGCGTTATCGGGGCCAGCAGCTTGATTATGCCGAGACCTATCTCGTACATCGTATAGCACAGTGCGTCGTCCTCCCGGTGCTTGACCATCTCGATGTAATGGTCTGCCAGCACGTGCCAGGCGAAGGCCTCTATCTTGCGGACGGCCTTGTCGAACTGGAAGGTATCATAATGCTCCGTGACCTCCTCCACCATGCGCGAGTATTGGGTCAATATCCACTTGTCCGGTGTGCGCAGCTCCTCAACAGGAACTGACATCTGGCCCTTGACGAACCTGGACATGAACCTCTCCATGTTCCACAGCTTAGTGCAGAACCTCTGGCCGTGGACGACCTCCTTCACCTGTATGGCGCTGTCCTCTCCCAGGGAAACCGTGGCCGAGTAGTAGCGCCAGGCATCGGAGCCGTATTCCTCTAGCAGCTCGAGCGGGTCGATGATGTTGCCGAGGGATGCGTGCATGGGCCTGCCGTCCGGACCGAGTATGAAGCCGTCTATCATGATGTCGTTCCATGGGCGTTGTCCGGTAAGGTAATTGCTGCGGAGCAGGGTGTAGAACGCCCAGGTCCTGATGATGTCGTGCGATTGCGGCCGAAGGCTCGTGGGGAAGACCTTCTGGAATAGCTCGGGTTCTCTTTCCCAGAATGAAATGAATAGGGGCGAGATGGACGAATCCATCCAGGTGTCGAACACGTCCTCGCAGCCGGTGAGCTTCTCGCCGCACTCGGGGCATACCTCGGAAGGCGGCGGCGTTGCCGTCGGGTCGATGTAACAGTCCTCCTCCTTGGCCAGGACAATGTCGCCGCAGCTGTTGCACTCCCATATCGGTATGGGCGTGGCAAAATACCTCTGCCTCGAGATGACCCAATCGCGGTTCAGCGAGTTGACCCAATCCTCGAGACGTATCTTCATGAACTCGGGGAACCAGTTGAGCTCGTCGGCCAGCCGGAGCACGTCCTCCTTGGCGTCCAGGGTCTTGAGGAACCACTGTGGCACCTGGAGGAACTCGATGGGCGTGTGGCAGCGCCAGCATGCGCCCACGCTCTGCTGGAGGTCTTCCTGCTTAGAAAGCAGGCCGTTCTTGTCCAGGTCCTCGACGATGGCTGCCTTTGCCTCGCTTATCTCCATGCCCTTGTAGTCACCGGCGATTGACGTCATCCTGCCGGTCCCGTCGATGCCGGCCTCTATGGTCAGATCGTACCTGTAGATCCACTCCAGGTCGTCCTTGTCGCCTATGGAGCAGATCATGACCAGGCCGGTCCCGAAGTCCATGTCCACCTTGTCGTCGGCGACGACCTCGACCTCGCGGCCGTATATGGGTGTGATGAGCTTCTTGCCCACGAGGTGCGCCTTTGCCTCGTCCTTGGGGCTGACGGCAGCCAGCTGGCACGTGCATATGAGCTCGGGCCTTGTGGTGGCGACGATGACGTCCTCGTCCTGACCCTCGACACCGAAGTGGACGTAGT
>WOR8_10009458_pt1 | contig 12083 bp, 11 predicted proteins | sample DeeMarSeWOR38_10_FD_19890 | JGI IMG/M metagenome (IMG submission 19890) | reverse complement strand
AATCGGTGCGCGACCAGGGGCGCGAGACGGCGGCCGAGAACCAGCGTCGTGAACAGGAGTTCCTGAAGAAACGCAACGAGCAGAAGGCCATACTCGATCGCACGAGGGCGGCCGTTAATGCCGAGCAGCGCCGCTCCGAAGCACTGAAGCAGCAATTCGACGACAACGAACGCGCACTCGAGGAACTGAGCGAAACACTTCGTATCCGCGTCGGTGACATGGGCGAGTTGTTCGGCGTGGTGCGCCAGGTTGCCGGCGATACCAAGGGTACGATCGAGAGTTCCCTGACGTCGGCCCAGCTCAAAGATCGCGGCGCCGTCGCCAACCGGCTTGCAGAAGCCAAGGAGCTGCCGTCAATCGACGATCTCAGGGAGCTTCAGGCGTTGTTGCTCGAAGAAATGATCGAGTCCGGTAACGTGGTCAGGTTTGAGACCGAAGTCGAAGACGCAGCGGGCCTGAAGTCGCAGCAGGAAGTCGTGCGCATCGGCGTGTTCAATGCGATCAATGAAACGGGCTTTCTGACCTTCGAAAGCAGCGATGGGAGCCTCAGGGAATTGCCGAGACCACCGGCCGGTCGCTTCGTTGATCTCGCACAGGACTTCTTTGATGCAGAATCAGAGTCGGCGGCAATGGCCATCGATCCCACTCGGGGGACCTTGCTCAGCCTGGTCATCCAGACACCGAGCCTCGCAGAAACGGTCAAGCAGGGTGGTGCTGTCGGTTACGTCATCCTTTTCATTGGTGTCTGCGGGCTTGCGATTGCTTTCTACCGCATGTTCGTGCTCAACATGATCTCTCGTCGTGTCCGGCGGCAACTCAATGACAGTACGGTCTCGACGGATAATCCCCTGGGTCGGGTGCTCGCCGTTTACGAGTCCAACAAGGAAACGTCAATTGAAAGTCTCGAACTGAAGATGGACGAGGCCATCATGCGCGAAACGCCGAAACTCGAGGCGATGCAGGGCACGATAAAAGTGTTTGCGGCTATCGCGCCGCTGATGGGTCTGCTGGGTACGGTCGTCGGTATGATCAGGACGTTCCAGACAATTACGCTCTTCGGTACCGGTGATCCGAAATTGATGGCCGGCGGCATTTCGCAGGCTCTCGTCACGACCGTCGAGGGACTGATCGTGGCGATTCCGCTCGTCTTCCTTCACTCGGTCCTGACCGCAAACAGTCGCTCGCTGATAGAGATTCTCGAGGAGCAGAGCGCAGGGATCATTGCCCGGTTCTCCCAGGAAGGCGCAGGACACTAGAGTCTCATGTATTTTCTCGAGGAACCCTATGTTTCGATCCGCAGCTTTTTCGAAGCGGGCGGCAACGTGCTCTGGGGGATCTTCGTGGTAACGACTTTGATGTGGGCGCTTATCGTCGAACGGATATGGTTCTTCCGTGCAAATATGCCGCAGATCTTCCGGGAGGCGATCCAGGAGTGGGAGCAGCGAACCGACAAGACGTCGTGGTACGCGCTGCGTATCCGAGAACAAATAGTTTCCCAGGTATCGCTGGCGGCCCACAAGAACATCAGTGTAATCCAGGTACTGATGGTCCTGTTGCCCTTGCTGGGGTTGCTCGGAACGGTTACCGGGATGATCCAGGTGTTCAACGTAATGGCTGTCGCGGGCACGAGCAACGCGCGCCTGATGGCAGGTGGTGTTTCAGCCGCAACGATACCTACGATGTCCGGGCTGGTTGCGGCGCTGTCGGGACTATACCTGGCGGCGCAACTCAAGAAGAAGGCGGACGAGATCGTGCACAGCCTGGAGAACATACTGTGCGAGACGTGACGAGAGGCTGACCCCGTGCGTAAGAGGCGGCACAAGATCGACGAGGCAGAGATTAATATCGCGCCGATGCTCGATATTATATTCATACTGCTGATCTTCTTTATTGTCACCACATCGTTCGTCAAGGAGTTCGGCGTCGACATGAGTCGACCGTCGAATGCGCCGCCGAAAACGGAAAAGATTTCCGAGGTAATTTTCGTGAAAATCGACGCGAATGATCAGATCTTCATCAAGGATCGTCTGACGGATATTCGTGCGGTCAGGGCCAATATCGAAAGCGCACTGGCGGCGAGCGCCGAGTCACCCGTGGTCGTCGCTGCGGCGAGAGAATCGGATGCGGGCGTGCTGGTTCGCGTTGTGGATCAGGCACGTGTTGCCGGGGCGGTGCGCGTGTCATTGGTGGCATTGGTCGAGTAACGGAAAATGCGCAAGCGAAGAGCCGAAAACGGCGAAGACACCGAAGTAAATATCACACCGATGCTCGACATCGTGTTCATCATGTTGATCTTCTTTATCGTCACGACGTCATTCGTCAAGGAGACGGGAATCAACCCGCAGAAGCCCGTGGCAGAGACGGCGCGGCAGAAGCCCCACGCCAATGTCCTGATCGGCATCGATACGGAGGGACGCGTCTGGATGAACAATCGACAGGTAGAGGTCGGTCAGGTCCGACAGCTGATCGAGGATGCCGTCAACGAAACGCCCGAGAGTTCGGCGGTGCTGATCGCCGACACGGAAGCGCCGACGGGCGTGCTGATCGATCTCATGGACCAGGTACGACTGGGTGGTATTTCCGAGATTTCGGTGTCTGCCGAGCCCGAATCCCAGTGACGTACACTTTGCGACTATCGCAGCGGCGAGCAGAGAGACAGTACGAGGATCAAGTATGCGCGTAATCATATCAGGGCTCTTCGGCACCGTGATTGCGCTCTTGTTGTTCTGGATCATGCAGAGCCTGATCTCCGGTGGCCGGAATCTCAATACCGACCGCGACCAGGGGCTGCGTCTCGATTTCATCCAGGTCGACCAGGACGAGCTGGAGCGAATCAAGGAGCGCAAGCCGCCGCCGGAGCCGGAGCCCCCTGAGAAACCGCCTCCGCCCAAGCTCGTAGTCAACAACCCAGACCCTCCGAAGCAGAACATGCCAAAGATGGACATGCCCAAGATCAGCCTCGGAGTGGCCAGTGGTGACGGCCCTTACCTGGGAGGCTGGTCGGCCGACAACCCGGGCGTGGACGGCGACGTCATTCCCATCGTGCGCATTGATCCGCAGTGGCCCCGTCAGGCGCTGCTCGACGGGATCAGCGGATACGTGATCCTCGAATTCACGATCGAGGCGGACGGCTCGGTGTCCGACGCGGTCGTAGTCGAGTCTGAGCCGCGGCGTCTGTTTGACCGTAACGCGGTCCGGGCTATATACAAGTGGAAGTTCAAGCCCCGTGTTGTTGATGGCAAACCGGTTGCGCGGCGCGCCAGCACGCGGATCGACTTTGAGCTCCGGCAGTAGATAATTTTGTTTTGAATAACGAGATACGCAAACGTCACAGACCTCTCGCCCTCATCCTGATGGCGGCGGCAGTAGTTGCGCTCGCGTCCAACGCGCGGGCCCAGGAAGAACTCGAGGATGACCGCAAGATAGAAGAGCGTCGCGAGTCGACCCAGACGATGGACGAACTCGTGTACAAACGGCTGAGTGCTGTCCACGAGCACCTGGGCGAGGATCGGCTGAATGAGGCCTTGAAAGGTCTAGCGACGCTCGAAAAGATGAATCTCAACGAGTATGAGCTGGCGCTGGTTCACCAGACCTACGGATTCGTCTTTATGCGCCAGGACAAGCAGCAAATGGCGATCGATCGATTCGAGCAATCTCTCGCGCTCGACGCCTTGCCCAATCTGGCGCAACAGGGAATGTTGTATTCGCTGGCGGGCCTGTATGCGGCGAATCAGCAATACCTGAACGCCATCGAGACGATGCGGGTCTGGTTTAAATATGAAGCGAATCCGCCGGCAAGAGCCTACATGGTCATCGGTTCCAGCTACGCGGAACTGAAGAAATATGACGAGGCGCTTCCTTACATACAGAAAGCGATCGAGGTATCCGAGAAGCCCGAAGAAAACTGGTTTCTACTCGAGCTCTCGATCTACTTCGAGAAGAATCGATTCCGCGACGCCGTGCGCGTAGTACGCACCATGCTGGAGTTCTGGCCAGACAAGGTGAAGTACTGGGAAATCCTGCTCGGGGCATATCTCGAGCTTGATGATCAGAAAGCCGCGCTCGACGCTATGATGGTTGCTTACGCAAGGGGGCTCCTCGATACGGAGACCCTTATCAAGCCGGTCGTCCAACTCAACATGGCCCTGGATATCCCCTATACAGCTGGCTCGATCCTGGAGCGCGAGATAGCCGCCGGCAACGTGGAGGCGAGCAAGGAGAACCTGGATATACTTCTGCAGGCCTGGCAGGGAGCCCGCGAGTTCGAAAAGGCGGTGGCGACCATCGATCGGCTGGCGCCGTTGAGCGACGATGGCCAGTACTACATGCAGAAGGCCGGCATACTGAATGAACTTGGCGATTGGCGGGGCGTTGTTGATGCGGCGACCCAGGCATTGGAGGCCGGGCTGGACGACCCGGCCAAGGCGCATATTCTCGTCGGCATAGCGAATTCGGAGCTCGGTCGTTTCCAGAGATCCGTCGAGGCATTTCGCCGAGCTCGGCAGATCGGCGACAAGAGCGACAGGCAAGATGCTGATGCCTGGATTGCCTTCATCGAGGAAAAAATGCTGATCGCGAGCGCTGCGTCGGGCGGGTAGGCGCGAGGCTCAGGGGTCGCCGGAGAATGCTGCAACCCTGACCTTTGACGTTTAGGGCGCGCTCGCTCGTTTCATGCCCTCGAAGTTATGGGGCATCGCGATGTCACTGTCCCTCATTGCGGCGACCAGGGTGTGGATGGCTCTCCATCAATCTGCGCAATGCTGGCACTAGATTTCGCGACGATAGCCGCCAGTGTGTTCCTCTTCTCGCGCCGTACTCTCAGACGCCTAATAACTCAATCGAATGTCGCTGTTCGACCACGAATGCAACCAAAACCGGCCCCCCTGCATCTATAGGTTATCGGATGAGATTTGACGGCACCCGTCCACCCTGTTGGACCCGGAGACAATGATGAAGACATGGGCTGAAATAAGAATGGACGCTATCAATACTCGGCAGTCGCACGTGTGGCTTCCACCCCAAGCTCGTACAGAGCCCACCCTGGTCAGTCAGAAGCTACCCAAGCTCTCTTTGGAGGCCGCCAACGATGACGAGGAATCGTCTAATACTAGTAATGACAGTGCGCTCAGCGAGCGAAGGGCGCACCGGCCCAGGAAACGCATGCGGCGTAGCAACGCAGGCGCCAGACTGACGTTCCTCACTATTCAATAGGCAACTGTTCGCCGGGCAACCCCAATACCGGTCAGGAGCAGACGGGTACGGACCTCAAATCACCTATTTTATCTTGCCGATCCTTGGATCTTGCTATGAGCACCTGAGTGATTCCTGCCAAAGCAAGAATGATTCCCAAGGGGAACATCAAACATAGGGACAGTGACTTCTGGTGCCAGGCACCGGAAGTCAACGTCCAATCAAAGTATTCCCTTAGAGTTCGTTCTCGAGCGGCAGGTGCGAGAAGAACCAGTCCTCAATTCGCTGCAGCATCGATGCAGCGGGTTGCTCGGTAAGAGTGACGTCGTGAGAGACCCAGACGACTTCTCCATTCTCATCAAACTGAAGTTGCCACGAATTCGTCTGGCTGAAGTCGGGCGCAACGGCCTTGCGGACCTCGGCATTGAGCGGCTCACTCTCGATCAGGAATCCCATCTCGGTGTTGATGCGCAACGATCGCGGATCGAGATTAGCGCGCTTTCGCGTGCAGCGCGAGCTGTTTCTCTTCGATTGGCGATAGCATATAGATGTCGCGGTCATTCGCGTCGATGCGCACTTCGTGCAGCTCCGCGCCATTGCCCAGTAACGTCCGGATATGGTTTCGGTATGCGCTGTGTGCCGTGAGGTGATTATTCGAGCGGATCGAGTTGGTCAGCATGCGGATACGTACACCGCGCGCTACAGCGCGTTCGACCGCACCCTCGAGTTCGGGCGTCGGAATAAGGTAGGCAGATACGATAAGGACTTCGTCGTTCGCCGCGTCGAGCATCCGCATAAGGGCGTTCGCGACCTGGACGGGGGCTTCGCTGGCTTCCGCCGGGTTCTCTTCCGGCGGATCGTCGGCAAACAGCGTAGCCTTGCCGTCGACGGCATTCGCGACCAGGTCGCGCCAGGTGGCTAATCGTTCCGCGTCACTTTGTTCCGCGTGCAGGTGGACGTTCGCTTCGCGCACGGTTCGGGCCGCATCGAGATCGGCCGGCGTGTGCCTGACGTGACTCAGCGATTCGATCGGGATGGCCCAGCGGTCGTTCCAGTACTTATCGAACTCGGCGCTGACCTCGAGCACGATCGGTCCGCCGACCATTACTTCCATATCGCGGAAGTTGGCAATCTCGTGCAACCCGAAATATTCGTCGGCCACGTTCCGGCCACCGACGATGGCGACACGATTGTCGATGATCATGGCCTTGTTGTGCATGCGATGGTCGAGCCGGTGGAATTCGGCAAGGTTGAGGGCCTGCCTGGTGACCACGTTGTTTGAGCGGCGGCTGTAGGGGTTATATATGCGGTACTCGATGTTCGGGTGGTGGGCGAGTTCGAGCAGGATGTCGTCCTTGCCGAGAAGGAACGAGTCATCAACAAGCAGCTTGACGGCGACACCGCGATCCGCGGCCGCCACCAGGTGATCGAGCACGAAGGAGCCGACTGTGTCTACCGTCCACAAGAAGGTCTGCAGGTCGATACTCTCGGTTGCGCTGTCGATCGCGCGCAACCGCCAGTCCAGCGCCGAGGGACCATCGTTGAGCAGCGCAAACCAGTCGCCCGGGCGCTCCTCGGCAAGCGTTTCCCAGGTGTCCGCGGCTGCAGGCGCCGGCGTGTACTCCGGCAGCTTTTCCACGGGCTGTAACGAGCCGCAGGCAGACGCGAGCAAAGCCGAGCACACGAGGATCGATCGCCTGAAGTGTCGTTGAGTGCTGTGCATAGTGCGAAGTGTAGCGAAAGCGTCTAGATTTGGGGACTGTGATCCTGAATTCGGCGGGGAGAAGTCAATGGAACTGGGAGCGTTTTCAGTTAGTTTGAGCGTGGCGGACATCGAGGCGTCGCGCGAGTTCTACGAGAAGCTCGGTTTCGAGCCGGTCGGCGGTAATGCCGCGGATAACTGGCTGATCCTCAGGAATGGTGACCATGTCATCGGCCTGTTCCAGGGCATGTTCGAGAAGAATATCCTGACCTTCAATCCCGGCTGGGACCAGCAGTCAAACGAGACCGGGTCCTTCACCGACGTCCGCGAAATCCAGCGCAGGCTCAAAGAACAGGGCGTAGAGCTCACGAGTGAGGCCGATGAAACCTCGGAGGGCCCCGCCAGCATTACCCTGGTCGACCCGGACGGGAACCCGGTCCTGATCGACCAGCACAGATAGCGTACCGGGGCAGTGCTCGCGTGGAGGAGACCCAAATGAAAATACCCGCATCAGGATCCTGCCAGTGTGGCCGTGTTACTTACGAAGTGACGGAACAGCCGGTCGCCACGGCCGTTTGCCATTGCACCGATTGCCAGAAGTTGTCGGCGAGTGCCTTCAGCCTCACGATGTACCTGAAGCGCTCCGGCTTTCAACTACTGTCGGGCGATCTCAAGAGCTGGGAGCGGCCCACGGAGTCGGGAGGCAAAGCGGTCTGCTGGTTCTGCCCGGATTGCGGCAATCGCATCTTCCACGAAGACCCGGCAATGCCGGAATTTGTCCGGCTGAAGCCCGGCACACTGGATGACACCAGCGTACTGGATCCGCAGGTGTCGGTCTGGACGTGTCGCAGGCAACCCTGGCTCGGGCATTACGCCGAATTGCCTGCTTTCGATAGACAGCCGGATCTCGCAGCCGCGATGAAAGCTGTCGCCGAAGGCCGGTCGCCGTTCTGATGCAGTTCGAGTTTCGCTAGTTGCTCGCCGCCAGCGATTTCTCGATTTCTTTCGCGGCGAGGGGATGATAAGTCGGCTTCGCCGCCGCGAAGATCCGCATCGCGCTCTCCTCCATATCTGCGGCCATCATGTCCTCGTAGAGCACGCCGATGAACTTGGTTCGGCCGATGGTCATCAGGAAGTCCTCGAGTCGCCCGAACGCCGGCTCGTAGCCGTTCCGGATCGCGATCCGGAGCCAGCTGAACGCGATCTCGTTATTGGCTGCGGCCGTTAGATCAAAGGCCTGGTCGAGATCATCGAGCTTGTCGCGACGCAGTTGCTTCGGCATGCCGTCGAGAAAGCGCTTCCAGTGGTGGTAGGTCCAATCGCCGGTATCGATGTCTTCTGCCGCGATGCGCCCGGACAGCCATTCGTGACGCAGCGGCTCGATTTCCGCGAACGCTTCCGACCGTGGTACCGGCGCGCCCTCCGGTAGTCCCGGTTCGAATACCCACTGCCGGACTCGGTCCATGCTGACCGACTCGGCATTGTCGGCGATGAGCGTGCGCTCGATATAGTCGAGGAACTCTTCGGTCGAGATGCTCTGGAACGCGAACTCGGCGAAATAGTCCATCAGGAAGCGGTCGAATGCCTCGCGGCCGACGGCCAGTTCGAGTTCGTAGAGGAACAGGGAGCCTTTCTCGTACGCGATGCTCGTGAACACGTCATCCGCATCTCGATCGCGCAAATCCACGGCAAGTACCTCATCGTGGTCTTCGAGGTCCGGCAGCTCGTCTTTCAACTCGGCGTAGCCGAGCGCCATCTCCATGTAGTAGCGCTCATCGCCGAATACGGCCTGCATGATGCGGTTCGTGAGATAGGTCGTGAAGCCCTCGTTGAGCCAGAGGTCACGCCAGCTGGCATTCGTCACCAGGTTTCCGGACCAGGAATGCGCGAGCTCGTGCGCGATCAGGGCGACGAGGCTCTTGTCGCCGGCAATGACGGTCGGCGTGATGAAACTCAGGCGCGGGTGTTCCATGCCGCCGATAGGGAATGCGGGCGGCAGTATCAAGAGGTCGTAACGGTCCCACCGGTAAGGACCAAAGGTTTCTTCGGTCGTCTCGAGCATCGCCTCGGTATCGGCGAACTCGGCCGCCGCCGCTTCGAGGATCTCTTTTTCCGCGTACACGCCGGTGCGTTCGCCCATAGCCTTGAATTCGACATCGCCGACCGCGAGTGCGATCAGGTAGGGCGGGATCGGCTGCGGCATGTGGAACGTAAACTCGCCGTCCAGCTCCGATTGAGGGTCGTTGTCGGCGCTCATCACGGCCTTCAGTTCGGGCGGCGTGCGCACGGTTGCCTCGTAAGTGATGCGCACTCCGGGCGTATCCTGCAGCGGGATGAAGCTGCGGGCGTGGATCGACTGGGCCTGTGTGTAGAGGAACGGATGGCGTTTGCCCGCGGTCTGCTCCGGCTCCAGCCACTGCAGCGCCAGTGCATCCGGAGACGTCTCGTAACGGATGATGACGGTGGTCGCATCCGGCGGCATATCGATGGTGAGCGGCGCGCCGAGATCGTCCGAATTCTCACCGATGGTGAATGCCGCATCCGTAAAAACGTCGCCGAGTCCCGCTCGCACGGATTCGATTGACAGTGCGCGCGTGTCGAGGACCAGCGGCCTGTTCTCGTCGTTCAGGCGGTCCAGCTGCAGCCGGGCCTCGGACAGCAGGACCTTCCGTTCGAAGTCGACCGTGAAGTCGAGGTCGATGTGGGTAGCGCGGTAATCGTCCGTGTTCGCGTACGAGTGGTAGTCGAGGCCCGATACCGGCCCGGCCGGACCTGCGTCCGCGGGCACGGTCTGCTGTGGTTCGCGTCCGGGCTCGGAGCACGCGGCAAGCAGCGCGACAACGGCGAGGAAACTGATTGGCTTCCGAAGGGCGCTTTTCGGCATTGGTATCTCGATCCACACAGTCGGCGCGTAACAGTACACGTGGGACCCATCCGGTGCCACCGGGTTCAATGGGCCTGCGGAGTATTTGATCGTGGTGCGGGAGAACTGTTAGCGTTTGGCAGATCCAGTCCTGGCGTTGAATTCGAGATTCCCTTGAGCAAGCACATCAAAGACATCGGATTCGGGACGCAGATTCGCAGGTCGCCATACTTTGACGCGACATTGCGGCACGGCGCACAGGCGTTCTCGGTTTACAACCACATGTATATCCCTCGCGATTTCGGCGACCCGGTCCGCAATTACTGGAACCTCGTAAACGCAGCGATACTCTGCGACGTCGGCGTCGAGCGGCAGGTCGAAATCACGGGACCGGATGCCGCAGGATTCGTGCAGTTCCTGACGCCTCGTAACCTGTCGGAGTGCCAGGTTGGGCAGTGCAAGTACGTGCTGATCACGAGCGAGGAGGGCGGCATCATCAACGACCCCATCCTGCTGCGGCTGGGCGAGACTCATTTCTGGCTATCGGTCGCCGACAGCGACGTCCTGCTCTGGGCGAAGGGTGTCGCCGTGCATTCGGGCATGGATGTTGCGATAAGCGAGCCCGATGTGTCACCGCTGCAGCTGCAGGGGCCGAAGTCGCTCGCGATCATGAAGGCGCTGTTTGGCGAGGAAATCGGTACGCTGCGCTACTTCTGGTTTCGTGAAGCCGAACTCGACGGCATACCGCTGGTGGTATCGCGCACCGGCTGGTCCAGCGAGCTGGGCTACGAAATCTACCTGCGGGACGCGTCCCGCGGCGACGAGCTCTGGGAACGCATCATGGCGGCGGGAAAGCCGTTCGGTCTCTGCGCCGGGCACACGTCGACGATACGAAGGATCGAAGGCGGCATGCTCTCCTACCGGGCCGACATGGACCTGGATACCAATCCCTTCGAACTGGGGCTCGATCGCCTCGTCGATCTCGATATGGAGGCCGACTTTATCGGCAAGGCCGCGCTGCAGCGTATCAGGGCGGCGGGAATACGGCGGCAACAAGTTGGGCTGGAAATCGACGGGCCGCCGATCGAGGGAACCAACACGCAGTTCTGGCCCGTCTACGCGGGTGACGAAGAGGTGGGCGTAATCACGTCCGCGGTTTACTCACCGCGGCTCGAGCGGAATATCGCCCTCGCAATGCTTGGCGTGGAGCAGGCGGACAGGGGCACAGCGTTGCTCGCCCGCCGTGACTCCGAGGATTATCCTGCGAAGGTGGTCGGCCTGCCGTTCATCGACCCGCAGAAACAGCTTGCGAAGTCGTCCCCGCAATAGCGAAGGGCAGGGGATACTCGAGCTTCGCGTCGCGGATCATCCGTTCCCAGTCGGAGAGCATGCGGGCACAGGCCTCCGAGTCGAACTGGGCAAGCTGCGCGTCTCCTTCGTCAGTGAGCGCGGTCAGTTCGTAACTTACTTCGACCTCGGTGCCGCCGGCCCCGTCGGAGCGGGCAAACACTTCGACCATGCCGGCCCGGGTGCCGGGCGCGATTCGGGCATAGCGCGCATGCAGCACCTCGGCGTCGTAATCGACGACGATCCAGTAAGCCTTTTCTCCGCCGACGTCGGTTGTGAATACCGCTCCCCTGGCCCGGCCGTCACCGCCGCTCAGGACGTCCGGATCCCAGCCGTCGATCCAGAATCTCTCTCCGGGCGCCGTAAACAGCTGGAAAGCGTGCTCCGGCGCGGCATCGACATGCAGGGTGCCCGTGTGGGCTACAAATCGGTTCATGGTGTTCTCCCTCTCGATTGAAGGAAGATGTTACCATGTTACCAAAATAACATCAACAAACAGGCCGCCCGGGGGCCGGCGCCTGTATCAATAGCGGCCGCCCGACCTTATAATCCGCGCCCTCGCTGCTTCAGCCCGATACACCCGATGACAGATATCGCCCGATTGCGAAACATCGCAATCATCGCCCATGTCGACCACGGCAAGACCACGCTGGTCGACCAGCTCCTGCAACAGTCCGGGACCCTCGGGCCACGGGCCGCAGTGCCCGAGCGCGTCATGGACTCGAACGATCTCGAGCGCGAACGGGGCATAACGATCCTCGCCAAGAACACGTCGATCCGCTGGAACGACTACCGCATCAACATCGTCGACACCCCGGGCCACGCCGACTTTGGCGGCGAGGTCGAGCGCGTGCTGTCGATGGTGGACAGCGTGTTGTTGCTCGTCGATGCCGTCGAAGGGCCGATGCCGCAGACCCGTTTCGTCACGCAGAAGGCATTCGCGCGCGGGCTCGTGCCGCTGGTCGTGATCAACAAGATCGA
>WOR8_10008434_pt1 | contig 12085 bp, 11 predicted proteins | sample DeeMarSeWOR38_10_FD_19890 | JGI IMG/M metagenome (IMG submission 19890) | reverse complement strand
CTGTTTACCACGAAGTGGTTGCTGGTGAGACACTTTATAGGATCAGTCGTCGCTACGGTTTAACAGTAGATGAATTGCGACGTCTCAATAAGCTACAACCTACATCAATTATCTATCCGGCACAGAGACTTCTGATAAATCCAGCAGACAATCAGTGATAAGCGGTGATCTTGTAGAATTATCAAAATATTTTTTAGTAAATCCCGCCTACTCTAATCACCCCTGTCCTTGTACTCCATTTTGGCATAACTCTTGTATGGTTTTCTTGTCGCGCGGATAACGTAACCAGGTCTAATGAACTTCACTCCTCATTCTTCCAAGAAAGGGCGAGGGGAACCCAAATGGCAAAACTTACCATCGGCGAAGCTTGTCCTCGATGCAAGAGCATACCGGATACTCGTATTAGAAGAAGTTTATGGATGCGCATCATACCACTGAGTAGGCACTATTTCTGTAGTTTCTGCAATTCAAATTTTGTTTCTGTGGAAAATACATTTTCATTTTCTTTGCCAACTGCATCACGGCATGAGCAACAACCTGTAAACACCCCTTCACGGCGAACAAAGATAGATCGTTTTAAATTTTAGCGGATTGGCAGGGCCAAGGTTGGAAATATATCCTGTTTGATACAGCTTGCTCGTCAGTGGCTCCTTTTATAGGTGAACAATTCAACTCAAATTAACCCCTCGTCAGGTTTACCCTTGGTGCATTGCTGAGGGTTGTAGAGGGATATGCATTTCAGTACTAGTGATTCTTCGCCACATTTCCACATATTGTGTCAGAATTAGTTCCGCTGGAAGTTTATATTAAGAGGTATGTAGTGCTAAGCCAGACTAAAATCCTGGGGAATTACTGATTTCTCGATCTTACAGAGACTTTGTATTTGAGGAATATCTTCTGGAATAGTTCGCTTCATAGTGCCTAGACGGTGCTAAAAGTATTTGAAAACCGCCTTGCGCACCTTGTATGACAGGGGACTAGATAAGAGTCTTGCCGAAGATGGAGTTATTGAGCTTCTTGCTGTCACTGTCTGTCATACCGACGAACTTAATACCTACGAGTGTCATCCTTCCTTCCATCTCATGGAGCATGGCCCGACGCACAATGCCTGCAGTCCGAACCTTTCCCAGGTCTGCTCCAAGATCAATTTCCAAAAGGACTTGGTCATTCGGCTGAAATTCTTCTGGCTCGGCCTTTGGTACTTTTGCCAGAATTCCACTTTTTGAGATGTCAACCGATTCAGCCTTCCAAGATCTGCTCTTTACTTGATCAGTTGGCGTGGTGTCGGGCAACATAACAATTAATACGGGAAGCTGCTCATTAACGCGAGGATCACGCCTTCGTTCCTCCATTCCAATCTCGGACCGTTTCTTTTTAATCTTTTTCAGCCTATCATAGTAATATTCTAACAACACTTTCTTAACGGCAGGATTCTCCTGGACAAGCTCCCTCATGGAGTCGTAACTGAGTTCCATGACCATAGTAGAGTCTATTGCCGCAACGGAGGCTATACGAGGTTTACCAGTCAAAAGAGATATCTCTCCGAAAAACTCACTCTTGCTAAGGATATCAAGCTCTAGCTCACTGCCATGATAGTTTGTGAGAAAAACCTTAACCCGTCCATTTAGAACAACATATATTGATCTGCCAGGGTCCCCTTCCCGTATGATCATTTCTCCAGCTTTAAATCCATGAAGCGTGGCAGTATCCGTCAGCTTATTACGTTCCACCTTATCTAAAGAAGAAAAAAAAGGTATAGCGGATAGTACATCCTGAAGTCGTTCAGTCCAGAATACCTCTTTTTCTTTCTCGGCAAGAATATCCAAGTCCACAGCTGATGCTGATAAGATTTCCACAGTGTCGGTTAATTTATGACTATCCTCGGAAGTTTCTTTCTCGATGAAGCTAAACTCAACTTCTCCTAGCTTGAAAGTGTCGTTAGACCTAAGATTAAATTTATCAACTCGCTTGCCGTCGATCATAATGCCATTTGCACTTTTTAAGTCCTCAACTACCCAGGTGTCTCCCTTGAGAGTGACTTTGGCCTACCAGACAAAATAAATTGGATGGCTACTATGGGGAATGTCGCTAAAACGTTAACTCGTTATCTAGAGGCCACAGAGGGTATGAGTAAAGATGAGTTCATCACCACTTATGCCTATTCAGTTATCGTATTGAGGCCGAGAACTCGGCCTACGGCCAACACTCGCTTATCACCGGGCCTTACCCTTTCATTACCATTTACGATTCGGCTAAGTGTATTATAGCGGAGACCTCCAATCATCGCGAGCTTATACTGGGGCAAAGGATGCAGCTTCAACCGGAGTATAAACTTCTCCCTGAGCGCCATCTGTGCGCACATTCTGACAAAAACATTTTTTGAAGCATCTACAAGGGGTGGTGCTACAAAGCGTGTAGCAGAGGTACAGCGCTGAGATTGCTAGCAAATTCTATTTTTGCTACAGGTTTGGTTAAGTGGGTGATGAAAGAAGTCTATGAATGAAAAAGTGGAAAAACTTATTTCAGGAGAAGGACTAAAGGGAGATACGCCATTCAATGGGGCCCTGGGGACCAAATTCATACCACCATGCGCCCCTCTTGTATTTGATGTGTTTGCGAAGGTGGGCTGCCAGCTTCGGGCAATCTTTCTTTTCAAGATCTTCAATTACTCTGTCTACATAATTTCGGACTTTTTTTCTCTCTTTGTCTTGAATGGACCTGGACTTCACTCTAACACGGGGGTTGTCCCATCCCTTTATTGTAGCTCCATATACTTTTGAAAGTATCTCTTTACGTTCATTGATCTCTTCCAGTAAGCTCGCCATGCGGTGATGATCGGATTTGCCTTTTGCCTCATCGTATTCATTGTGTCTTTGCCTAAACTCAGCCTCCAATTCACGACAGGCTTTTTTGTCAAGCCCAACTTCGTCTAAGGCTGATTCCTCATCTTCGAGGTGATCATCCTGCATCTGCGGTGTACTCAGCACGGAACCGACCGTGTATTGATTATCAACTGCCCTTATTAATTCCCCTGATGTAAAGAGTTTGCCCGAAAGGAGATGTGCAAGGTAGGGTACCCGCTTGGGACCAGTTAGCGTTGTTTTTTCATTTTCGGACCCATATATGATTTTGAAGTTTTCCCCACTTTTGTAAATTATATTTTCTTTTCCCAAAACAGTCTGATCGATCTCAGCCGGAACGCGTTCGGCTGGCTCTCCGAGCACAGGTGATTCCGCTTCTTGTTCAGCCAGATCCCGGTGAATGGGTTGTTCCAGCCCTTCTTCATCCACAGCCAGTTCTGAAACTTCAATAGGAGTCTCATGAAATTCGGGCGGCTCTCCCAACACAGCTATGACCTCATCACTTGGACACCAAAGCTCCGGGATTTTCGCCCGGATGATCCCGTTACGCCTGGCATCCACGAGGGTCTTATATATACGGTCTCTTTCTGCTTCGGCTATGCCATCAATCAGAGAACGAACATACTTCGGCAGGCAATCCAGGGTTTGCCTGCCTTCATCTAGCCGCGGTGGTACGAAAGGCTCTCCATCCTGTGTCTGAAAACTCAGCTTTTGTCGAAGGTATAAATCTAAGAAATCGTAATCTTCAAGGCCGTACGCTTGACTCATTTCGGACACTAGCCATTCCTCTGGAGTACAGCCTTCTATTTCACCAAAGATATTTGTGGCACCTGACTTAGGAGACAGGGTGTCCAAGTCGTTTAGGTGCTTTTCTATTCCCGAACCGAAGAGACTCAGCACGTCTTCTCGACGATAAAGCAGCTCTGGAATATCGTTCAGCATTATCTGTTCGAGTTTAGAGTTAATCTGCGTGTTGCGGATCTTTATAAGGTCTTCCTTGCTAACGGACTCAGGATCGGAATCAGGATCATGAAGTAAAGAGCTTTCTCGGATCTGCTTAATCTCAGGTTTCGGCACGTTGGGAGGCCCCTGTAGGCAGGAGAAACATATACGACGGTAAACACCGTCGATCGAGATCCAGTCTGGTCGCTTGCACATACAGCAGTTAGAAAAGGGACGCATCGATTTCTCAAACTGCGCAATTTCTTCTTTTCTGTCTACAGGTCCCTAGAATCTTTCAAAGACAAACTGAATGTCTGGATGAGTTAAATTGTGAAGAGGCTCATATCTAACAAGATCTTTTGTGTAGGCGGGCAGTTTGTTATCTAAGTGATACTCACGGAGGACCTTTGCTTTGATACCAGCTTCCAAAAGCTTTCTAGCTGGCACCCATCGGTGATGGTACTTATCTGATTTGCCCATGTGTGCCACCTCCTTGGCTGTGGCAAAAGACCCTGGGTGAGAAAGTAGCCCAGGAGAGCCCAGGAAGCTCCGTTTTCGCCCCCCGGAAGACTAGAGGCCAATTTCTATATCTACCATAATGAATACGAATTTAGTCAACATTTTGGTCAACATTTTTCAGAAAGGACCCCTATAAATCCCTCCTTATCCCAAAGTCGGCTGCAAAGCCAAAAACCGGCGTTTACATAACAAAAACCAAAACTTAATTATGTCCCTGAGTGCCCCTGAATTTCTCATTATCGAAGCATGGTGCTCACCTAACGTCATTTCCCCAAATGGGACCTCCATCGGGTTCTGTGCGCCGCTCGATGGGGATAACTTTTTTCACTGTATTGATTTGATCACCCCTAGCATGAGTACCGGATTAAATTTCAGGGGAGCGTAAATTAAGGGAATCGACAGTTTACCCATTTCCTTTTGAGCTAGAAAATTCACCAAGTAATGGAGTTCATACATACCAACAACAAGGCATATTTCTTGCTGCAAATACCTTCATATCTGTATGCTTTGAAAATTCTTTTAGCTGTAAAGTAGCAAGGAGAGGAGAAAATGAGAAGAGTTATTTCTAAAAGACTATTCGTAATAGTGGTCTTCATCACTTTGGGCCTTTTCATCTCAAACTCAGCGTTTGCTGTGTCAGGCTGTAACTCTCACCTACTTAACAGAACTTGCACTATCTTATCATCATAAATTTAATTCCTAGTAATTTGGGATGAATTTTGCTTTCTAAATTCAGCTAAAAAGCTAAAATACTTTGAAAAAGCTTTTGCTGTAAACACAGTTTTTTAGCAAATCTCACAGTCGAGATCTCCCTAAGGGGGCAACAATGGACGATGAAAAGCGGATTTATCCACGAACTGAAATTAAATGGCCTGTTTCCGCCATAACTGCTAAGGGCATGATTCAAGGAGAAACCAGAAATATCAGTCTCAATGGTGCATTCATCTGTTGCGAAAAGACGTTATGCCCAGACAAAGTACTGCTGTTGACCGTCAAAGGGCCCTCTGGCTCCATGCAAGTCGTTGCCCAAGTGGTCTGGTCAAATCGCTGCGCTTGCGATTAGCAGAAAAGCCCAAGCGGAATTGGCGTCAAGTTCATGTGGTCACTGCCCAAAACAGAATCAGAGTGCATGATGTGGAGTAAGGCAAGCTGAGAACACATTTTCATGAACAATTTTTTGCCCGAGCTAACCTAAAATTATTATCCAAAACCTGGTGCCTATGCAGAGTCAGCGGAACAGACGAAAATACCCTTAGACCGCCTTACCACTGCATTTTGGGGATTTCTCTCTGGCTTATGCTATGCGTAAGCAATTTTACGAAATAGAGAGAACTAACAAGTGTTGAGTACGATCAGCATCCCCAGATCGTCAGCAAAAGTCGTCACATCTCCTGCTTACAATCCTGTACCAATCCCTGGCATGTTTCCTGCAATTTAAGCCAGGCGAGGAAAGGGTCCATCCCCCCTTTCCTTTATAAACCTTTTGGTGTTGCCCCTGCGGCAACATTTCCAGTGCGAGATATAACTTCGAGGAAGAACTTCCATAATGAAAGCCAAAGAAAACGTCTTAGAATCCAGAGCGAAACTAAAATGGCCAGTTACAGTAAAATTTAATGACAGGATTATAGAAGGAGTAACGAAGCATGTAAGTACAAGAGGGGCATATGTATGTTGTGCCAATCCTCTGAGGTTAAACGAAGTGTGTAAAATGGTGATCGAAACGCCCAATAGGCAAGTAAAAGTCAAGGCTGAAGTGATCTGGTCAAACATTTACGGACCCGATGATACGATTAACCCTCGCGGGATGGGTGTCCGTTTCCTTAAAATTTCCAGCGTCGACCGAAAGGTCCTAGCTAAGGAAATATGGCAATATCTTAAACCAGACGAGGAGATAGATGATAAACAGTTGGCGCTATTTAATACCTTAACCATAGACAAAAACCAAATTGGTCCAAGAGAAGCTGGAAGCTGAATCTCTCTTCTTATCTTGTGGAGATTCGAAGTACTTACATACGGCCTAGGGTTTGCCTATCTTCAAAGTGCTGAATATGTTTAGTGTATTCTTTACACTTCCATCATGAGCTCAAGGTAAGACTCATGGCAAAGTTCCTGTAAAATTGATTCAAAAAACCAGCCTGATAGTAAGAACAAAGAAATGCTTGAAAAATCTAGAGTTAAATATCGAAAAGCCCTAGTTAAATGGTAGGTTTCAGTGCGAGCTGGTGTATGTTGTTCTAAGCCTCCACGGTTAAATGAAGTCCTCGATATAGTCTTCGCTACTCCTGAACGAGATATACAGGTGAACGCCGAAGTCATGTGGTCGAATGCTTACGGTTGTGATGATGACGATCAAAGTGGGTTTAAGTTACTCATCAATATCCACGATCTTTGAACAGATCCATTCACATGAGGTGGAGAGAGGAAAGCGTGATTAGGTTTGATGTAAGAGTGGTGAAGGGTGGATTTGGATGATGGTCCTGGATTGTAGAAAGGCGTTTTGGTCTGGAATTTGCTTTCTGTGCTTCGGTGAGCAAACTCGTTGACACAAAAGAGGTAAAAAAGAGTGGAGAATGTTTATTACACAATTTTAGATCACTGCTACTTGGCCAAGTATTTGAATCTAGGATCAAAGGACATAGATACTGTTATTTCTAATGTAGAAACATTATTGACAGAAATGAAAGCTTGGAGGGATTCAAATATAGAGTTTATTATAAGAGAGAAAAACGAGGGGCAACCTCAAAGTTTCATATTTTATACCCACGACCGAAAGCTGGCAGATAGAGTTTTCAAAACCGCTTGCTATAAGGCAGCAGCCAAAGATTTTCAAAAGAGCATTTTGAATGATTCGAATGAAAACAATGCATTAGAAAATGAACGAATCAAAATGAATGAGACTCTCAATCATATCTTCAAGGCAATAGATAGTCCGTCTTTTGAAGAAGGCCGTTTGGTAACGGAGCCAGAAGAGGATTTACCAGAAACTTTATTCGATGATTTAGAAAAAATAGGCTTATCAACTACTGAAAGAGAAGCGATGCCGGAAGATGAAATAGAACCTTTACCAGCCGACTTGTTCGATGATTTGACAGACACAGGTATTGCTGCGGTTGACATAAAGGCTGTATCTGAAGATGAAGAAAACAGATAAGGATCAGAATGGTTAGTATCCAAAAGAGAATACCCTATTTTATTGAAATCGGGGGGTGCCACAATTGCAAGGTGCGGCAAGCCTATACTACTGATAGCGGGACATTTTATGATGAGGGACACGCTTTTCATGCAAAATGCGTTCATAAAGGATGTGACAAGTATGGCTACAATGTAGAAAAGCCATACATAACTCCTAAAGAGTATATTCGTGTAGGTGCCGATCTTGCTTCGAGAAAAGCTCTGAACAAAGCCAAGGAGCTTCTCGTCAAGTTCTATGATTATTATGACTCTAGGGGCAATTTGCTGCCGTGGGTTCTTGAGAGCATTGCCATAGAAAAAAACGAAAAGTCTGCTAATGCCAAGGATGTTAGGCCCTTTAGTGGTTGTGAGAAAGTTCAGATTAATAAAGAAGATCCGTAATTGTCTGCTGTTAGTTTACATACTTTAATTGACACTTTTGCTCTTTCAGAGCCGTCCACACATGTAGTAGCACCCATCCTAGAGCTATAAAAGTAAAATAAGGGATGTAATGCAGTGCGCCAGGAAAGCCTGGACAAGGGGGAAGCGACGTAGAGATCGTTGTTGAAACCTTGTCTTGGGATCCTGCGGGTAATCAATCCCGTCCGGTAAAGGTTGGCCACCAGCCGGAAGCGAGTCTTGCGTGGCATTGGGGTAACCCATTTTGCGAAGCGTAGACAGCGAGTGTGCAGGCTGTGTGATTGAGCCCCGAAATATACTTGTCGTGGGAGCCGACGCCGTTGCATTGGTGGAAGGCAACATCGACACGCTGTAGGGCTGTTGATATGTGGTAGGCCGGGCATGGTTCGCGGTAGTTGCGTGCGACGAAACGTTCGTAGTCTAGGTTAGCCTATTTCATAGTGCCCATGCCCTGGCGTGGAGATCCTGCCGGGGTCTGAGAGCAGGGCATGTACACATTGGGGCCCCCCCAGCAACCTGAGAGGCCCTCTCATCTCCACGCGGACAGGGTGTGGTACCATCGAGCGATGGCATCGGAGCGAGGCGGGATGGGCTAGAGGGAGTCGGAGTATCTCATAGTACCTGTGAAGCAGGGGAACCCGCCCTAGGGGACTCTGTGTAGGGAAGGGGGTACCGAGCTACGGGACTGCTGGAGGGAAAGATGGCGGGAAGGTTGAGTCCCAAAACTGTCTCAACGAAACTTCAGCAGATAGCGGAGTTGGCAAGGCAAGCGCCGGACATGGTGCTCACCACCCTGGCCCATCACATCGATGTGGAGTTTTTGCGCAAGGCGTATCGTCTCACCCCCAAGAGCGGAGCTGTTGGTGTGGATGGGCAGACAGCTGCAGCCTATGCGGAAAACCTTGAGGAAAATCTTAAATCGCTTCTAGACCGCTTTAAATCTGGCACCTACAAAGCGCCCTCTGTCCGGCGGGCGCATATTCCGAAGGATGGCGGAGGGAAGAGCCGCCCCATAGGGATACCGACATTTGAGGACAAAGTGCTTCAGAGGGCGGTAGTAATGGTGCTGTCGGCGGTCTATGAGCAGGATTTTCTGGATTGCTCCTATGGTTTTTCGGCCCGGCAGGTCGGCACACCAGGCTCTGGATGTAATATGGGAGAGCCTGATGAATATGAGGGGTGGTTGGGTGCTGGACGTGGATATCCAGAGTTTCTTTGACACGTTGGATCATGGCCATCTAAGGCGTTTTCTAGGCCAGCGGGTGCGTGACGGATTACTGTGTCGCGTGATTGACAAGTGGTTGAAGGCGGGTGTACTTGAGGACGGCAGTATTAGGTATCCTCTAGGCCGTATCTGGAGTAATCTATAATACTCTTTAGTTTTTCTTCCTGTCCCTTACTAATTTGAGATGAGCCAGCAGCAACAAATAGAAAAACTCTATCTATTTCCCCAACTATCTACCATTGAGGACATTGAGAAAATATGCAGAAGCCAATGCTGCACCAAGGAAGCCCTTTCCCTTGATCACGCTGAGAGGGTACTTGCACTTCTCAGACAATCCTAACACTTAACATCGTGCACAGTTAGCAACAGGAGCGCAGTGTATGTTTTCCTTTTGCTAATCTGTGAACCGAATAGGGCCACCCACCTTGACCCTGTCCCCTCCAGGCTTTGCCCCGACTGATCATCTGCCGCCCGATCAGTTAGGGATTTTTTTGTTGCATTTTCTTCCCCCATTCCTGTAGATTTGACAACAGTCCCAGACCTTCTGAATATGTATGAGAAAGAATCCTCCTGCAAATAGCCCTTCGCAAACGACTATGAACGTTGACAACCGCCGCCACTCTAGAGCCAGGGTCAGATGGCCTGTTGTGATCCAGACTCCCACTGGCCTAGTTGATGGAAAAACCGAAAATTTAAGTCTTGGCGGTGCATTCATTCGACTGTCGAGCCAATTGAACTCTAATCACAATCTGCCCCTGGTTCTTGATGCGAAAGGGCGATTAATACCATGTACCGCTCAAATCGTCTGGTCTGAGGAGCGTAACCTTTCCGACCAGAGAAGATTCCTTGCAATAGGAGTGCGCTTCACTCGTATGATGCTGCATGACCGAGAGTTTCTTTATAGTGAAATCTCAGAACGCATTTGACATAGATAAATATCTTCAAGACCACGGCATGGAATGTAGAAAGGAAGAGCAGGGAAAATAGCTCTCACTCAATCAGTTATGGAAATCGAAAGACGAAAGCATCCCAGAGTCATTGTTAATTGGCCTGTAGTAGTAAACATCCCAGGAGGTTCGTTAGAGGGAGAAGTCAAAGATATTAGTGTTGGGGGTGTTTGCATCCTCTGCCCAGAGGAGCCAGCTCATGAGGATAATTTCCGTATTCTTCTGAAGCCCTCCGAACAAAAAGCCCTTTCTGTAATTGGCGAAAAAGTCTGGTCAGATACAATTGACATTGGTTACCGAACAGTATTCGGAATAGGTATTAGATTCACCAATATATCAGCCGCAGACCGAGAATACATTGCTAACGTAGTGGAAGAAGAGCAAAGTGAGTAGCATCCCAGAACCCTAGAACCTTAAACGAATCAAAGTTCTCCCTGTAAAATGCCCCAAGAGCAAGCTCACTGTAATTCTTGAGCCAAAAGATAAAGAGTGTCCTGTTTATGGGAGTTTGCTCTCCAGACCACCGCAGCGTTGAAATCAATCAATATCTTGATGCCAGAGTAAATATCGGCCCAGTATGAATTAAGGAATGTCACGCAAAGTTTCACAGTGGGCGAATTAGGCCTACACTGTCTACATGTACTAAACGCATAAGTGAATCATACACTCAAGCTTTTTACATCCCCCAAGAATTACCAGGGATCAAACTAAATTCTCACCCGTAAGGCTATCTCTCCTCTTTTATACTTCCATCTTTTACAGAGTCGAGACATCAGTTGGCCTTTTGGCAAAATTTGGTGATTTACCAAGTTAGTCTAGGCGTCCTTTTATGGTCATAAGCGTCTGTTTTTAAATGACTTTACCTTTTACACACCACTTTGGCACTATCCCTGCCTATAAAAGGCACCACAAGAGGGTACACCGAGACTTCTTAACTTAAAGAGAAATGGTCAAGGGGGAGAGTAATATGAAAGCAATGCTGCAGCACTTTTTACACCCCTTGAATCTATGGTGTCGAGTAGGCGGAAATGCCAGGTGGTGTTTCAAATTATACGAAAAGTGGCTGTGGCAACCCTTATTGAGAGAATTGCTTTCTGATGGCCCAATCCAAACGAAAAAGGGAGTGTAAGCAATATGAATATTTCCTGCGCATACTGCAATAAATCTCTCACTCAAGGTCGGGAAGTTGTAACCGTCTGTAGTAGTAACCGGATGTATTTGTTTTGCGGCATTGGGTGTAGAGACTTTTATGGATTCAGGAAACTCACCAATCGTATTCGCGCAAAGGAAGGTTAACTCTCCTTTGATGAGGCAGAGAGAGCACATTGGGAAAGAATGGAGCGGGAACTTCATGGGCGAATTGAGGAGAGGATTAGAATCTATAGTTCCCAGGATATGTCCCAAGACGAGCTCCGTGCACTAGTGCCAAGCCTGCAAGACAAAGCGGCCTAAAATGATAAAGAAACTAAAATGATTATGCTCGTTAAAATCATACTGTTATTGGTATTCGGGTTTTTTGGGGTTTTGTGTGTAACTTTTCTTCGTTTACTTTTCGAAGATTCTGATGCTGTAGAAATTGAACTTCAGCAAGTTGAAAGATGGGATTCTGAAGCCCCATCATTGAAACCGGATTGATGTGAACATTTCGCACTTTAGTTTCACTCTGAGAGGATAGGCAAATGAATAAAGCGCAAAGGCTTGCAGTTCGCATTCCGCTCATCGGTTGGGAAGCTAATATAACTTCTGAGCACCCGGAGAACACGAGGGCAAAGATTGCTAACCTGAGTACAGGTGGGGCTTATTTAGTAACTGAAGCTGAATACGAGCCAGGCTCAATAGTCACTTTGTGGATCAGGTCATCTCAACTTTCCTTTTTCGTGGCAGCCAAGATATTACGAAAGGATAAATACGGAATAGCGGTTCGTTTTCTTGATCTCTGCGAATCTGACAGGATTGCCATTTTGAACATAATTTCTCAGTTCTTATCAAAAATGAAACCA
>WOR8_10009424_pt1 | contig 12087 bp, 10 predicted proteins | sample DeeMarSeWOR38_10_FD_19890 | JGI IMG/M metagenome (IMG submission 19890) | reverse complement strand
TTTGCCATTATGCTCGATACTTGCCATCTTGGTTTTCCTCCTTGCTTTCAGTCTAGTATATTGTTGATTGTTCCAGTCTTTGCCGAACTTTCGTAACAAATAATGAATAGTCCTTCATAATATAGCGTCTATTCTTTGTCAAGTAATCATTAACATTTTTTTCTCCCTTCAGACGGGCGGGAAATTGCATATATTAATCTTATCTATAGCCCTATCACATGAAGAGAATTTTCCCCATATATTTTTTGAATTCATGACAGAAATATGTTTTTAGATTCTCCAGCCTGATCTTTTTTACAGGAGACCCTCTCTATTAGTTGCATTATTATTTTTCCCTGGTAATAAGTACTGTCTTTCGAATAAAATATATTGTTATGCATCAGGCATTGCAGAAACAATACATGCATATTTACATATTGCATTGCACAATTGCACCTTTTAAATAACCACCCCTTTTCATTTGCTCAGGAAGGAGAGAATACATGCTTGATTTACTTCGGAAAAAAGCTCAATCGCCCCTTATTCAGGGCACGATTCTCATTATTGCACTTGTCTTTATCTTCTGGGGCGTAGGCGGCTACCGTGGCTCAAGGAACTCCGTGGCGCAAGTCAATGATGAAGTCATCCCTTACGAGGAATTTCAAAAGGCCTACGAACGTTTGGCAAACCAGTACCGTGACCAGTTTGGGGGGACTCTGCCGAAAGGACTGCTTGAAAGCCTTGACCTGGAAAACCAGGCCCTGGAGCAGCTCATTCAACGATCCCTTCTGCGGCAGGGCGCCAGAGAGATGGGCATCATGGTAAGTGACCTTGAAGTCCAGCAGGCTGTCGAAAAAATGGAAGCCTTCCGGAGCAACGGGGTCTTTAATGTTGAACAGTACAAGAACATTATTTCCAGCTCCGGCATGACCCCCACTTCTTTTGAAGATACCATGCGGACCGATCTTCTTGCAGGCAAGGTGATTGAATACCTCTCACATTTTGCCAAACTGACCCCACTGGAGGTCAAGGACCAGTTCGATTTTGACAACGAGGAAATTAAAATCGAATATGTCTCTTTCAGTGGTGCAGATTTTCGGGATAAAATTGCAACAGACCAGGAACAACTGAAATCATACTACGAGGAAAACAAAGAAAACTACCAGACCGAGCCGCAGGTAAAATTGCACTTTCTTGCCTTCCCCTATGTTGCTGAGGAAAAACCCGCAATACCCGATGAAGACCTGGAAGCTTTCTACCGCCAGAATATCAGCCGTTACTCCATGCCTGAACAACGTCGGGCCCGCCATATCCTCATAAAAACTTCTGCAGAGGATTCTGAAGATGTCCTTGCCGAGAAGCGGAACATGGCTCTCCAGGTACTCGAACTTGCCAAATCCGGCGAAGATTTTGCCGAACTCGCCAAGCAGTATTCCGAGGGTCCGACAGGGCCCAGAGGAGGGGACCTTGGCGCTTTTACCCGGGGAAGAATGGTGAAACCCTTTGAGGATGCAGCATTTTCATTAAATGAAGGGGAGATAAGCGATATAGTTGAAACCCAGTTCGGCTTCCATATTATAAAACTCGAAAAGATTGAACCAGCTAATACTAAGCCGCTTGAAGAGGTGAAAGACGAGATCGCGGCCCAGCTCCAGGCCCAAAAATCGAGAGAACTTGCTTTTACGAAGGCTACCGAGGCCTACGAAAATATCATCCTTGCCGGCAGTCTGGACAAATTCAGCCAGAACAGTAATATCCCGGTTGAGAAGACAGACTTTTTTTCCAGAAAATCTCCGGGGAAAAGCGGTTCAAAGGTGAGCATGGCCTCTGACCCTTCCTTTCTTGATGCGGCTTTTTCTTTAAATAAAGGGGAACTCAGTTCACTGGTCGAAACCCCGCAGGGATATGCCATCATATTTGCTGCTGACAAAAAAGAACCCGAAACCGCTTTATTTGAGGATGTAGAACAGCAGGTCCGGGAGGACTATATCAATGCCAAATCAGAAGCCATGGCCAAAGAAACTGCAGGCGTCATGCTCTCCGCGCTTAAAGAAGAGAGCAAGGCAAATTTTGCTGCAGAGGCGGCAAAATTTAATATGGCTGTCAAGACTTCTGACTACCTGACCCGGAATGCTACAGCAGGTTCATCCCTGCCTCCGCAGATCGTCAACATGGGCTTTGAGCTCTCGGAAGAAAAACCTTACCCGGAAGAGGCGGTATCCGCTGATGGCGTGTTTTATGTCTTCAGGTTCATGGAAAAGAGAACCCCTGCCTCTGACCTCTTCACCGAGCAGGAGAATGCATTCAGAACCGGACTGCTGGAACGAAAGAAATCAGCGCTGCTGGCTTCCTGGCTTGCAAATGTCAGAGACAAGGCAGAGATCGAGATCAACCCCCAGTTTCTCTAGCAGGTATCTGCCTGCCGGGGAAACTGGGGGTTTGCTGTACTGTTGAACCTCTACTCCCAGTCAGGACGCAGATATAGTTCAGTGAGTTGTTTCCTGGCCACGGAGGCGGGTGCTTCAGTGAGCGGACAGGTTGCTTTCTGGGTCTTTGGAAAGGCTATCACGTCACGGATCGTTTCGCGTCCAGCCAGAATCATCAGGAGCCGGTCAAGCCCAAAGGCAATGCCGCCATGCGGTGGCGCGCCGAGCTCCAAAGCCTGCAGGAGAAAGCCAAATTTGTCAGCGGCCTCTTCCCTGGAGATTCCCAGTGCGGCAAAGATGACATCCTGCATCTCTTTCTGGTGGATGCGGATACTCCCGCCGCCAATCTCTATACCGTTCAAAACCAGATCATAGGCCTTGCTGCGGACACGGCCAGGGTCCTTTTCAAGGAATTCTATATCCTCTGCTTTAGGAGCTGTAAATGGATGGTGTACTGCCACATGCCGTTTTTCATCATGGTCGTACTCCAGAAGGGGAAAATCAACAACCCAGACAAAATTGTAGCTGTCCCTGTTAATGAGGCCAAGCCTCCTCCCAAGTTCCAGTCGCAGTTCAGAGAGCGACTGGTGGACAATCGATCCTGCATCGGCGACAAAAAACAGGACATCATTTTCTTCTGCTCCAAGCTCTTTGCTTATTGATTCACGTTCTTCGTCCGTGAAAAATTTCGTAATGGGCGACTGCCACTCCCCGCCAGGCTTTACTTTAACCCAGGCAAGGCCCTTGGCCCCGAACTGGCCGACATAGCCGGTAAGATCATCAAGGTCCTTGCGGGAAAAATCCCCACATCCCTTGGCATTGATGCTTTTTACCAGACCTCCTTTCCTGACTGCGGTCTGAAAAACATTAAAAGCGCAATCCCTGACTGTTTCTGTCAGGTCCACAAGCTCAAGACCAAATCGTGTATCAGGACGGTCCGTGCCGAATCGGGCCAGGGCTTCCTCATAGTTCATCCTGGCAAAAGGTATAGACAGTTCAATATTGAGGACATCCTTGAAAAGCTTCAGCATCATGCCTTCAATAATTTCATAGATATCTTCCTCCTCAATAAAGGAAAGCTCCATGTCGATCTGGGTAAACTCAGGCTGCCGGTCGGCACGCAGGTCTTCATCCCGGAAGCAGCGGACAATCTGGTAGTACCTGTCCAGACCGGATACCATCAGGAGTTGTTTGAAAAGCTGTGGTGACTGGGGCAGGGCATAGAACTTTCCAGGATTTACCCGGCTTGGAACCAGATAATCCCTTGCCCCTTCCGGCGTAGAGCGGGTCAGGACCGGGGTTTCAATTTCCAGGAAATTCTTTTCATCCAGGTATCTTCGCACAGACTGGGAAGCCCTGTGCCGCATAATGAGATTTGCTGCCATTGAAGGGCGCCGCAGGTCAATATACCTGTACTTGAGCCGCAGGTTTTCGGAGACTTCAACTTCCTCGTCCAGTGGGAACGGCGGGGTAAGGCTGGAGTTCAGGATGCGCAGGGTGTCGATTAAAACCTCAATAGCGCCTGTTTTAAGATTGGGATTTTCCATATCAGGCGGTCGCCGTTCCACCCGGCCCTGCACAGCAATTACCCATTCACTGCGCAGCTGATGTGCCTTGGCATGCACATCAGCATGGATCTCAGGATTAAAGACAACCTGGGTAATGCCCCAGCGGTCGCGGAGATCGATGAATATGACGCCACCATGGTCACGGCGCCGCAGCACCCAGCCCATAAGGGTGACGGCCTCTCCCACATTATCCACTCCAAGATCATTACAGGAATGACTCCGTTTGAGTCCCCCCATAGATTCCATGTCGTTACTCCTCATTGTCCTGAACAGCACAACAGGCTGTGATTCTGTCACTTGCCCGCTTTCAGCTGTGTTTTTATGTTTACTGTTGCCTGATTTTCGTCATGATAACAGCAGCCCAGTCCTCAAATACAGGCGTGAGTTCAACAAGTTGCTGCTCACCGGAATGCATATCTTTCAGGAGCACTTCACAATTTGCCAGTTCATTATCACCAAGGATAAGTGTAAAGCGGGCATTCTGCTTATCAGCCTGCTTCAGCTGATTTTTCATGCTCCTGCCTTCATGGTCCATCATGACACGCAATCCCTGTGAGCGAAGCATCTGCAGCAGGATAAATCCTTTTTCACTGGCTGCCTCTCCCAGGGTGACAAGAAACAGGTCGAGAAGCGGCAGGGTCTCAAGCCTCTCATTTTGTTTCTGGCTTAAAAGCATGACCAGTCTCTCCATCCCCATGGCAAAACCAATACCGGGGACCTCGGGACCGCCAAGCTGCCGGACCAGGCCGTCGTATCTGCCGCCGGCGCCAATCGCCCCCTGGGCCCCGAGTTCAGTCGTGATCAATTCAAAGGTTGTCCTGGTATAGTAGTCAAGCCCCCGCACCATTTTTGCATTTACAGCGAAAGGGACGCCAAGCAGGCTCAAGTTCTGCCTGACCTCCCGGAAATGTTGACTGCAGGCGTTACAGAGATGGTCTAAGATTGAGGGTGCCGAAACATACTGGGCCTGGCAATGCTCACTTTTGCAGTCAAGGACACGGAGCGGGTTAGTGTTGCTGCGGCGCTGGCAGTCTTCACACAGGTGCTTGCTGCGCTTCTGCAGAAACCCCTGCATTGCTTCCTTGAATGAAGGACGGCACTCCGGGCATCCCAGAGAGTTGATCTCCAGGCTTGCCGGCAGCCCTATTTCCTGCAGGATATGCCAGGCCATGGCCATTACCTCTGTGTCAATCCTGGTACTGTTTGAGCCGAGGACTTCGACACTCATCTGGTGAAATTGGCGCAGCCTGCCCTTCTGGGGTCTTTCATGCCTGAACATGGGGCCGACCGTATAGAGCCGCTGGACCGACCCCCGAACATACAGACCGTTTTCAATGTAGGAGCGGATAACCGGTGCGGTGCCCTCGGGACGCATGGTTATTGAAGCACCGTTGCGGTCTACAAAGGTATACATCTCCTTCTCGACAATATCTGTGCTTTCTCCAATGGTCCGGACAAAGAGCTCTGTCTTCTCCAGAATCGGGACCTTGATCTCTTCAAAGCCATACCTTTGAAAAATGTCCCGGGCGGTTTTTTCTATGAACTGCCAGAGACCAACCTCGTCGGGCAGGATATCCTTAAAGCCTTTTAAAGCTTTTATGCTCAAAATCTTCTCCTAATTACAATAGAAATGTATTAATATGAAAAAATAAACGGACAACTTTACTCGTACCGCTGGCAAAAAGTCAAGCAATGTCCCCGGTACAGGCATGCTTTGACTTGACAAAGTGCCTGAAGCCGGGCATAGTCGTGCGTTATTAACGAGTGGAAATCGTTTTTATTTATTATTAAAAGCAAGTTATTGTTGCATTATTAAAAAATTTGCGTCAACACCGGAGTTTTAGTCCTTTGTGCCAAAGAACCAGGCAGAAAGGCTTTATGTCTCTGTAATTCAAACACATGAAACTACCCTCTTTAACCATTGGTCCATATATTGCCCCTGTTCCCCTTATCCAGGGCGGGATGTCTATCCGGGTTTCCACATCGGCCCTGGCCGTTCCCGTTGCTGAATGTGGAGGCATCGGTACCATAGGCGGCTCCTCCATCCCTGTTGATGAGCTCAAGGCGGACATTATCAAGGCCAAAAATGCCACAAAAGGCATTATCGCGGTGAACATCATGTTCGCCATGAAAAATTTCTATAACCTGGTTAAAGCCTCCATTGAAGCCGGCGTCGACATGATTATTACCGGTGCGGGCTTTTCCAGGGATATCTTCAAAATCGGCGAAGAGAACAATACACCGATTGTCTCCATTGTTTCTTCCCCTGCCTTTGCCAGGCTTGCAGAAAAGCTGGGGGCTGCTGCCATTATAGTTGAGGCCAAAGAAGCCGGCGGCCACCTGGGCACCGATATTGCCCTGCGCGACCTCTTTCCCAAAATCCGCGAGGTGGTAAAAAAAGTTCCCCTTATTGCAGCAGGCGGGATCACTGATGGCTATGACATGGCGGAAATGATGGACAAGTACGGGGCCGATGGTGTACAGGTCGCCACCCGCTTGTCGGCCTGCCCGGCAGGGCAATCAGAACACCGTTTGTTGCTCAAATGGAAGCCGGAGAGGAGCTGAAAGCCAAAGAATGCAAATATAAATGTTTGAAAAAATGTGATCACTTTTATTGCATCTCTGAAAGACTGACAATGGCAAAAGACGGTAATATTGAGGAAGGTCTTGTATTTTCAGGGGAGAATGTCTACAAGATGAAGGAAATACTAACGGTCAAAGAGGTCTTTGATATGTTTATATCCCAGGCCGAGTCTGTCTACAAGGAACCAGCTGCCTCCTGAACCCTGAAGTTATCCTGTATAAGAAATAGCCATGCCAACTGCCCCGGGAACTGCAAGCACACCCGTTGACATTACAAATCCCCCCCGTATTATCCCCAGGTCGGATCACCCCATATCCAGAACAAACATTGACCGTGAAGCACTGAAGGTCCTCTACCGTCTGCGTGATGCAGGACATTTGGCCTATCTGGTCGGCGGCGGGGTCCGGGACCTCTACCTCGGTAAAACCCCGAAGGATTTTGATATCAGTACCGATGCACGGCCCGGACAACTCCGCAAAATTTTCAAGAACAGCCGCCTGATCGGCAGACGCTTCAGGCTGGTGCAGGTCTTTTTTCACGGCGGCAAGATTGTCGAGGTTGCCACTTTCCGCTGCCGGAGCGAGTTCGATCTGAACGGAGTTTCCAAAAACTCCGCAGAAAGTCTGCTGGCAGCCAACAATACTTATGGCTCCCCTTCCGATGATGCCTTCCGGCGGGACCTGACCATCAATGGCCTGTTCTATGAGATTGAAAACAACACCATCATTGACTATACGGGGGGGGTCAAAGACCTGGAAAAGGGCCTTATCCGTTTTATCGGTGAGCCGGAAAGGAGGGTACAGCGTGATCCGGCAAGGATGATGCGGGTTATACGCCACGCCGCACGCAACAATTTTTCCATCGAACCAAAGACCTGGCAGGCGATCATTAATCACAAGGACAAGCTGAGGCTATGCCCCATCTCGCGAATCCGTGATGAACTGATGAAAGATCTCCGCAGCTCAGCCAGTAGAGCCTGGGCGCAACTTGCCATGGAGTCCGGTATTTTTTATGTGCTTTTCCCCTTTTATCAGCCGGCACATGAGGCTCCTGACCGGGCACAGAATCGCGAATTGCTACTTGCCATCCTGGCAGTTGTTGACAGGTTGCATTCCAGGAGCATAAAACTTCCCGACCAGCTTCTTTTCTCCCTGGTTTTGCTGCCCTGGGCAATTACAGAGTTTGATCTTTTGCATAAGAATTACAAAGGTCCTGAATTTCATCGTTTCCTGCACAAGACAAGAGACCGGCTCGATGAAATCCTGGGGCCCATGAGCATCAAGCGGGCCCACAAGGAAAGCATGGCGATGCACCTTGTCAACCTGCCTCAGTTTATCCGTTTTTCCAGGGATAACAGTTGGCCGAAATGGTTGAAGCGGAAAAGTTATTACCGGGAATGCGACCTTGTTTTCCGTATTTTCTCCGAAGCAACTACAGGTAAAAAGATCCCGGAACATATCATAACGGAATCTGTTCCACAGCTCAGTAAGTCCAGGCATAAGCCTTCCAGAAAATACCGCTATAAAAAAAGGGGGACACCCGGACCGGCTTTTACCGCTAAAAATGACGGGGGTATTTTTGGGCTGAAGAAATAACCCGGAAATCAAAACCAGGATTTGGATTAATGAAACGCATGAAAAAATTTCTTTTGGAAAGAAAAAAGGCCGGGACATTGCGTTCTTTAACTCCCTTAATTCGTCTCGGTCACGGATGGCTCAGGTTGTTGGACTCTGAAGACAGGCTGCTGGACTTTTCATCCAATGATTATCTTGCCCTGTCGGAACATCCCGAGGTCATTGGCGCCAGCATAAAATATCTGGAAATGTTCGGTGCCGGTGCCGGTGCTGCAAGGCTGATGAGTGGTGACCTGGAAATCAACCACCTGCTGGAAGAGAAAATCGCCCTGCTTAAGTCAAAGGAAGCTGCCCTGACATTCGGCAGCGGCTATCTGGCTAACATCGGCATTATCCCCGCCCTCGTCGGGAGAGGCGACCTGATCATTACAGACCGTTTGAGCCATGCAAGCATTTACGATGGCTGCCTGCTTTCCGGGGCAAGGACCATACGGTTCAGACACAATGACCTGGTTCATCTCGAACAGATCCTGCAGGAAAAACGCAGCCAGTTCAACAATTGCCTTATTGTTGTTGAATCCATTTATTCCATGGACGGTGACCGTTGCCCCCTTGTTGAACTTGTACAGCTCAAAAATCGCTTTGACTTCATGCTGATGGTTGATGAAGCCCATGCTACAGGAATTTACGGAGAAAATGGTGCCGGCATCATCGAAGAAGATAAAGTCAGCCAGGAGGTGGACATTGCCATGGGCACCTTCGGCAAGGCCCTGGGAAGCTATGGCGCCTACGCTGCAGCCTCCCAGGAATTAGTTGACTTTCTTGTCAATAAGGCCCGCTCCTTCATCTATTCCACAGCCTTGCCACCGGCTGTTGTTGGAGCCACTCTTGCTTCCCTCTTCCTTGTAGAATCTGAACCGCAACTCCGCATAGACCTGCACGCCAAGGTTGCCTTCTTTAAAAAACAACTCCGTAAAAATGGCTTTCAGGATGATCCCGGCCCCTCCCAGATTGTTCCCGTCATGGTCGGAGAAAGCGGGAAAGCCATGGCCATAGCAGAAGAACTCCGGAAGAACCATATTTATGTAAAGGCAGTGCGGCCGCCGACAGTGCCGGAAGGTTCAGCCCGCCTGCGCTTCTCCATAACGAGATACCACCAGGAAGAGGACCTGAAAAGATGCGCCCAGTTTCTGGCGGCCTCTTGCCGCAAAATATCCCTTTAATTCCTTTTTCTGCCGGTTCTTGCCGCTCTTTCCCATATTCGCTATAAAATACCTTCCATGAGCCATTCCTTTCAAAACATTGAGTTTCATCCAGACACAGGAGCACCGACCATTTTTCTGCCCGGCTGGGCTTTTGACGGCAGAATAGTCCGTCTGCTAAAACCGGCACCAAACTGGATATATCCTGAAACTCCGCTTGATCCTGCAACATTCAAACAGGATCTGTCACAATTTCTCATTTCAAAAAAAATCAGGAAGGCCAGGCTTGTAGGATGGTCCTTAGGGGCCATGCTGGGACTGGAATTTGCTGCCCAATACAGTGATCTGATCGAAGCCCTTGTTCTTGTTTCACTCCGGGCCCATTGGCCTGCGCATGAAGTTGAGACAATCCGGGCAGAATTCTCCCGGGAGCCGGAACCGTTTCTCAAGAGCTTCTACAGAAAATGCTTTCTTGGGGAAAAGGAGGCGTACAGAAACTTCTGTGTAACCCTTGAACCTCTCTATATTGAAGCTATAGAAACAAACAGTGCGCGGCTGCAAAGCGGTCTTTCTTACCTCTCAACATTTAAAATCCCCAGCCCGCTACCCAACATTCCCATCAGGCTGATCCACGGCAAACAGGATATCATCGCTCCCGTAAATGAAATAGCAAAACTTCCAGGGGCTGAAGTCGAGATCCTCCACACAGCCGGGCACTTTGTCTTCATGCATGACGGTTCAACGCTTCAGCAAGAGATGAAGAAGCAGGTTATCCAGGTAAAATTCTCCAGGGCAGCAGAATCATACGATAACTATGCCAAGGTGCAGACTGAAGTTGCCCGCAGACTGGCGGCAAAACTCCCCCCGGCGCATAAAAAACCAGAAATCAAAACCATTCTGGAGATTGGCTGCGGGACCGGCAATTTTACCGCACTGCTGGCAGCCCGATTCCCTGGAGCAAAAATAGTTGCCCTTGATTTTTCGCCGGAGATGCTCGCAAAAGCCCGCTATAAACTGCAGGGTAAAGCCATTGACTTTGTCTGCGCTGAAGGAGAACGGTTTTTGCAGGAGGCTCAGGAAAAAACATTTGACCTGGTGGCCAGCAACGGCTCCCTGCAGTGGTTCGCTGAGATCGAAAATGCCCTGCATCATATTGCCCGTATCCTGGCAGCGGGCGGCTCCTTGTCCTGTTCCATCTTTGGTCCGGAGAGCTTGAAGGAACTGGGGCAAGGCCTGCGAGCCATGCAATCCCTTGCAGAGGGCCTGGCCGCGCACACATTTCCTCAGCGGGAAAGGCTGCAGAAAGCTTTGCGCAGTTATTTTAAGGAAGGGTCGGTGGAGGAGGAACTCGTTGAAAAAGAATACAGCTCAGTGCACGATCTTCTGCTGCATATTAAAAAGACAGGTACCGCCGGCTGGCAGCAGAATATGCAGCGGCCCCTTACACCTGCAGGCATAATGCGGCTTAATGAGTGGTTTGATATGACCTATGGAGCATGCAAGGTTACCTACCAGATCCTTTTTCTCCAGGGTTACAATTAGGGCTGTTTTTCCTCTCTGTTTCCTGCCTCTTCCTGCTCCAAAAGCTCTCCTAAAATACTGGCGGCTTCACCAACAAGTTTGATACAAATTTTGCGGTTGCTCTCCGGGTTGGAGTAATACTCTTTAACCGCATCCCTGTTTTTCCAGTCGACACCGGCGATATCCCGACAGTTCATGCCGCCGTAGGGTTCAGCCAAGTCTTCAAATTTTTTCAGGAATTTACTGCTTAACGCCCAGAGACGGGGATTTTCTTTTTCATCAAGGCTGCCCCTGCTGTACATACTGGAAATCATGGCAACCCCTCCCAGCAATATTCACCGACTGCCTTGACAGCCGAATGGTCCACCATGTTTAATTTTTCCTGGCCCACGGCAAGGATTGCCTGGCTTCAATGAAACCGTTTTTTAAATAGACCAATTGCCTTCTCCCGCATTTCATCTGGAGTCATCTGTGCCCTCGATTGAAAAATAAGTTTGCTGTTTAGCCTGGAAAGACCGGACCTTTAAATTTTGAACTGAAATTTCTGCGCCATTCAAATTATCATTTCCTTAAAATATACTATGGATGGAAATTTCTCCGAATAAAAAATTTCTGCCCGGCTACTCGGCCTGGCAACAAAAATCAGCACTCCCAATCCATAGGCTTGGGCTGCCTGCAGGACATTTTCATTATCATCCGCCAAAAGGGTGCGCTGCTTGTCAAAACCGAGCAGGGATTCAAGATTTCCCCAGAAACCTGGCTCTTCTTTTGGCAAACCAATATCCTGGGAGCAGACTATACGGTTAAAATAGGAACCAATTTCAGTTTTGCGCATCTTTATATCAAGTGTCTTGCTGTGGGCATTTGTCACAAGATGCACTTCCTTGCCCAAGCTTCTGCAGTACTGCAAAAAATCCACAACATAAGGATGCACCTGGATAAGATGATTGATCTTGAGTTTCAGGGCAGGGATGTCCAGGTTTAGTTTTTCCGACCAGTAGTCAAGGTCTGTCCAGGCCAGGGTTCCTTCTATGCTCTTGTAACGGGCCAGGAGTTCCTTTCTGGCTTCCAGGGGTGTCAAATCATTTTTTTCGGCAAAAATTTCAGGGACGTAATGTTCCCAGAAATAGTCGTCAAAATGCTTGTCAAGCAGGGTTCCGTCCATATCCAGCAATATGGTATCTATTTTGTCCCACAGAGGTTTCCATCGGATGGGGGCAATTTTTTCTTCCT
>WOR8_10005598_pt1 | contig 12087 bp, 10 predicted proteins | sample DeeMarSeWOR38_10_FD_19890 | JGI IMG/M metagenome (IMG submission 19890) | reverse complement strand
CTTTCACGCCGGTAACAGGGGTTCAAATCCCCTTGGGGACGCCAGTTAATTCAAGGGGTTACGCACTGCCGTGACCCCTTTTCTTCTCTGACTGTCGCAGAATCGTAGCACTCTTAGAATTAATCCAAGTCGACAGCTGCCATGCGACTTCGACTGTTACCGCCTTGTTCGCCCGGTGTCTGACTGATAATAAATGATGTTTCACGGTTGGTTACACATCATAAGAGGAAACGATACATTGTTTGCTAATTACATCTTAATATAAACTTGGAAGTAAGGAGTAAAGAAACTGATGCTCAAAGCAGCCGAGGAGCGTGGTAAGGTGCTGAAAGATCCCGAACCGTTTGTTCTTTTCACTGATTTCTGGGAAAACGCTCTCTTATTCGAGCTCTATGTCTGGATAGGCATCCAGCAGCTCATGGATCGCCGGGTGATTGAAAGTGATCTCCGTTTTATCATTGATGAGCTTTTCCGTGAAGCAGGCATTGTTATTGCTTTTCCTCAGAGAGACGTCCATCTTGATACTTCGAAGCCCCTTGATTTGAGAATAGTAAAGGATCAGGAGGGGGAGAAATAAAGGCGAATATCGAATTTCGAATGTCCAATAACGAATTTCGAAATAAGGAAGAAGGATTTTTTTCTGATTAAAGCTGTAGGGGCTTATTGCAATAAACCCTTACTTCGACACCTGCCTGCCGGTAGGCTGGTTCGACATTCCTTGTTCGATATTCGATATTCTTCGTTATACCGCCCGTGGTATTTCGCGGAATAAGTGTTATACAGCAGGTAGAATGTGCATTCAATCTGCTTTTCCTCAACATGAGGCCTTATTTTATATTTAAATTCAATAAGTTACCATTGGCCCAATTGATAATTACGTTGCAATAATTGATGTATTATGCAATAATCCTTTTAAATGAACACTTATGAGTTGTATCGTGCATGCCTGCATTAGTTTCTCTCATACTTTAATATGGCAAAGATAATTCCATTAAACAAAAAAGGGGAGCAGCCTTTCCAGGATAGCCCGGAAAAAATGCGCAGTTTGCTGGATTCATTACCCATCTGCATTTCCTACTTTGATAAAGAACAAAGGTTTCAGTTCAATAATAAAACCTATGAGGAGTGGTTCGGAATTTCTCGAACAGAGCTGAAGGGGAAACATATCAGTGAAGTAATCGGTAAGAAGACATACGAATCTGTCCGCGGGCATATCGAAAAAGCGCTCTCCGGAGAGAATGATACATACGAGACTGAATTAATGAAGAAAGACGGCGGGACACGATTTGTTCAGGTGAATCTAATACCACACTTTAATAATGAGGGTGATGTAGCAGGATGTTATACCTATGTGAGAGATACCTCTGAATCTGTCCGAATGAATGATGAAATTCAGAAGAAACTGAAATTCGAACAGCTGATTGCACAACTGTCGGCACGATTCGTGAACATGCCGGCCGGTGAAGTTGACATGAATATTAATGAAGGCTTACAGCTTGTGAATGAACTCGTTGATGTTGATGAAATCTTTATCCTGCAATTTAAGGGAGGGAAGGGTGAGTCAGGAGTTACTCACGGCTGCTTTAAAAGCGGCAATGTAAGGGAACTCGAATTTGACGCATCTGAATTTACTCGTGTATTCCCCTGGGCTGGAAGGAAGATTCTTAAAAATGAGGTCATAATTTTTGAAAATATGGAAGAAGAACTTCCTGCTGAAGCCGTAAATGAACGGAAGTATTTAAGAGAAATTGGGCTTGAATCTGCTGTGGTGATACCCATGTATGCAGGCAAAAGGAATATAGGAGCGTTATTTATTAAGACGCTGGGACGTGAGAAAAAGTTGCCCCCGGAGCTTGTTGATCAGTTCAGACTCATCGGGGAGCTTTTTTCCATCACCATGGATCGAAAGGCTAAAGCTGACACACTTGCCGAAAGTCAGTCGCGCCTGAGCGCCTTTATGGAGAACAGTCCGGCATGGATATATATAAAGGATGCATCATACAGGCATATATATGGAAATAAATCTCTTCTCAATTTACTAAACCTGAAGCTACATGAATTCATTGGTACAACATCCCATGATTTCATGCCTGAAGACGTTGCGAACAGGATAGAAGATTATGACAAGGAGGTCATCGGAAAGGGAGTTCCGATAGAGTCAGATGAATACAATTTTATGACGGATAGTGAGTTTCATCATATCAGGGAGATCAAGTTTCCCATCAAACTCTATTCCGGAGAAATGGGTGTAGGTGGAATTGTTATGGATATTACCGCTCTCAAGGCTACCGAGCAAGCCCTTTCAGAGCAGCTCGGGTTTGAGCGGCTGGTAGCAGATATCGCAATGCAGCTGGCACAGACAAAGTCGAAGCAGGCTGAAGAGACACTTGACTGGGTACTTCAATCACTCGGTCAGTTCCTCAAGACAGAGCGTACCTTCCTTGCACAGTTTTCAAAGGACTATAAAAGTTTGCTCTTCACAAATACATGGTTCGCTGATATCGAAATGGATACCAGCATATTCCATACGGACATTGCTTCTGAGCTACCTTTGGTTGCTGAGCATTTTCGGAATGGAGGTACCATGAATTTAGGTCCCGGCCTGACAGGGATACCCGATGAATTGAGGAATCGACTTGGGCGGGATGGGATTAACTCGGGCCTTGTCGTACCTATCCTCGTTGAAGGGAAATCTATCGGAATGCTTGGTCTGGATACAGTCGTTAAGGCCCGCGAGTATCCGGAGCCTATCGCTGACAGACTGCGGACCGTGGCCAACATGATTGGATCTCTACTGCATCGGATGGGGTCTGAGGAAAATCTGAAGAAGGCGTACGATGAAATAAAATTATTAAAAGAACGCATTGAAGCAGAAAATGTCTATCTGCGCGAACAGATATCCGCTCAGAGCACCCATGAGGACATAATCGGGGAGAGTGATGCTATTAAATATGTTCTTTATAAGATAAAACAGGTTGCCCCTTCAGATGCCACAGTCCTTATCCTTGGTGAAACGGGAACGGGTAAAGAACTTGTTGCCGAAGCAATTCATAATGATAGTTCCCGGAAGGATGGCCCGCTCATCAAGGTGAATTGTGCTGCCCTTCCTTTCAATCTCATAGAAAGTGAGCTCTTCGGACGCGAAAAGGGCGCCTTTACCGGAGCAATGGCAAAGCAGATCGGGCGCTTTGAACTTGCTGACAACGGAACCCTTTTTCTTGACGAGATCGGTGAACTTCCTTTGGAATTTCAGACCAAACTTCTCAGGGTAATAGAGTACGGAGAATTTGAGCGCCTTGGCAGCCCTCATAGAATCTCGGTCGATGTACGGATTATTGCATCTACAAACCGGGATTTGATTGATGAAGTCAAAAAGGGCAACTTCCGTAAAGATCTCTATTACCGGTTGAATGTTTTTCCTGTTACCATACCGCCTTTGCGAGACCGTACAGAAGACATTCCCCTGCTTGTTAATTATTTCTTGGAAAAATTTGAGAAGAAGATAGGACGTAAGATAGAGAGAGTTCCCTATAAGACCATGCAAAGCTTGGAGAAATATGACTGGCCCGGAAATGTAAGGGAACTGGAAAATATTATTGAACGTTCCATGATCGTATCCACAAATTCTACTCTACAGTTGGCAGACACACTTCAGATGCCTGAGACTGCAAATCATAAGATGTCGCAACTGAAGAGCATGAAAGATGTGGAGCTTAAGCATATACTGGAGGTTCTCGAGAAGACCAGATGGAAAATAGAAGGTAAAAATGGAGCTGCAGAATCCCTTGATCTCAACCCCAGTACGCTCCGAACCAGAATGCGCAAGCTTGGTATTACGAGATCCAGGTATTGCAATTAAGGTTTTATTGTAGATTGCCCTCCTGGCATAGCACCTTTTTGCACGCACATGGATACAAGGACATGATTTATTTCATAAAATGAAATAAATCATGTCAATTTAAACAATTAAACATCCTCTCATCAGAAGAATGGTCTTATCATTTTTATCAAAGGTGCCAATAATGCGCCCTGTGATTGCTTCACTTTCGGTCTATTTCATGACTGCTCAGTAAATAAATTCAAACTCGTCCCTACGGTCCACAGACACGAATTTATTTTTAACCCTCGAAGTCCCTCATAGCCCGGAATCAATCAAACAGGGTTTGAAAGGAATAAAATAATTACCCCCATCCCGTGGCGTTCCACGGAGCCCGTTTTATGCCACGGGTAAAGTGTGGCTTCATCCTTCCTGACTATAGCATCAGATCTTTTATACAGTTATAAAAATCAGCGAGTTACTTCAATTCTGACATAGCAATCTCAATTGGCACATATATTGATATGTCAATACCAACGTTACCTTTTCGCAGCAAAGTGATGAAGCAGTGGTGTTGTCAGGAAATATGCAATAAATAACAATGCCCGTTTTTCTTCTATAAGGATATTAAGACATTGATCGAAGCCGCCATAACAATGAAGGCAATTCCAAAAAAGCGTTCAGAACTTTTGCAGACGCTTCGTTTAATGAAAGAACAGATAAGCATGGAGAAGGGATGCCTGAACTGTTTTTTTTACCAGGATGCTAATGATGAGAATATGTTTATCATTACCGAAGAATGGGCGACCCAGGAAGAATTGAACCGTTATTTAAAGTCTGACATCTTTGGAGCGCTCATCGGAGCTAACAGTCTGCTCATCGAGCCAGCGGATATCAATATCAAGGTAGTTTCATACACTGCAGGGATGGAGGCAGTGAAACAGGCAAGGGAACAGAGTCGTATTTTGAATGAGAAAGAAAAGAAATTGTAAAAGAGGACTGAATGATTCTGAAACAAATTAATGAATGATGAGGGAATCCTAACATGAAACAAGAAGTAAAACTAAAAAGGAGGATATAAAATGAAACATCTCACAAACGTTTTTGCATTTCTTTTAGCCATTGTGGCAGTAATTGCCCTTGGTATGCATGATGTCACACTGGCTGAAGAGGCTGAAGAACCGATTTCACCTGAGTGCGTTGCCTTTGCAGATGACCCCAACGCAGATCTGGGCGACGTGATCAGAGCCGGGTGTAAGCCGACTCTGGCGCAGATGTCAGCGTTGATGGATAACCCCCTGGGTAATGTGGCGATGCTCTTTACCCAGTTCGATTATTATTTGATGGAGAACCCGGCAAATGGGAGGACAGCAGTCAAAAGCAACTACATGGGCATAGCGCAGTTTCCCAAAAAGCTTACCGCAGACTGGAGTATCATCAACCGCATCGTCTGGAACGTGCCGAGTATGCCCCTTGACCAGGATAAGATCAACGCCTTCAACATGCCCTCTGGAGACTACGGCAGCTCACCAGGAACGATCAATCCGCCAACCGGAGCACCGCCGGCTGCCATAGACCTTTTCGAGGGTCGTACCACTGGTTTCGGCGATATATATTATAACGGTCTTTTTACACCCAGGGAGGGGATCAAACTTGACGGCGGCGGCACTTTCCTTTGGGGCGCCGGTTTCGACCTGGGGTTCCCGACCGCGTCAGAAGATATTCTTGGTACGGGTAAATGGTTGGCAGGGCCTTCGGCACTGGGCGTCTATATGGGGCCGAAGTGGAAAATTGGCGCGCTGCTCCAGCAATACTGGGACTTTGCCGGTGATGACGACCGCTCCGATGTCAACATGACAAACCTTCAGTACTTCATTTTCTACTCCATTGACGAGACTACATCAATTGGTGCTGCCCCGAACATCATTGCCAACTGGGAGCAGGACAATGACAACACCTGGACCGTGCCCATCGGTCTCGGTATCAGTAAGACGATCCAAATGGGCAAGGTGCCGGTGCGCTTTGGCGTTGAGGTGCATTACGCCGTTATAGCTCCCGACGACACTCCTGGAACGGAGTGGGATTTCCGGTTCTATGCCATTCCCGCAGCTCCGGCGGCTCTGTTCAGCTGGATGAATTAACGGAAAGAAGCGAATGATGAATATAGAATTTCGTATTTGGAAAAAAAGGAGGTTTAATATGAAACGAAAAGCTAAATTGATTGGAATTGTGACTGTTGTTGCCTTCATTGCAGCAGCCATCTACGGGTTGGGTGTTTACAACGGGGAATCAGGGCGTGGAATATCGATCATAAATGAAGCTGAAGCGGCAGGTGGTATGGTGAAAGGTCCAAACAAAGTTGCGCCTGACCGCTATGTTTATTACCCCGGAACCGAGGAACTCGGCAAGAAGGAAATTAGGGTAACAGCCTGTGGCACGGGGATGCCGGCAGCCCGACATGGACAGGCGGCTGCCTGCTTCCTGGTGGAATTCGGTAATGGCGAGAAAATGCTCTTCGACATTGGCACGGGCTCGATGGATAATATCGCCGCCTACATGATCCCCTATGAGTTTCTCGACAAAATTTTTCTGACCCACTTGCACACGGACCACATGGGTGACCTGGATTCCATGTGGGCAGGAGGCTGGACAGCCGGCCGGCCAACGGGTCTTAAGGTTTGGGGTCCGTCGGGACTGCATCCGGAACTGGGCACCAAAGCCATGATCGAAGGCTTCCTCAAATACGTGGCATGGGACAAGGAGACACGCTCGTTCGCGATCACGCCGAAGCCGGGTGAAATCGAGGTCGTTGAATTCGACTACCAAGCCGTGAATCAAAAGGTCTACAATGAAAACGGCGTGGTCGTCCGTTCTATCCCTGCCATTCATACCGGCGACGGTCCGGTCAGCTACATCGTCGAATACGAAGGTATGAAAGTAGTGATCGGCGGAGATACTGCTCCCAATAAGTGGTTCATCAATCACGCGGTTGATGCAGACCTGGTGATCCACGAAGCATTCATGGTACCGGGCGACTTTGTTGCGTGGTACAACCAGCCGCCGCAATTGGCATGGCGCGCCTGCTGTGCGTTTCATACTTCGGGACAGGCATTTGGCAAGATCATGAGCACCATTAAGCCAAAACATGGCGTTGCCTACCACTTCCTGAACGAGGAAGCGACCCGCTACAATCTCTACGAAGCGATCCGGGAAACCTACGACGGGCCGCTTTCCATGGCCGCCGATAACATGGTGTGGAACATCACCCCCAATGGCGTAAAGGAACGCATGGCGGTCATTACCGAGGACGCGTGGTCAGTACCGGGCCCGACCCGTCAAGGTCCTCCGGAGCAGGAAGGTCGACGTCCTGTCTTCAGTAAATTCTCGAACTCAGGCTACTGGATGCCTGCTTATGAAGCCCAGGAAAAGGCAATGGACAAGCATATGGAGAAATACAATCTCCAGGATCAGGACTGGCGTCCGGGGCTGTACAAGATGATGCGGGAGGCTGAGAAGAAATAAATAGCCTTAAAGAGGGTGAATAATATGAATAGAATTGTTATTTCATTGATGGCAGTTTTCATCCTGATCAGTGGAACTACTGTAATCAGTGCCGAAGAACAGACATCAGGAGGGGGTGAGAACGCCTCGAACCCACTAGCGGCTGTTAACAATCTGGACCTGGCATGACATTTATGACAGTAATCTGGAAGCTGTGCGCAAAACGTATGACGGTCCACTGACTCTGGCCGATGATATGACTGTCTGGAATGTCACCGATGAGCAGATTGTAGTGCGTGAAGCCATTGTGACAGAGGACGTAGCGCCGACCGGTACAACGGCCGCTTATCGTAAAGCAAAACGCGAACCACCCAGTGCTGCGGAAAAAAATATTTCGCCTGATATCAACGCTGGAAAATGGGAGGGATATACACCACCGCCATTGCCGAAGCAGTAGGGAGGAGTAATAAAATAAAATGAATGTCCAATATCGAATGATGAATAGAGATGTAGGGGCGCACCTGTGTGTGCGCCCTTTATGAATGTATGTAAATTTCAGGGCAGACACACAGGTCTGCCCCATACATTATAAGTGGATATTCTTGGTTTAAAAGGAGGATTACCATGAAACTAAAAAAAAAGAAAAAAGACCAAGATCATTCTGGCGTCTCCCGTCGGGATCTTTTAAAAGGTGTTGCAGGCATAACACTTTTTACAGGCTCTGGTTCACTGTCACTTGTTCGGTCAATATTTGCAGAAGATGCACCTCCTGAACCGGACAACCTTGACGAACCTACCCAATGGCAGGAGGGTGATCCAGAACCGGTAGAGGCTACTGTCCCCGCACAGGAACCGGAGCAAACCTCGGCAGAAGCCCCTCCTTCCCAGCCAATGGATGATGAACGGTCTGCCCAGCCAGCACCTAACTATGTCTGGGCATCCGGTTACTGGTGGTGGACGGGCGGGCAATATGTCTGGGTACCGGGTTACTGGGTAGTACCCCCTGAGCCTGAATACATTTATGTGCCCGGGTACTGGACTTACAGGGGGACTACGTGGGTATACGTGCGTGGCGGGTGGGGAAGACCCAACACCACGGTTGTCGTTGTCTACCCCAAACCAAGGCCGGTGTTGACTGCGTTCATAATCACAGCACCTATCCGGATCGCGCGGCGTAACCGTCGTTGGCGACACTACCCCAGTCGCCGACGCCGTCATCGTGCTGCTCCTCGACGGAGTCCCGGAAGAGGACCCAGTGGACCCGGAAGAGGACCCAGTGGACCCGGAAGTGGACCCGGCGGACCTGGAAGTGGACCCGGCGGACCTGGAAGTGGACCCGGCGGACCTGGAAGTGGACCCGGCGGACCTGGAAGTGGACCCAGCGGACCTGGAACTTCCAAGAAATCGGCTCCCCGTAGAAGGTAAGCGAAAAAACAGGTGTCGGATAAAACTAGGTGTCAGCTGTTGGTTTCAGGTGTCAGGGAAAACCTGGTGTTAGGTACTAGGAGTCAGTTCTGAAACCTTAACCCAAAAACCAGAAACCAAATTTGAGAAAGGAGGGAGATCAATTATGCTAAATGGGAGGGATATACACCACCGCCATTGCCGACGTAGTTAAAAAAAAGGAGGATGTATCATGAAAAAAACCAGTATAGGATTCAGAATTTCAAGTGCAGTGCTATCTCTCGTAATGTTTATTGTTCTTTCCGGTTTTGTACCGCTTGCTGTCATTGCCTACAAAAAGGGTACGAAATTTAATACGGCGAAGGTGGAGGTACAGGCAGCTGCCAATGATGTTTATACCACTGCTCTCGGAATAATCTATGATGATGCTGCCATAGAGCTCAAGAAAAAAGATGACAAGAATCTGAAAGTTGAAGGCACGAAAGGAGAGCTGCAGGCAAAGATAGAGGTAAAGCAGCTTGATAGCGGAAAATCAGAATTGACGGTCAAGGCGGATGCCGGCAAAAAGGAAGCTGACAAGGAACTTGCACTTCATATTGTCGAACGGATATGTGGCGTAATGGACGTTCAATACAAGGTTGTTGAGAAGTAAAGAACGAATTACAGATATACAAAGAATACCGAATATACAATTATGAATAATGAATCATGTAGGGGCTTATTGCAATAAGCCCCTACTACGAAATTGGACATTCGGAATTGGATATTAACAGTTAAAAAAACAGAGGATTGTATGAAACGATGTGTCATCAATAGGAAAATATTTTTTATATTACTGATCTCCGGACTTCTGGCCTTCGTCTCTATTCCGTCATGGGCTGCAGGCCCGGCCTTTACCGGGCTTGCGGCAAAGGCTGACACTGCCGAGACAGTCTACCTGAATCCAGCCGGTATGTCCCTCATTAAAAAACCCTCATGGTATGGGAATCCTCAGGTCATGTATACGGAAAGCAACACGGAATTTACCTTTGCCGGTGGTGGTAAACAAAAAATAGAAGATGATGGATTTATTTTTCTCCCCGGTCTCTATTACGTTCGTCCAATCAATGACAAATGGGCCTTTGGTATCGGACCCAATGCAGCAACAGGGCTGGGGACAACTTATAATGATACATGGCCGGGGCGCTTCCTTATAAAAGAGTGGTCTCAGGTAATGATCGGTGTGGTCCCTTCTGTTTCCTATCGCGTTGATGAAAATCTCTCAATAGGGTTTTCCCTGTCTTTGAACTACGCCAAGTTCACGTTGGAAAAGGCAGTGCTCGATCCAGGTGTCGGAGAAGGTCATTTTGAACTGGAAGCTGATGGGATTGGTGTTGGGGGCAACCTAGGCATATTGTATGAAGTCAGTCCCCAGACCCGGTTCGGCATTGTCTACCGTTCCGAAGTAGTGGCTGATAATGAGGGCACCCCGGAGTTAACGGGCCTGAGCCCTGGCACCCTAAATCCTCTCGTATCTGCCGGCGCTCTCAATCAGGAGATATCCATGGATACGAATATGCCTCAGTCGGTGCTGGCCGGAGTGTTTCACGACTTTGACAATGGCTGGACCATGAGCACCGATGTCATGTGGGTGGATTTCTCAGCATATGAAATTGACAACATAACAATTGGCACCACGTCAATTACCAAAAATAATACCACGAATTACCAGGATATCTGGGCTGGATCTCTGGGGGCCACCTATGCCCTGCAGCCAGACTGGTCACTCCGGGGCGGTGCCCTCTACATTTCATCGGGCCTGGAAGACGCAGATCGTACACTACTGTCACGGTTTGACGCAATGTGGGCCATTGGCGGCGGTGTTGAACATGCATTCAAATCAGGTCGCAAGGTATCGGTGGATATAACCTATTTTCAATTTGGTGATGGGGAATTTACCGTGAATGCGCCTGTAGCTGGTGGAACCATAAGCGGTGAATACGATACCCATTACGGCGTCTCGCTCAGTGTTGCATCGTCCTTTTAGAATTATAAGGTGTTGATGTATCGATATGTCATATGAAAACAATACTTGGAATTCTAATGTTTCTTGTCCTCTGTGCGTCACCTGCCCGGGCCGACTGGATCAATTTCTCCGGTGCTGAGAATGCGCGCAATATAACCGAGATCTATATCAATGATGATCATGTCCGGTTAAAGCTGGAAATCTATCTCAGGGATTTGGGGATTTTCGAGGAGCTTATTCCTGGAGATATGTTCCGGGATCCTATTCCGGGTCGGCCACCTGCTGCGGAACGACTTCGAATCTTTTCTGAAAAGACCTTTCAGATCAAAAATAATAAAGGAGATAATCTCCACGCCCGCCTTGAACTGGTTGAGCCGCGTATGCGCAAAGAGCGGCCTTCTCCTTTTGCGGGAATGATTAATCCTTACACGCGGCAGCGAATTCCCGGACCACCGGAGGACAAACGGGTATTATACGCCGAACTGATTTATCCCTTCAGGGAGAAACCAGAGTCATTAACGATTATCCCACCGCTTGATGAAAGGGGAATGGGCAGGTCATCCATCGGCTTTATCACCTACCATAAAAGAGTTCCAATCATTGATTTCCGATATCTGTCTGAACCGGCGAAGATTACCCTTGACTGGCAGGACCCGTGGTATTCCTTTTTTGACAAAAAGGCCCTCAAGCGGTGGCAGAAGGGCGGCGTCATGTCCTTCCTCTATATAGAACCCTATGAGGTTCGTCACGAGATACTTGCCCGGGTCAAGGACCTTGAGGCATGGATGGATCTTCGAATCCGCGATGATGAGTTTATTGAGGCAGATGAAAACGAAGAAATAAAGAAACGTGTTGGTGAGTTTTTTCTTGAGCGCGATAATGTCCTCATCGACGGGAAAAAGCTCCGGCCTATACTTGACAGAACAGCCTTTGTGAAATATTCCCGCACAGGATCACAGTTTCTTGACCAACCGGAACAATTACCGATTAACACGGCCATGATCGGTGCCATTATTACCTATATCACTAATGGAATCCCTCAGGAGGTGAGCGTTGACTGGGGTTTGTGGTCTGAACGTATAAAAAAAGTGCCGACCAATGCCATTGATCCTGCCGGTCCTTTTCCTTCCTATTTAACTCCTGATGATAATGTTCACCTATGGAAAAACTATCTTAAAAATTACACCATACCCACAGTTGATAAAGTAGCTGCCAGCAAGTCAATCATAACCTTCGGCCTGCCACTGGGAAGCATTCTGTGTCTGGCTGCTGTATTTCCTTTTGCCATGGGAATTAAGAAACGCAAGCAGAATTCTCAGTCAGTCCTCCTTCAAACTGGAGTTATTACTGTTCTTGTAGC
>WOR8_10005594_pt1 | contig 12091 bp, 14 predicted proteins | sample DeeMarSeWOR38_10_FD_19890 | JGI IMG/M metagenome (IMG submission 19890) | reverse complement strand
ATCAAGCAGTGGAATCAAGTCATTTGGCTTCCGCTGTCAGTAGGTCGGTACCAAAATGACATAGAGTGGCAATTTAGGGTCATGACCGAGAGAGAGTAAGCCTGATAATAGGCGGTCAGCCCTGATGCCAACTGCCGCCAGATGCGCTCACTGAATACCGAACCATGTGAGGTCTCGTATGAAAGAGGAACTCATTCAGAAAATCAAAAATCGTCAATCGGTAGTTGGAATTGTGGGTCTCGGTTACGTTGGACTTCCCCTCATGCTGCGTTTCACCGAAATGGGATTTGCTGTACTCGGCTTCGACATTGATGAAGTAAAAGTGGACAAGCTGAACAGCGGTAAAAGCTATATCGGGCACATCCCTTCGGCGGCCATCGCAGAGAGGCTGAAACAGGAGGTTGAGTTAGAAGAGGGTAGGGTAGTGCCGCTCTTTGCTGCAACCAGCGATTATGGACGAGCCTTTGAGACAGATGTGCTCATTCTCTGTGTTCCCACGCCTCTCAACAGGCATCGCGAACCGGATTTGTCTTTCGTGCGTAGCACCATAAGTTCACTGTTGCCGCACCTGCGGCGCGGACAGATGATCGGCCTGGAGAGCACCACTTACCCCGGCACTACCGAAGAAGAGCTGCGGACCAGAGTTGAAGAGGCTGGTCACGTCATCGGTAAAGACATCTTTCTCGTCTACTCGCCAGAGCGCGAAGATCCTGGCAATCCTATCTATAATACCCGTAACATCCCAAAAGTTTGCGGTGGCTCAACCAGAGATTGTCTCGAGGTGGGCGAAGCTCTCTACGGCGAGGTAGTTGACCGGGTGGTGCCGCTGTCATCCACTCGGGCAGCAGAACTGACCAAGCTTCTGGAGAACATCTACAGGGCGGTAAATATTGGGCTGGTAAATGAACTCAAGATCGTGGCAGACCGCATGGGGATAGATATTCGCGAGGTTATCGATGCCGCCGCTACCAAGCCTTTTGGTTTTACGCCTTTTTATCCTGGACCTGGATTGGGTGGACACTGCATTCCCATCGACCCGTTTTATCGAGCTGGCCGGTGAGGTAAATACCGCCATGCCCCAGTGGGTGGTGGGCAAGGTAATCGACGCCTTGAATGAGAGGGGGAAGTCACTTAAGGGAGCCAGAGTTCTGGTTTTGGGACTGGCCTACAAGAAAAACGTGGACGATGCGCGTGAGTCGCCGGCCATGGAACTGATGGAAATCCTTCAGAGCAAGGGCGCTGAGGTCCTCTATAGTGATCCCCACGTTCCGGTATTTCCCTCGAAACGTAGGCACCATTTTGAACTGGAGTCCGTGGAGCTAACCCAGGAAGCACTGGAAGGAGTTGACTGCGTACTGCTGGTGACGGATCACGACGCCTTTCCCTACGATTTCATCGGAAACCATGCGCCTTTAATTGTAGACACCAGAGGCGTTTACCGCAACGACCAGGCCAATGTGGTAAAGGCCTGATCTGTGATATGGGGAGAAGCAACATATTTTTTCCTTGACACGCCGAATGTTCCTACTCTATCTTTCTTGTATATAACCTAGAGCTTTATTCACACCTAACATCCGAGATTCGAGCTCTGGGGGCACCGGCCTTCCGTTTTGAAGTTTTCTTGTATTGTGAGCGAACCGCATCATTTTGACCAAAACCCTAGCAGCCGGTTAAATGGACGGTGCACCTCTGCGACAATATTTCATGACCCAATCAGGGTAACAGCTGCTGGGGAAAATATGGTGGGGGCTAGGAGCACTCGGCTGGAACTGGACCTCCGGGATGTCGGTTTGGGTTGCACCTGGCGCACATGACTTTGTGAGTGGCAGAAACGCTCTAACATTGAAAGTAAACTCTACCACCACAGTCACGGTGCAGGGGCATCCCGGTTGGTCCATATATTGAAGTGCCGATGTGTTTAACACGTCGGAGGAAATCTTTCTGCACGGTCAGCTCAAGACAGATATTTTTGCCAATGAGCAGCAAAAGGATCTTTGAAGCTTTAGGTTAAAAATCTTCCTCAAGGTTAACCAGCCTCGCTCCTACAAAGTGGAAGCTTCGGTAACACATTAATACATCACTATTTGCCTCCAAAGTCACGCCTGTAGTCGCCTCCCAATAACAACTCGTTGGTCTTTTTCAGAGGTTTGTTAGAGTCCCATACAGGACTATCGTTGTTGTCCTGAAAAGTTTCGTGATTGGGGCAAAGCAAGTTTAAAAGGGTAGGCTCATTTTTCAGACGTGGGGATAATTCATCGATACCTACTTCCAAATTACTGGCGTGAATGGTAGATATCTAACCATCAGGGCTAACGGATATTATGTCTTCTATGGATTTTAGTTTGTGTCGGTGTAGGTAACAGTTTAAGATACTCTTATAATTTCTTTAAAGGTAACCAAATCTAGAACTAATCCAAGGAAGCTATTAATTGTCCGGTCTTGTATGCTCAGCATACATCCTGGAGGAAGCGAAGGGATCGCTCATGGATCGTTCAGAGATTAAGCATTTCCTTAAAGGCTGTGAATTTTTCAAGGGGTTCCAGAAAGATAACATTCAGGAAATCACAAATCTGTGTCAGATGAAAACATACGGAGCGGGAGATCATATTTTCCGGCAGGGCGATCTGGGAGATAGCATCTATATTGTGATTGAGGGCCATGTCTTCTTGGAAAGATCTGTGGACCTGGGCACACGCAAGGGTAGTGTCGTCATAGGAGTTCTCAGTAAAGGGAGGGTTTTTGGCTGCTGGTCCACACTTCTAAATGAAAAGCATACCCTCTTGTCCTCGGCGTTTTGCCGAAAGGCAACCAAAGTTTTGGTCATAAAGGGTCCGGATTTAAGAAAGATAATGCTTGATAACAACAAGCTTGGGTTTTATGTTCTGGAAAGGCTCTGTTTTTTACTTCGCGACAGGCTTATGGGTGTGTATGAAGCGATGGAAAACTTTTAAATATTAGTTTGCAGGCGGGAATTGGCAGTCCCAGCAGGAGTCAACGGCCTGTAACTCAAAACCAATCTTGATCACCCGGCGACGACCTGGAAAAACTACAAATGAAATAATGTTGCCGAATCAGCGGCTCTGCTGAAGGTCCAACGCGAAAATGTAACTCCTTTGTGACCAAACTGAAATAATCCCGGAATAGAATAAAATCTTAAATGGTCTTAACCCCATTATTCCAATCTTCCAATATTCCTGTGGTTTCTCCTGGCTCCTGAATTCTGGCTCCTGACTCCTTCTCAATCAAAGCCAAGGCCTGCCGCGCCATCTTGTCGCGCCGAAGTTCTAACGAAGGCGGAAGCCTCGTTGAAGGCGGGTCCTCCTATTCCTCTCTTTTTTGGTATGAATAATGCTAGTGTCAAGTAAGGCAATTGAATGACGTAGCTCTTGGGAGGGCAGATGGCCAGACAGCAGAAAAAAATACCCCATTTCATCCAGATTGAGGGATGCAAAAACTGCAAAGTACACCGGGAATATATAACCCAGACTGGAACACTGTATGAGGAAGGACATCCGCTCCATGCAAAGTGTGTTCACATGGGGTGTGACCAGTATGGTCACAGCATAGAAGACCCTTTCATTACGCCACAGGAGTATCTTCGGATTGCACGGGAACTTGATTTTGAGCCGGCCCTGAACCTGGCCAAGAAAACCCTTGCTAAGTTCTTTGATTTCTATGATACGAAGGGGAGCCTGCTACCGTGGGTCACAGAGGCCATTTCTGAAGAGAAGAGTAAGAAGCCCGCTCATATCAAAGTCGCTCCGCCAATCGTCAAATAGTGGAAAGCAGTTCTTAAATGTACTCAACAACTGCTCAAGGGCTGAGCTTGGTTTATCACTCTTCCGCCTCTTCTTTTTCCGCCTCTTCTTTTTTTGCCTCCTCCTCTTTTGCCTTTTTTGCCTTTTCCTTGTTTGCCTTTGCCGCTCTCGCTTTTTCTTTTTTCGCCTGTTCCTTTATTACCTCTTCCCAGTATTTCTCTCTATCTTTTCTCTTTTCCTTGCGCTTCTGTTTACCACTTCTGGGGTTCTTCGCCATCTTACACCTCTCTTTCTTCCTGGCTGTATGTGGGCTGGAGGCAGTAGAAATTGGTCGGCAAGGATGCTTCTCTGTTGCGTCTTGCTCAATCCTAATATACTTTATGAAAAACTAAAACTCCGTGAAAGAACATTTCAATGAAAAGTCACTGTGACATTATTCTCAGTCTATTTTTACCCGTGTTCCTGGTGGTTGGTTGCGCAAGCTACAAAATATCAAGGGATCATTCTGAAAAAATAGCGAGCATTAAGACCTGGCACATTCGTCTGACATCTGAATATGATGTTTTTGAAAAAGCACTCAGTTCTGACCAGCAAGAAATTGATAAGTCGAAAGAATCCGTCCTTTTAAAATGTGACCTGCAATTGCGAGACAGACTATCATACTATCTTAAGAACAAGTATCAAATGACTTTGGTTTCGGACATGGCTGCCGCTTCGGGTTTCATGCGTATGGATGCTGAATGTCGCTGGGGTTATTATGACACCCTCGATGTCACCATTTATGACCTGGAGGAAAACCGCTTGGCTGGGATCGAGGTCAAGAATGGTGGAGATATCCTTGTTAAGGACTCCGATGCTTTTGCTGAATATTGCGCTGATGCAATCGCCGAAGTTATTCTTGGTTGGTGATGTTCTAAGAAATATGGGGGCGTCGTTGACCGGGGTGGGTCATTCATCCTGTTCTGCGCCGTCCCTATCCTTTTTATGAGGTGATATCATGTATGTCCTCAAACTTAAAGGAGACCCAGTTTGGCGCTCGCCAGGACCTAAAGAGTCGGAAGGTCCACTCGAGTTCGAGCTGGAGGCTGTCATGTCAAAGCGTCCGACTCCTTTCCTGGTCCATGGTGAGGTGCACTACAGGATAAAGAAAACTCTCAACTTGGAGCAGCTGGACGCTCTGACATTCGCAAAATGCCTGGAAGAATTTGCGGACGAGATCAGGGATGCGGCCGAAGCCGAATCCCTGGGATCAGAGACATAAGGGGACGTTTGTGACCGGGTTGGATTGCTCTGTTGTACTCAACCCGGTCACCAATGTCCCTTTCTCATGTTCAACCCCCCTCCAATTACAGAAAACCTAAAGTGATCCCGCTTCTGGGATGAATTTTGCATGATTTCACCGGCAAATAAATCGGCCGGTGGTTGAACCAATCCATCCTGGCTCTTGCCGCGGGCAATCGGTATCTTGTGTTGCTGGCGGTGCGGGCTCGCTTGCAGATGGCCGGAGCATCTTCATAGACAAGTTCGGCGGAGATGAACATGACCATCGAGCCTTTCCAATAAACACCTATACTCTCGTGGCATGGGAGGCGATTATGCCGGGGCGGCGTTACAGGGTGGTTTTTGAGGGAAAAATCGCCGAAGGACTTCAGGTTCAAGAGGTAAAGAGGAATCTGGCTAGTCTCTTCAGGACCAGTGAAGATCAGATTGAACGGTTCTTTTCGGGCAAGCGGCTGGCGATAAAGAAGGATGTGGATTATCAGACGGCGGTGAAATATGTGGAAGCGTTCGAGAGAGCTGGGGCGATTTGCAAAGCAGAAGCACTCGAGCCCCAGACTGATTTAGAGCCATCACTGGAGCTAGAAAAGGATGTTGCCAAACCAAGTCAGCCTGACGTCATTATCTGTCCCAAGTGCCAGTTTGAGCAGGAAGAAACCGAGGAATGCATTCGCTGTGGCGTGGTCATAAAGAAATTTTCTCAGAGAGCTCAAACGCCAGAAATACAGGAAGAGTCGCGGGGAGTTGAAGATGACCTCACTGCTTTTGTTGGAAACAATGCGAATGTCTACATTCAGAAATTTAAAAAGTTCAACATGGGAGGTGCGAATACTTTCGCAATTACCTGGAACTGGTCTACCTTCTTTTTCGGCCCCTGTTGGATGTTGTATAGAAAACTCTATGGTTGGGCCGTGGTTGCATTTGTTCTATCAGCGATACCCTTCACCAGCTTAATTTCTACTTTAGCTTTCGCTATGACAGGAAATTACATCTATTTTAAACATGCCAACAATAAGATCAGTCAGCTAAAAAGATCAAGACCATCTTCCGAGTTAACCGCAGCTTTAGCTAGCGTCGGAGGCGTAAATCAGTGGGTAGTTACTCTAAGCATAGTTACAATTATCGTGGGTTTCATAGGCTCGGGATTGTTTATTGGTTACACTGCAACCAGGGAAGCGACGATTGGTAAGATATCGTTCGTCAAAGATTACAATAGAGGACTTGATCAGGCTTACGAAACCGGCAAACCCGTCATGCTTATCTTTTCGGCTGAATGGTGTGGCGCATGTAAGACAATGATTCGAGAAGTATTTTCGGATGATGAGGTGGCTGAGGCATCCGAGCAGCTGGTCAACATATACATCGATGTGGACAAGGTGGACAGAAAACTAATCAATGACTATCAGGTGAAATATGTCCCCTCAATTTTTTTCCTTGATTATAGTGGTGAAACAATCATAAGAGTCGCTGAAAAGAGGGCACCAAGAGATTTTATTAACAATATGACTTATATGTACCAGATGCACAGCTACAGCGAGCAAGAGTAATAAGAATCAAAGCCGCCTCGAAATAACGGGACGTCTGTGAGCGGGTTGAATGAGTTTTTTTGCTCGTGAGATGTTCAACCTAGTCAACGACCTCCCGTTCTTGTAGATTGGGCACGCCTCTTGCAGACTTCTCAGATCGATGCGGCAAATTTAAAGTAAGGGGCGAGATGAGGAAATGCCTCGATGTGACATCTGTGTGGGGTGCTGGTTTTACAGAAGAGAAATAAACCCCAAATCTGCAGAATTTGAATTACTTAGAAAATACTGTCATGGCGCATACATGGAATGTGTTCGATATCAGTTTGCTAAATCCCTAGGGATGCGCAAGTTTCCAAAGTGGCTGGAGCCAAGTGACAGCAGAGCGACCAATGGGGAGTGTCGTGCTTCTATCAGTTGACCGTCCTCCGGTATAATAACAGTCACCCTAGGGTACCCAAGACCACACATTTATTGAGTTATAGAGAACTTGGTCCTGTGGGCCAGGTCCAGTTTCAATTGCTTTTTCAGTTTAAGAACGGTTGGAAGATTGGAATAATGGAATGTTGGAACAATGAGTTTAAAGGCAAAGATGCAACGCCACGGAACCAATTATAATCGAGAGGTTTTTTGGTCTTAACCCCATCATTCCATTATTCCAATCTTCCACCATTCCTATGGTTTCTCCTGACTCCTTCTCAATCAAAGCCAGGTCCATCTATTCTCTATTACATGCTGACCCAATTTTGGACTTTACAAGAGTCGTCTTGCCATTTTCTTCCTTCACTTTTTTCTTTGTACTTGAATTAGCCTCCTATTTTTCCTGTTCCAAACATGACTCTTTGCAGTCGGCGGATGTCTTGTTGCATTTTTCCACACATTGCATGGCGCTGGAGTCATCAGCCCAGTACCAGTCATAACAACGTCCAATGCAGTTTTGGAGCTTAATCCGGCACCGAGTTGTGCATTTCTCTTTCTCGGACCTGTGTGACCATGGAGCGGCACACCCCAGGGCTAAAAAAAGCAGCGCAGAGATCACGACAACAGTAACGGGATTAGGACTGGACATGGGATACTTTACTTTGTTGTAGTATTGGATCAAGAGGCAGCAATGAGACCTAATGCTTAAGATAGGATGCTTACCTTACATTTCATATCTTGCTTTTACCTCGCCAAAGCGGGACAGAGAGCTTCAATCTTCACTAAGAACACCCTCCAGACTTTGAATAATGGATTCGTAGTATTTCCTGTCATCACTTTCTTCGGGAAACTCCTCTTTTCTTTTGCGGATGAGTTCCAACAGCCATAGCGCTTCTTTACGGTTCTCTTGGAACTTCTCCAAAAGGTCTTCCAATTGCGTCTCTATTCCTTTGGCCATTTTCGATCACCTCATTTCTTGCAACGTGGTTGATCCGAATCTAGGAAAGCTGGTTTTTTGAGTTTCCGGCTTATGGCTCAAGGAGCCAGGTCAGAGGTCAATAGATTGGAGATTTCAGATTGCGAATTGCGTCAAACTAAGATTGCATTCTGAAATATTCTTTACTTCGTCTCGGATTCGCCACTGGAGGCCGTATTGGGTTCTTCCGGCTCAAAGCACAGCTGGTGGCATACATACAATTTTCTGTCGCATTCTTGCATGCAGAGGGTTAGTTCACTTTCCGTCAAGTCTCGGCAGCCAAATTTGCAGGCGGTATGTTCAGTCTGACATTGAGACACACATTCCACTTCCTGTGGCGATGGCTCCCTGGGGGTTTGGGGCATCGGAGTGGTGCAGGCGAACGCTAGAACAACCAGCAAGATCACCACCAAAATCTGGCTGTGCTGCTTCATGAGCATGTTTTTCTCCTTTCTTCCCGGTTACCTTTCCCCCTTTGCCAGGGGCAATCTTTTCTTTCCCAGATTACATTATTTGATTACAAGATAATAGACGGAGTCACCTATCCAAACTCATGTTTCCAGCTTGACATGCTGTCTATTCGAGAAATTCTTCCCGAAAATTGGCAGTATTGTGACACCAGATGACTTTTCTCACCAATATGGACAGGGAAAACCACAAAGTTGCAAGCGAGATAAGCAATTGAAAACGATTAGATACTACCTTAATTTGTCCTAATGGCACAGTTTTTTCATCTGTAGCGCTTAAAAATCGTAGGAGTTTGGCTATGGAATCAGCAGTTTCCAAGGCGGCAGCCACAAATGCAATATTGTTTTTATTAGCTGTGGTAATGACGCACGCAGTGAGTGGAAAGTTTCTTCTTTTTTTAGGTGAGCTTATTGGACTTGATATCGAGTCTTCGAACTGTCCACTCACCGCAGCGAGGCGATGCTTGTCGTTTTAGTAAAGCGTTCATGTCTTGTTTTAATATAGAAATTTTGCCAGAGGTACAAACTCCTGGGCCAGGTTGACGGGCTTGTCTTCTTTCAGCTTCCAAGAATCAGCTGTTTCTGATAATATAGCACCCTGTCCGTTGGAAAAGTCTGTTCAGCCTGCACAGTGCTTCAATAATAGCTACCCGCGCAACAATTAAACCAGCCAAAATGGGCCATTATGATGGCTAACGAAAAACGGCAACATCCACGAGCTGAAATCACATGGCCTGTAACTGTGATAACTCATAACGGCCCGGTGGATGGAAGAACCCAAAATATCAGCCTTGCTGGTACACTTATTCGTTGTCCTGAAGTGCCCGACCTCGACGATAACTTCCGCCTGGTTTTCAAACCTGCTGGACGCCAAATGCTGTTAGCTACTGGCGAGATGATTTGGTCAGACATTCTTCTTGATGACAAATATGCCTTCTATGCAATGGGTGTAAGATTTACATACGTTCCAGAGCATGACCAGCATGTTCTTGGCGAGGCGGTTTTAGAGCACACCTGAGCACCGACCACATTAGCGGGAGGTTTTATTCTCTAAACCCAACCACTTTCCTATCTACGAAGCCTGAAATACATCTTGGCAAAACGGAATATTTTCCCTTTTTCTCGCATTCAATTTAGTACATCTTCCCCCATCTGAATGTCTAGCAAGAGGATTGCGGCATAAATCCTGCATTTAACTGAATACAGGTGGCCCAGATCGCAGAAATATTGGGTTGGACCACTCTTATGGGGGGAGGCCAGGATGATCAGGAAACAGGCGCGCATATGCCCCAGAGCCGAACTCAAATGGCCTGTATCCGCACAGATTAGCGGTGGGCTCATGCACGGAGAAACAAAAGATATCAGTCCTGCTGGAGCTTTTATTCGTTGTCGGAAGCCGTTGAAACTACACGAAGTATTCGATATGGTTATCAATGCTCCAGAAAAGCCGTTGAATGTGAAAGCAGAGGTAATCTGGTCGAATATCTATGGCTATGATGACGAAATAACCCCTCGCGGGATGGGGGTTCGCTTTGTAAAAATTTCTGATGAAGACCAAAAACTTATCGCCCAAGAGTTGAATCAATACGACGTAGGAAAAGTGGCCTGCGAGTTTCTGGATACTTTGGAGACAGAATCGGCATAAATCTAACGATCTCAACAACTTGTTCGTTTATAGGCCTGTCAGCTTTATCTTTTTTTCTTGCCACCTTTCACCTAATTTCTGTAACCTGCTAGAAGTGCGTTTATTTGGGCAAAGAAAACCTGGTCCTGTGGGCCAGGTCAGGTTTCAATGGCTTTGCCGACCCAAGTGGCACAAGGCGCAAGGTGCAAGGCGCAAGGTATAAGGAGAGGATAAGCTTTCTTTTATTGTTTTTGCCTTATGCCCTGTGCCCTGCGCCTTTAGCCATTCCTTTTGGGGTGCAGCTCAAAGCCAGGGCCTGCCGCGGCGTAGCTGGGCGAAGCCGGGTCCTTTGGGCCTGGATTCTTTACTTGGTGCTGTCCCAGCAGACCAGTGAGATAGAAAAAGGTTACTGACAGGGATATCAGGGAAAGGATTCTGGAAATATGAAAGGCTGGACCAAGATGCAAAAGATGCTACTGACAGTCGCGGGCCTGGTTGTAATCCTAAGCACTCATCCATCATTAACCTATTCCAAGAAAACGGCGCAGAGATTGGAAACAAAGAGTGCTGCTGTGATACTGCTGTCGCTGCAGTTAGGTGAAAAAGCGATGCAGTTATTCGACATCAAAGACGACTTGATAAGGAGAGTACAACAGGAGGTAAATAACATTACTCAACAAGAGAGATTTATGTTGGATGTGATCAGCGAGCTAAAGTATGTTGCAACTGTCGCGTACTTTGAAGGTAATTTATTGGGAGCAGTGCTAGCAATAAAGGAGGATTTTAAGTTAGATTTTGTAGGTAATAGGATATTGGAATTTGAACAATCCATAGCAAGTACAAAGTCGAGCATGATGCCCATCCAGGTAGCATATTCTGGCATACAAGATACGGCGGTCCGAGAGAAAATAGCCAAGGCAAGAGAAATCATCTTGTCTTTAGAACAGTTGTACAGAAAAAGTATTGAGACATTAGAAAAAATGAAACAGGAAAGCACCAAGAGCGACAGCCCTGTTCTTCAACCCTAAGTCCGGCTCGAGTTGACCAGTCGCAACATTGACCACCTGCGGAAATAAGGGTGAAAGCCAAGTCCCCCTCCGCGCACAGCGGGATCTTCGACATTCCATTGTTCCATATGGATGACACTACTTTCCTACGGGGTGAAAGCAAAGCCAGGGCCTGCCGCGCCGACTTGTCTCGCCGAAGTTCTAACGTAAGCAGGTCCTCTGGGGCCGGATTTTTACTGTAGTTTTTTGATCAAAAATTAAAGGGTTGCCATAAAGAGTTACACAATAATAAGAATAAGGATTTTAATATGATACGAATGGAAGATTGGAAGTTGCTATTGATAGATGAAGATGATGAAGCTCGACAGGCCTTGTCCAGCTTTTTGGAAGACGCTGGTTATCGTGTACTGACTGTTGCGAATGGAGAAAGCGGTATCGAGTTATGTTGTGAAGGATCTTTTCAGATTATTATCACTGAGATTGACCTGCCAGGTATTGACGGTATTGAGGTTTTGAAGTCCATAAAGAAGGCATATCCATTTACTGAGGTGATTGTGACCAGCGCTTATAATGAAATCGAAAGTGCATTAAAGTCTTTTCGACTTGATGCTGCTGACTTTATTACTAAACCCATAAACGATGATACGCTTATGGCGGCATTGGAGCGAGCGAAGAAGCGCTACAACATCCAGAGAAAGCTGCAGGATTATACCGACTTCTTAGAAGAAAGGTGGATGGACACATCGGAGGAACTGGCTAAGATTTTTAATTTTCAAGAAAGACTCATCGAAAGCTCAATTGACGGCATTATTGGGTGTGATTACGACAGGAAGATCATCATCTTCAACAACAGTATGGAACAAATGCTCGGTTATTCTAAAGATATGGTGTGCAGAAAGATGTTCTTTTATCAACTATTTTCATCTCATGAGTGGGAAAAGTTCCAGAATCAGTTGTATAGCGAAGAATTGGGTGGAGAGGATAAACTGTTTCTTTCCGAATCTACCCTAATCTCCAAAAAAGGGGAAAAGATTCCGG
>WOR8_10008173_pt1 | contig 12095 bp, 10 predicted proteins | sample DeeMarSeWOR38_10_FD_19890 | JGI IMG/M metagenome (IMG submission 19890) | reverse complement strand
CTTTTAGGATCTGTGGCAGTTTCGCTGAAGAATAAGGTTAATAACTTGCTTTCTATAAAATATGGTATGGCAAAAATTATTTTATTTCAAGTAATTATCGCACAACATGTGGACTTGGCCGAATTGGGCGTTGTGCCGCCCCCAAAGGGACCGGACAACAGGCGATTAACGGTGTGTCGATACATTGATCGATCTAGTAAATCCCGGATTGGGCTACTTAGGTTCCCCTCGGTTCGAGGATGAAGGAACCCAAACGCCCCCCACGGAGATTGACGGTCTCCTCGGGCGTCAGGTACTCCCAACCCATATTGATCAAAAGCTGTAGGGCCGGAAGCTGAGATTGAACCTTTTCCAGGTAGCTCGGTAGCTCATGTTCCGATGTGCCATATGATGCTTGTTTTTCCATAGCCGTTTTCTATTATTTTTTTGATTTCCTAATTTTCTGCTGAAACTGTTACCCACCTTTCATAAGCAGCAGCTTGACTTCCGGGGCGACTTCCGTGGTGACTTCCGGGGTAACTTACCCGGTGACTTCCACTATTAATCCCTTTTTCCTTTTTTAAGCTCTTTCAGCACCTTTTCCCCTGTAGCAGTCAAACGATATTATTGGAGTCGACTTCGGGGTTTATCAGGGATTGTCATTTCGATCAAACCCAGCTTCATGGCGACTTGCTGGTAATATTCTCTGAAGTGCTTTTCATCCTTAAGCCCCAATTTCTTCGGGATTTCCCCTCTTGTCATCTCTCCCGTTATAGCCGCAAGCATTTTTTCGACTTCGGGGGTGACTTCGGGGGTGACTTCGGGGGTAGCTTTTAATGCTTCGGCAAAAACCGGATGAACAGGAAATTCGACCAGGAAAAACGTCCGATCTTTATCTGTGTGAAATATGGATTTAAATGTAAATTTCCGCTCCTTGACTATTGACATTTGTCATAAAAACGTCTATTATTCTGTCAACTCATTGGCCATTCCAATCGGATGTAAGAGCTAAAGGAGATGGGTTCGCCGTCTGAGCGAACCTTTCTATTTTATACGGTTTGCATATTTCCTTTCAAAATCCTTCCGCTTATAAGGTTTGTCAACATAGAACGAAGTGATCAGCCGCCGTTTATTATCCGGATACTTTTTCATAATCACAGTGAAATCATAATCCTTACCCGGGCCCTCGAGTGCCGATGCCGCTTGAGATACTTGAACACCATGGTGACAGCCCATGGACTGGAGTGTTGAAGGAGATAGTCGCTTTAACGAAGATGAACTGGAATACAGCCGATTTCGCCTGTGGCGAGCCGATCACGACCGCTTTTGCGAGCAGGGTGGGACAAATCATGGCTGAGATTCCAGTACATGTGAAGCCCAGAGCAGAGTACAGATTCTACATGTAGAGGATTTGCATGGTTGAGATGGCGCTGGCGGACAATGGCAGCGATGTTTTAAAAAAGCTTTTCGTCAAGGCAAAGCCTCTATGTATGGGAAGATGTGTTTCTCAAGCTTATATACGCGTGCGAACCGCATAAGATCATCAAGATAGAAACGTTTTCTCGGAAAACCTCTTTCTTAATCTCAAATCTGTTTGGATTTTCCACTGTCATTTCACTCGCCTTGGATAAAAACACCGGCACCGGTAATTTTATCCAGGCAACATCGCTTGGTCCAATACCATTTCAACCCGGTAATGGATAGAGAGGACTTTGGGTTTTGGGCAGGATAAACTCGCTGCTTAAGGCAATCTTCAAGCATGGACAGAGGCCAAAACAAAGGCGAACTGGTTTCGGGACACCAGTTCGCCGATGGTTCGAAAAAGCATATGTGTTAACCAGCTAACCTATTGAAATAACTGGATGAATTCTTGGCTCCCCAGCACGGACTCGAACCGCGGACCCGATGGTTAACAGCCATCTGCTCTGCCAACTGAGCTACTGGGGAAGGTATTAGCAGTGAAAATCGAAATATAATTACAATCCCAACGCCCCGATGGTAAATCCCGCTTACAGCGGAAACTACTGGGGATCAATTGGAACAAATTCAGATAATAAAGAATCTAGTCGTTGTCAAGAGAAATTTAGAGAAATCCGGGACAAGATTGGCGTTTTTCACTTCGTTTTTAAGGGATGAATTATTCAATGGGATTCGCCCATCGCAGCGTTCCAAAGCGACTGAAATCATTCATTTACGATCTTTTTAAAGTTGACAATATGGCCTCAGTTTATTTTATTACCCTCATAAATTAAACGGGCTCGAAACTCGGGAAAATTCGTCGGACTGCATAATACGCCAGGGTTTTGCTAACGGCAGCCCGCTGAAATCTTGGGAGAGGAAAAATGAAAATTAGACGCAATGAACCGTGCCCCTGCGGCAGCGGCAGAAAATACAAAAAGTGTTGTCTTGGAAAAGAAGATGTTTCCGTTGAGCTGTTGTGGCGCCGGCTGGGCGAGACCCATGACCGTCTGGTTGATCGTCTGATGAAACATGCATTTAATGTCTTTGGCGAAGAAGGCATGGGTGAGGCCTTATTTGAATTTTTGCTCTGGCCTGAAGACGACGCAACTCTGGAAAATCTGGAGAACCATGAACAGCTCTTTTACCCTTGGTTTCTGTTCAACTGGATCTACGATCCTGAGGACGCCGAAACCAAACTTCGTGCTCCTGCCTATACGACCGTAGCGGAAAGCTACGCGAATGAAAGACGGACCAGGTTGGACCCCCTTGAACATAGACTGATTAAAGCAACTGCCAGACAGCCCTTCAGCTTCTATGAGGTGGTGCGCTGTCAGCCGGGCAGGGGTTACCAGCTAAAGGACATCTTCAGAGATGAGATCGCTGATGTTCTGGAGAAAATGGGATCCCAAAACGCCCGCAGGGGAGACATCCTGTTTGCTCGCGTGGTTCAGGTTGATTCCGTGGCGATGCTGATGGGCTGCGGGTCGGTTTTGATTCCACCGAAAATGAAACCCGAGTTGATCATGTTCAGAAAATGGCTGCTTGAGTCCAATGATCCAATCACGGCGAACACGCTGAATGAATTTGATGTTGAATTTAGGGATTTGTACTTCGAAATTTATGATGCGTTGATGCGACCGCCCGAGTTACGAAACACCGACGGCGATCCGATGAGCTTCCACACCCTGCACTTTGAGATCGAATCTCCCGAATTGGCCTTTGAACGACTGAAATCTTTGTCGGTTGTCGAAAGCGAGGAAGAGTTGCGCTCCGACGCCGAGCTGGATAAAGCCGGAGGTGTTCGCCGTGTGACAATTCCCTGGAGCCGTCAGGGGCACAAAAAAAGCAAAGGATTAGAAAATACCCTTCTAGGCAGGCTTGAAATCGAGGACCAGCGGCTTAAAGTGGAGGTCAATTCGGCCCAGCGGGCGGAGATCATCCGCAGGGAGATCGAAAAACGGCTTGGAAAACAAGCCAGATACAAAACAACGGAGATTCAGTCGCCGGAGGCCATGCTGGAAGCAATGGGCGAACGCGTAGGCAAGGGTGCCGAAGGGGGCGGTGAGCAAGATGAGTTGATGCAGATTCCCGAAGTGCGCGGGCAGATGGAAAAGGTGCTGTCTGCCCACTGGAAAGGATGGATTGACCAACAGATTCCCGCCCTGGCCGATAAAACACCGCGGCAAGCGGTCAAAACCCCCGACGGCCGGGAAAGTGTTGAAGCCCTTCTTCTGGAGGCCGAACGACATGCCGGCAGAAACGAACAAATGGGCGACATCGAACTGAAGGCTATCGCCGATGTCCGTCGCCGTTTGAGGCTTGATAAATCCGCTTCGGCCGAAACCAAAAGGGGTGGTGGGGGCAAGAACGAAGAACAGGTCAGCGCGATCAAAAGCATGATCGAAGACTTCGGGCAGGCCAGACTTAACCCGACCTATACCGCTTTTGCCCTTAAATTGTGTGACAGAATTGCCCGGATGCGCAAGCTCTCTATCCAACGGGGCCGCCCTGAAATCTGGGCAGCAGCTATCATTCAGGTGATTGCACGCTTAAATTTTTTGTTCGATCCGGAAAATGAGATGAACATCACAGCCGATGAGCTGTGCACGTTTTTGGGCACCAAGAAGAGCACCGTAAGCAGCAAAGCGGGGCTCATTCAAAAAGCCTGCGACCTCTATCTAGGCGATGCGGAATTCAGTTCGCCGGAGATTGCGAAAATGTTCCGCATCTATAAGACCGAAGAAGGTCTCTTGATTCCCGGTTTCATGCTCGATGAAAACGAGGATGAGGGGCAAGTACGTGATCCACGCCAAGCAGCTTATGCGGTGCACGAAACGGCTGAAAAAAAACGCCGCCGTGCAAAGACCCCGGCGAAAAGTAGGTCCCGTGATAAACCCAAAAATAAAAAGAAAACAGATGATCGTCAGCTCAAATTGTTCAATGGTGATTAAGAGACCTCCGTCAGTGCTTAAAAAAAACGGTTCTGTTTTCGGAGCCGCTTTTTTTTGCCTTGGAGAAAGGGTAAATCTCTCAACAAGCAGTTAAAGCAAACCGCGTTGGTGATCAATCTATGGTGATCCGTTTTGGTTTCGTTTCTTCGGCTTTGGGGATTTCGACTTTGAGAATTCCGTCTTTAAAATTTGCACTGACTTTTTCAGGATCGATTCCTGTCGGCAGTGTGAATGCCCTGTGAAAGTTTCCAACGCTTCGTTCTCTGCGATAGTAATTTTCTTCTTTGATTTCTTTTTCTTCGATCCGCTCGCCTTTGAGGATCAGCTTATTTTCCTTCATCTCAATGGAAATATCTTCCCTGCTTAATCCCGGGAGTTCGGCTTTGATGACAATCGCATCTTCTTGGTCATATATGTCAACCGCCGGCGTCCATGTACCCATGGTTACTTCATCTTCTTCCCTTTGAGGCGCAGATAGCTCTTCAAAGAGTCGATTAATCCGATCCTGCAATGTCGTCATGCTCCTCCACGGGTCCCATCTTACGATAGCCATAATATTACCTCCTTAATGCTTAACCTCCGAAAAATATTTTTCTATGGCGCTGCCCTTTTATGCCAAAGATTTAATTAATAATAGGAATATCAAATAGTTAAGAATTATATTAATCGTTGTCATAAAAAATTTAATCACAGCAGTTGTTTTGTCAAGTTGGAGAATTACGCTACAATTCGAATTAAAAAATTGCATTCTTCCGTCTTCCGATATCCGAATTCGGACAATGCGCTTAGCTTTCAGCTTTCTCTGCCGTATCTTCAACAATAAATGGCAAACAGCGCACACCCACACTCATCTTTTTCATCCAGATTCTTACCATTGTGATGGTTTCCCCCTCCAAATTAACGATGCTAGGCAATTCTTCCACATAGGAAATATCCACCTTATTGAATTCATAATAGATATTTTGAGTACTGTAAGGGTCTGCAACTAAAATCACTTTGTCAGGATCGTATGGATGCCTTTTCGGAGATCCTGAGAAGGGCACATGTGTTTTTCGTAAGGCTTTACTATCTTTTGGTCTTTTATAGGCCTGAATTTCAAATTTTTCAGCTTCCTTTAGATAACGAGTTTCCGGCATCCTTGGGTCTCCTTTATCCCTACTTAAAATTAAAAAAGGATTAGGTTGTTTAAAATGATTGCGTTAAATTTGCTTTTTGGAAAAATCGATTTGCTGTTCTCATTTAAACGGATACTAAATTTTCTATAGCCGAAATAACGATCCGGGAAAGCGTAAGATAAAGGTACCGCAATGCGCCTAATTATCTTCATTTTCTCCGATCTCATCAGAATATTCTCCGATCTCATCAGAATAAATTACCAAGCGGTCGCCGGGATAAATGTTTTTTCGTTTTTCCAAGCGATTCCAGATGATTAACGCCGGCAGGGGAACATTAAATCGCTCTGCAATTGTTGAAAGATTGTCGCCTTCCTTTACCACGTAAACCCGTTCCTGTTTCTGAGCCAACCACTGATCGAGAAGCGGTTTAAAATTGGTGTGAAATTCTCCACCAGCTCCTTTGGGTATCAAAATGGAATGACTGCCTGCAGCCAGATAATGACCCCTGATTTCGGGATTTAGATCTTTGATGACTTTGAAATGGGTTCCGGCAGCCTGTGCAACTATTTGAAGCGGGGTTTCCTGAAAACACTCAATTTTAATTCGGTCAAATTCCAGCGGAAGATATAGATCTTCTTTCTCGTATCGGAATCCGAATTTTTCGGGCATGGTTAAAATCAGTTTGGCCGAATGAATTCTGAAGATATACCGTTGGGTCTCTAAAGGTAGATAAAGTTGGTAAAAATTGTTGGTTTTTTGGGCTAAAATTTCAGACTGCAGCCCCAACTCCCCCATATTGTAAGCTGCTGCAGCCAGCGTCCATGACCCCAATTTATCATAAAGATCCTTAAAATAAGCGATTGCAGCCTGGGTGGATTTAAACACATTTCTGCGCTCATCCTTTTCGGAATCTATTTTTAAGCCGTACTTTCGCCCGGTGGATTCCATAAACTGCCAAAAGCCGATGGCACCTCTGCGCGATCCGGCGTGTGGCCTCAAAGCGCTTTCCACGATGGATATATATTTTAAATCTTCCGGCATGTCGTTTTGTTTCAACATCTGTTGGATCAGCGGGAAATAGCGGGGAGAACGTTTGATCCACAAAATGACTTGGGGCCGGTCCCAGATCGTAAGCAATAGCTCTTTATCCAAACGTTCACGAATCTCCGGGCTGTCGAGTTGCACCAATTCGCCGCAAAAATCAAGTGGTCCACTGATGCGAATAGTGTCGATTAAAGCGGGAAATTGATTTAATTCCGATGATGCTGAATTTTCACCGGAAGCAAGCGGTGCGGTGATTACCACCATGGAGAATACTATACAAAAATACCTCATTACGCACCTCTTTTGTTTACGCTAGACATAATCTGGCTCTTTTATTGATCCCAGGGTAAGAATCCCGTGAGATGGCGGTTTAATTGCCCGAAAGCTTATACGGGGGAAACAGGCCGGATGGAAAAGAATAACATCCAGATCCCGACCATCACGAAAAACAGGCCGGCACCGATTTTGATATAATTCGGTGGGATAAATCGGCTGACAGCCGCACCGAATAACACGGCGATAAGGGAACTTAAAACCAGGGCACCGGCAGAACCCAAAAACACCGATGTGCGCGAATTACAATCGGCTGAGAAACAAAATGTTGCCAGTTGAGTCTTATCCCCGAGCTCGGCTAAAAAGACCAGACCAAATGTTGTCAGAAGTAGTTTTAGATCCATAATTAGCCTTTCTTTAAATTTTAAATTACAACGCCCTCAAGTATTCCGGTTTTAGCGCAACTTTACCCGCCAAGGCTTGGTCAATTAGGTTTAAGATGGTCGCCTTGTCTTTTGGCAGTCTGGCCTTAATTGGCAGGTAATTGGAAGCATGATTGGCATGGAAGAGCCCTTTGGTGAGGGTTGTATTGGCGATCATGGTTCTCAGTTCCGCCAGCATCTCCTCCGGTTGAATCAAGGCAAATTTTCCGTCTTCATAGTCTTTAAATAAAGGTGTTCCGGGAATCAGCATCAGGCTTAAGGCCCCCACATATTCCGGATCGATGGCCGAAAGGATCCGTCCGGTTTCTTGTGCATGTATTTGGGATCGTTTTCGTCCGGCAATGCCCAAAATTACGGTTATCGACAGCTTGATGCCGGCCTGTTTGGCTTTCCCGGCCATTTCGATCATATGTTGAGACGTGGCGCCCTTGTTTATTTTTTTAAGGGTGACGTCATCACCGGTTTCAAGTCCCATATAGGCGATTCCCAGACCGTGTTCACGAAGGATTTTAAGTTCATCAATTGTTTTCATTTTCAGGCTTTTGGCATTGGCATAAATACCCACCCGAGTTACCCACGAAAGCTGCTTTTTTATTGTTTGAAGAATTTTTAGAATTCGTTTTTGCGGAATAATTAACGCATCCCCGTCGCATAAAAATACCCGGCGCTGGCGCTTACAGTATTGCGCTGCAAATGCGATATCTTCCATGATAATGGATTCGGGTTTTATGCGAAATCGCTCCCCGGTATAGGTTCCGCAAAACGTACATTTGTTGCGTGAGCAGCCCACCGTTACCTGAAGCAAAATACTGTTGGCCTCACTAGGGGGCCGAATTATGGTTCCTTCGTAGTGCATCGCTCTATTGAAAAAGTGCCATCATAAAAAAGCATTACATTAAAGGTGTTTTCAATACCACAAAAATTGTCATCAGTCTGCCCCTGGAGGATCTGTACTCTCATCCGGATCAAAACATTCTCTCTGTTTCAGATCATCTTTGAGAAAGTCATATAAACTCCCGGTATAGTAACATTTGATTGTTTCTCTGATTTTTCGAATCAGATATTCACTGACGGGAGCCTCACCATCAAGCTTTAATCGGAAAGCTATCAATCGTTGCAGTTTTTTATCATTCTTATCTCGATCCGGCACTATTCGCATTGTTCGTTGGAAGGCCGTCTGGAAAGCACCCTCGGTTTCTTCAATCGAGATAACGTTATCAGACATCGTGATTTTCCTTTGACACGTGGCAAATCGGTAGAGTTACAACTAATTGAGCGAAAGTCGAGTATGCTCCAGATCCAAGGTTTTGGACAGCTTGTTGTAACTTAATAGTTTTTTTGGGATTTGCAAATAAATTTTTCTATTGATTCCCGAACCCATTTTGCCCTCCGCAGTCGGGGCATTGCCAGGTTATACCGTTACATGACAATCCCCATAAATTTTCCTCCATGCACGCTTGGCAAATACGAAAACCGCATCTGCAGGTCCAACAAAACGGGAATTCCTTGCGGCAGCAATGGCAGGTGCCAATGCGTGTGCGGCGTCTTTTTTTTCTATAGCTGGTCTCGGGTGAAGAGTATTTCACGCAACCCAAATCATCCTCTTTCTTGTTGTTTGCCGGCTTTAATGCTATAGGTTTTAGTCACTTCAAATATCTGCTTGGGAGGGATTCACTTGTAATTTACATAATGGTTTGAATCTGTAACCCCAAAATTTTAATGCAGGCCGGCGAACATGTCAACTTAGGCAAAATGGTGTTTGGTGTTTGGTATTTAGTGTTTTGTGTTTAGTACTCATAGTGTTTAAAATATAATTATAGCCAAACACTAAACACAAAATATCATTTTAGCATATACCTGGAGTAGAGTTTTTCATGAAAACAGAAAAGACCGTTTATCTGATAGATGGCACGGCCTATATTCACCGCGCATATCATGCCATTCGCGGACTGTCCAACTCAAAAGGGCTTCCGACCAATGCCATTTTCGGCTTTACCCGAATACTCATTAAATTAATGCAGGATCGCGATCCACACTATGCAGCGATGTTTTTTGATGCCAAAGGTCCCACCTTCAGACATGATTTTTACAAAGAGTACAAAGCCAATCGCCCCGCAATGCCGGAGGATATGGCCGTGCAAATACCATATATTAAAGATGTGACCACGGCTTACCAGCTGCCGATTATTGAAATGGAGGGGTTTGAAGCGGATGATCTGATCGGCACCTATGCGCGCATCGCCGAGCAAAAAGGCTTTGCGGTGGTTATGGTTACGGGTGATAAGGATTTTTTGCAGCTGATAACCGGAAAAACCATTATCTGGGATCCCATGAAGGAGAAGACCATTGACATGCATACGATACGAGAAGAATATGGTGTCGAGCCGCACCAGATGATCGATGTTATGGGATTGTCCGGAGATACCACGGATAATATTCCGGGGGTTCCGGGAATCGGTCAAAAGACTGCCCTGGATTTAATCAAAGCCCACGGAGATATGAAACATTTATATCAAAACCTCGAATCTATTACCAAGAAAAAACAACGTGAAAATCTTGTCGATTTCAAGGATCAAGCCTTTTTGAGTAAAAAGCTTGTGACCATTAACACCGGTGTGCCGGTGGCCGCCGATCTGAAGCAATTTGAAATTGCACCGCCCGATACCCAAGCGCTGTCCAATTTATTTAAAACCCTTGAATTCAGACAATTACAGAAAGCCGTATCAGAGAAGACCGATCTTAGCGATAAGAATTACCAGGCCGTATTAGATGCGGAAAAGCTTTCCGAACTGGTTACCCGGCTGAATTCCGCTAAAATCTTCGCCCTGGATACGGAGACCACCTCTACCAATCCCATGGTCGCCAAGTTGGTGGGATTGTCATTTTCGATCCAGCCGCATGAAGCCTTTTATATTCCCTGCGGACATAATTATCTCGGCGTTCCCCGGCAGCTCAAGCTCGCCGACGTTTTACAACAGCTCAAACCGGTACTGGAAAACGCCGATGTTCAAAAAGTCGGCCAGAACATCAAATATGATTGGATGGTTCTTGCCCGTCACGGCATCGATTTAGCCGGTGTTCGCTTTGATACGATGCTGGCCTCCTATCTGCTAAATCCGTCCAAAAGAGCGCATAACCTGGATCAAATCGCCTTAGATTTCCTGGGTCACAAAACGATTACCTATGAGGAAGTCGCCGGTAAAGGCAAAAAAACCACCTCCTTTGCCGAAGTGTCGTTGGAAAAGGCGGTGCCCTATGCCTGCGAGGATGCAGATATTACGCTGATGGCTAAAGATGTCTTAACCCACGGGCTGGAAGAGATCGGTCTGACCAAACTGCTGGAGGACGTTGAAATGCCTTTGGTACCGGTGTTAATGCGGATGGAGATGCGGGGCACCGGCATCGATATTGACCGATTGCATGAACTGTCCAAATCATTTGAACACCAGCTGGAAGCCCTTGAGGGCAGCATCTATGGACTGGCCGGTGAAGAATTCAACATCAATTCTTCTCAACAGCTGGGACATATCTTGTTTGAAAAACTCCGATTGCCGGTCCAGAAAAAAACCAAAAAGAAAACCGGATATTCAACCGATGTGGATGTGCTCAATGTGCTGGCCGAACATCATGAACTGCCGGGTTTGGTGCTGAAACACCGAACCCTGTCGAAATTGAAATCAACCTATGCGGATGCGTTAATCGACTTGGTGCACCCTGATACCGGCCGTATCCATACCTCTTACAATCAAACGGTGACCGCCACCGGACGATTGAGCAGCTCAGACCCGAACCTTCAAAATATACCGATCCGAACCGATGAGGGCCGGGAGATCCGCAGAGCGTTTATCCCGCAAAAAGGATGGCATATGGTGTCCGCTGATTATTCCCAGGTGGAGCTGCGCATCCTGGCGCATTATTCAGATGATCAAATTTTGATAAAATCGTTTTTGGATGATGAAGATATTCACACCCGCACAGCGGGTGAGGTTTTCCAAGTTTCACCTGAGATGATTAATCCCGAACTGCGGCGACAAGCCAAGGCGATCAATTTCGGGATCATTTACGGGATGAGTGCCTTTGGCTTGTCCAAACAGCTGGAGATCAGCCAGAAGATGGCCAAAACCTATATCGATAATTATTTTTCACGCTACAAAGGGGTCAAACAGTTTCTGGATCAAGCGATTGCAGAAGCCAGACGAACGAAAAAATCCAGTACACTTTTGGGTCGGATCCGTTTGCTACCGGATATTGACAGCGCGAACAACATTATTCGTCAAGCAGCTGAACGAGTCGCCGTCAATACGCCGATTCAAGGTTCTGCCGCTGATCTTATCAAGTTGGCGATGATAAACGTGGACAGAGCCTTCAGAGAAAAAAATCTGCAATCGGCGATGTTATTAACCGTTCATGACGAGCTTGTGTTTGAAGTGCCGCCGGATGAACTCAACATCGTCTGCAAGCTTGTCAAGCAGATCATGGAAGGCGTGTGGAAGCTCAATGTGCCCTTGAAGGTGAATGTGACCTATGGTAAAAACTGGGCGGAAGCCCATTAAAACTGTTTTGAATAGACCTTAATCCTCAACATCAAGAAGGGTCGCGTTCCTATTCGCTTTCTTGTTTTAAGGCCACATCCTCACGTGAACTCTTGACCGTTTCTTCAACCGTTTGATATATCCCCCTGAAGGCATCATCAAAACCGGCCGGTGAAATCCTTCCGCCTTCGATGAATTTTACCACAATTTCTTTTGTTGCTCTGAGAATTTGTTCATCAATCGATGCCATGAAATTGTCCCTTCTGTTATTGAAATTGTCAATAATATTGGAAGGTA
>WOR8_10005592_pt1 | contig 12097 bp, 12 predicted proteins | sample DeeMarSeWOR38_10_FD_19890 | JGI IMG/M metagenome (IMG submission 19890) | reverse complement strand
CACGGCCAATCCTAAAACCAATGCCAATTTAAGCTTTTTCATTTTCATCTCCTTTTTGCTTTATTCCTGATTAAAGATCTTAACATCTTGAACGACCTAGATCGACAAGTATCACCTCCCTCGCCATTTTATTTGGTAATTGTTTTATTAACAGAAAAAGTTTCCCACAAGACGAAAGTATTCCCCGATTTCAGAAGAAGCTCAGCGCATTATCGAACATTGCAGAATGAAAAGATCAGCTCAGATTAAGAATATATAATGGGTAAGCCATTTCCAAAATTTGGATATCACACAACAAATTCTCAAGTCAATCTTCTAGATTTTACAGGTGATTAAACCCGGTGGATTAAAATCGAAGGATGCCATTCTCCCGGAGTGGCTTCAAGTCTGGATTTATTTAGAATAACAAAGGCTTGAGCACCGTTACGCCAACCCCAAAGGCCTTTTTTCAACTAGATCCGAAATAGCATCGATTTTGAGATCCAGGTTCTTCTGGGATCACTATTTCATGAAACTGTGATCACCATGGCTATCTCCCAGCAATGCAACTATACAAAATATCTCTTGCGGTTGGATGATGATCTGAAAATTGTCTTGGAATAGAAAATTTCGGTTGACAAACACATTGGAGAACTGTAATTAATATACAATATAGTATTCTATTTACTATTATAGTAAAAATATGGCCCTAACATGCATTCAGCCCGGCAATATTTTTCCACCTCACTTGAAAAAGGCCTGAACATATTGTCTCTTTTCAATAAGGAGACCCCCGTATTAACCCAGAGCGAGATTTCAAAAGCTTTGGGTTTGAACATGACTTCAACCTACCGTTACATCAACACATTTGTAAGCCTTGGATATCTTGAAAAAGATAAAAAAACTAAAGAACTTAGACCCGGGGTCCGTTGTTTAACGTTCTGCAACAATCTCATCAGGGCAACAGACAATTTTTACCTAATTAAACAGAAGGTAGATCATATATTCAGCCAGCATAACATTACGATAGATGTCGTTTTTTCTATCGACAATATCTTGATGAGAGTCTACCACCGAGAAGCCGCAGAAACGCTGACCTATCAACTGCCGGATGTTGCAAAAAACTGTCTGCACAGTACTTCTGTTGGGAAAGCCTTTTTATCTACCCTTACAGAATCGGAGCTCAAGCAAACGTTAGGCCAGATTCGGCTTAATACCAGAACAAAAAACACAATCACTGACAAAAACCAACTTCTTGCGGAAATAGAAAAGACACGAAAACGTGGTTATGCCATGTGTGTGGAAGAGTATGTGATCGGTTTGATTACGATCGGTGCCCCCTTAATCAGTTCCAACAGCGGAGAAGGAATTGGTGCGGTATCATTTGATTTTTCAATTCTCCAGAACAGTGCAGATGAAATAAAAGAAAAATATACCGATCTCATCAAAAAAACGGCGGAAGCACTATCAAAACGACTTAACCGCTGATTTAGCGATCAATGAGAATGGTTGCGGATTCGGAAGCATTGTCGTCTTACAAAAAGCAAGACGCATAAGCTTATTCCAAGAAGGATTGTTTTGAAATGTCTGAGAGAGAACCGAACTATAATTTTTATATCGCCAAAGGTCGATTACCCGTTGTGGATCGTGCCGAGGGGATTAAGATCTGGGATACAGATGGCAGAGAGTACATCGATGGGTGTTCCGGAGCCGTTGTTACCAATATAGGATATGGCCAGGTCAGTATTAATAATGCAATTCTAGAACAGGCCCAAAAAACCTACTTTGCCTACCGGCTTCACTTCGAAAACCGGCCTTCCCTGGACTACTCGAAAGCACTGGTGGAGCTTTCAGCTGAACATCTCGATCGCGTATTCTTTGCATCCGGGGGATCCGAGGCAGTAGAGTCGGCGATAAAACTATGTCGCCAGTATTATTACGACAGCAATCAAGGATCCCGCCACATTTTTATAAGCCGTGTGCCATCATATCACGGCTGTACGCTGGGAACCCTGGCATTGACAGCCTATGCGCCGCTGGAAGCCCCGTATCGGCCTCTGTTGAAAAGCTATCCTAAAATTCCCGCTCCCTATTGTTACCGTTGTGTATACAACCTTTCCTACCCTGCTTGCGACCTGGCATGTGCCCGGGAACTCGAAAGCGCCATCTTGGAGCAGGGCCAGGAGAATGTGGCCGGTTTCATCGCCGAACCGGTCGGCGGTGCCAGTACCGGCGCTGTAGTTCCGCCGGATGGATATTTTGACGTGATTCAATCAACCTGCCGCAAATATGGTGTCATGTTAATCCTTGATGAAGTAATGACCGGTTTCGGCCGTACCGGAAGTCTGTTCGGCTATGAGCACTGGAATATCGAAGCAGATATAGTGGCCCTGTCCAAGGGAATGGCCTCAGGCTATTTCCCTTTGGGTGCCATCCTTGCCAAACGCTCCATTGTCGAGACCGTTTTAGGCAGCGGTGGATTCAAGCATGGCTACACTTACGCGGGAAATCCCATGGCATGCGCGGTGGGACTTCAGGTTTTAAACTATATTTTAGACAATGATCTGTGCGCCAACTCCCGCCATATGGGAAAGCACCTGAAAGAGGGGTTGGAAGCACTTCAAGAAAAATATTCGATCATCGGTCAAGTACGCGGCAAAGGGTTGCTCCTGGGGGTGGAATTGGTGAAAGATCCCGACACAAAGGAACCCTTTCCTGTTTCCGCTGATGCCGCACAATTGCTGACCAACATAGCTTTTGAACAGGGGCTAATCGTTTACCCCCGTAGATCGATCAATGGAATGTCCGGTGATCATGTGTTGATTGCACCACCATTGATCATCGTCGAAAAGGAAGTAGACGAACTCCTGGTCCGATTTGAACGAGCGCTGGAACAAACAGTTGCACGACTCGAGGATCAATGAATGACGCTAAAACGCGAATCTATATCGAATGGATAAAATCACCGAAATAAAAGATGCCATCTCCATCATTAAAGACGGGCAGACCGTCATGATCGGTGGGTTTGGCGTGCCGGGGACTCCGTTCATACTGGTCGAGGCGTTGCTGGAACAGGGGACAAAGCACCTAACGCTGATAAAAAATGAAGCCAATATACCTCAGTTGGGAGTATCCAGACTCATCGAGGCCGGCAGGGTTGACCGGCTGATCACATCTCATCTCGGTTTGAATCCCACGGTCTTAGCAATGATGAATGAAAATCAGATCGAGGTGGAGTTCAACCCCCAGGGAATACTGGCCGAGCGGATTCGTTGCGGAGGTGCAGGATTGTTCGGATTCATTACCGATATCGGGATCGACACGGTTCTCAGCCAGAAAAAACAAGTCATCACGCTCAACGGCCAAAAAGGGCTCGTGGAATCAGCCCTTCGAGCCGACGTAGCGCTAATTCATGCCGCTGAGGGAGACGGTTTAGGAAACCTGATCTATGAGAAAAGCGCTCGCAACTTCAATCCGGTAATCGCCACCGCCGCTGATGTTGTCATCGCAGAGGTGGAATCAGTAGTACCGATAGGCACTTTGGATCCTGACAATATCCACACCCCCGGCGCATTTGTGGATCATATCATTGAAATTAAGGAACTGTCGGACGAATACGGGATTCTGGAGGATTTTGTCTTTGGATAAAAGAGAAAAAATTGCCCGGCGGGCTGAACAGGAAATTAAAGCCGGTCAGATTGTGAACCTCGGCATCGGCATCCCCACGATGATCTTGAAGTATTTGAAGCCGGAAAAGCGAGTGCTGATTCACTCTGAAAACGGCATTCTTGGAATGAAATCTCATTGTCGCAGGGAAGACGCGGACCGGAACCTGATCGATGCCGGTGGCGGCTACATCGACCTTGATACGGGAGCATCGTTTTTCGATAGCGTGCTCTCCTTTTCTCTGGTCAGAAACGGAAGGCTGGATATCGCCTTTTTAGGCGCTTTGGAGATCTCATCCAGGGGAGACTTGGCCAACTGGATGATCCCGGGAAAATATACGCCCGGAATAGGCGGTGGTATGGAACTGGCTCAAAAAGCCAGAAGGCTGGTCATTACGATGTTGCATACCAGTCGAAAGGGCAACGCCAAGATTTTAACCTCGTGTACGCTACCATTGACAGCCAGGTCATGTGTCGACAGGATTATTACCGATCTGGCAGTAATCGATGTGGTTGATGACCGTCTGCAGCTCAGTGAAATCGCCAAGGAAACAACGCTTAAAGAGATCATCGAAAAAACAGGCGCGCCGCTCATGATCCCTGATCGGGAATTGCCGCAGTTTTAAAAAAAGCGCCCCGGCTTTCCGGAGATGCAATTGGACAAAAGAGAAAATAAAATAATTCAAACGATCGAAAGTCTGGCGGATGATATTATCGATTTTACCTGTCGACTCGTTAAAGAACCCAGCACCCTGGGCAATGAAGACGCTGCTGTCAACCTGATGAAAAGCGAGCTTGAAAAGTTGTCATTTTCACCTGTGATGGTCCCTATCGATCCTTCGCGGTTGGCCGGCCATCCCGGGTTTGCCGAGGTCCCGTGGAGTTACGAGAACAAAAACAATGTCGTCGCCGTGCGCCCGCCGGATGGCACCGAAGGCAGAAGTGTCGTTTTCAATGGCCATCTCGATGTGGTCGACCCGGAGCCGATCAGTTTCTGGGATACGGATCCCTTCAACCCGGTGATTGAAAACGGACGGGTATACGGCCGGGGAGCCGGGGACATGAAGTCAGGGGTCGCCGCCATGACCTATGCGGTTCATGCCGTTGAAAAGGCCGGCTTCGGTCTTCAGGCACCGGTCACACTTGAAGCGGTCATCGAGGAAGAGTGCTCTGGAAACGGTGCACTGGCATGTCTGGCGGCTGGCTATGATGCCGATGCAGTATTGATCCCGGAGCCCTTCGGCCCGACGATCCTCACGAATCAGCTTGGTGTTCTCTGGTTCAAGGTGGCGGTTGAAGGAAAACCGGTTCATGTTCTGGAAGCACCGGCCGGGACCAACGCCATCGAAAAAATGTTTCCAATCGTTCAGGCGCTGAGAAATCTGGAAAGAGAGCTGAACGTATCTGATGTCCCGCAAGCGTATCAGAATATCCCCCACCCCATCAATCTCAATATCGGCATCCTGAATGGCGGAAACTGGCCATCCACAGTACCGGCTAAAGCGGAAATGCACTGCCGGCTGTCCTACTTCCCTGACATTTCTTATGAAATGATGCGACATCGAATTGTCGAAATAATAAAAAGCGTCGAAAGCGCAGACGCCTGGCTGGCGGATAACCCGCCCAAGATATCGTTTTACGGATTTCGTTCCGACGGACATTCGGTTTCTCGTGATATGCCGGTGTTCGATACACTCAACGATTGCCACAAAATACTGAGCGGTCAGGATGCCGAAGAATACATAGCCACCTGTACGACAGATTTGAGAGCGTTTCAATTTTTCGGGAAGGGGCAGTGCACCTGCTTCGGACCTACAGGGGGCAATTACCACGGGGCCAATGAGTGGGTTGATATCCAAAGCATCATGCATACGGCTAAAACCTACGCGTTATTTCTGTCACGATGGTGTGTGTTGTCCGAGTAGAAAAAAATTTCGAGAAGGCGCCTATAAATCTTATCATTCTCAATGAGGTATGCTTGCATGGAAAACAAAAGCCGGATGCGACTCACGAGCTGAATTATGCATAATGTCAATATCACATAAACGATAAAAAAGGATCTACACCATGACAAAAGAAGGCTGGAAACCCTGGGCGCTGTTGTCGCCCGCACTTACCGCCGTATTTCTGCTGCTTGTAATTCCGGTGTGTTTCGTTGTCGTTTACAGTTTCTGGCTGAGATCTCCCACCGGGGCTGAAATAGTAGCCTTTCAATTCGGCAACTATGCCAAGTTCTTTGCAGATTCGTTCTATCCCGCCATCTTGTTGCGCACCATTCGGGTTTCTTTGGAAACTGTCGCAATATGCCTGGTCATGGGATACATTCCGGCTTATTTCTTCTACCGGAGCACTACCCGCTTTAAAGCCCTCCTTCTTTTGCTGATCATGTTGCCGTTTTGGATCAGCTTTATTATCAGGACCATGAGCTGGATCAACATCCTCGGCGATACCGGACTGATCAACCATTATCTGGTAAAATCCGGCATTCTCTCTCAACCCTTGAGTATGCTCTATAATGAAGGGTCGGTATTAATGGGTCTGATTCAGTATCTGCTCCCCTTTATGATCCTGAACATCTACGTAAGCCTGGAGGGAATTGACAAAAGTCTGCTTGAGGCAGCCAGGAGCATGGGGTGTACCGAGTGGCAGGCTTTTAAAGAGGTCACCCTTCCACTCAGCCTTCCAGGAGTCAGCGCGGGTTGTCTGCTGGTCTTTGTCTTAACAGCCGGCACCTATTTGCCGCCGATGATCCTGGGAGGGCCCCGAAATGAAATGATTGCCAACTTGATCTTCAAACGCGTTATCGGCACCCTGGACTGGCCCTTTGGCTCGGCCATTAGCGTGATATTGCTCGGCCTGCTGTTGATCATCGTATGGACCTATAACCGGTATCTGGGCATCAACCAGATATTCAAAAGCCTTCAGGGGGAATAGACTCATGAGGAAAGTTTCCGGCTGGTCACTGATTCGACTGTATACGATAATGATCTACATCTTTATGTTTGCACCGATCGCCGTTGTTGTCGTCCTTTCATTTAATCCCGAACAGTTCGGCTCTTTTCCAATGAAGGGCTTCAGCTTGAAATGGTTTTTCAAACTGGCGCAAAACCAAACCATACTTATTGCGTTCAAGAATTCAATCATACTGGGTTTTTTGACTGCCGTGGTTTCGACTGCTTTCGGAATTTTGGCATCCCTGGCTTTCGTGCGGTACAATTTCCCCGGCAAAAATACGCTCAACACATTGCTCCTGGCACCTATTATGATTCCCGAAGTCATACTGGGCGTAGCACTTTTGCTTTTCATAAGGTGGCTCCAACAGCCGAAGAGTTTCGCACTTCTCGTAATCGGTCACGTCGTGCTCACACTGCCCTATGTTCTCTTGATCGTCCAGGCCAGGCTAGGGGGAATCAAGAAGGAATATGAAGAAGCCGCACAGTCTTTGGGTGCCAATCCATTCCAGACATTCAAGGAGGTTACACTGCCGCTGCTGACACCGGCCATTATGGCAGGCATGTTGTTTTCTTTCACGATATCCTTCGATGACATTACCGCCACCTTGTTCTGGGCCACAGCGCAAAATCAAACCGTACCGGTTAAGATATTCGGCATGCTACGCAATTCCATCAGTCCGGAAATAAACGCCCTGGGGACGGTTATGATTATTTTGACCATTGCCACGCCTTTACTGGCCGGCTACCTGTCTCGAAAATTCTCTAAGGGAACCTAACTTCATTTATGAAGGGAGTTACCAATGCCTATGATCGAGTTGAGCGATGCTCAAGGAAATGTAAGATGGATAACCGTTTTCCCTTTCAACAGCCTTGAGTCGGCTCGTTCGTATGTAAAAAATTCTTCAAGCCCGTTAAAGATCATAAAAAGCAATCTGCCGGTTTACTGGGTCTGCAACCCTGAAGATGCAGATTGGGCCATAAAGTGCGGGTATGAAGAGGTAACGGAGAAATGAGGCGTCATCCATAATAACCTTACAAAAAAAGGAGGTAAACATGAAGAATGATGTGAAAAAGAAAATGGAAAACCTATTCGAGAGATTCATGAATGGGGAATTGAGCCGCAGGGATTTTATTAAATATCTCGGTATGGCCGGTGCGACTGCCGGGCTGGTGGGGGGTCCTTTCAGCCCCTTCACCAAACAGGCTTTTGCTGCCGAGTCGATTCGATTTGACGGCTGGGGCGGCGTCGTGTCCGAAGCCTTTCGTGAGCACGCCTTTAAACCCTTCACCAAAGCCACCGGCGTCAAGGTCATTGACGGGGAATTCGGCGATATGGATACATACCTGACAAGAGTCAAGGCGTCATTTCCACCTGGCGGAGAGTTTAACCTGGCACACCTGAGCGGTGTTTTCGACTATGCCAGATATGCGGGTCTCGGGTATGACGTGGTCCTCGACGAGAGCAAAATCCCCAACCTGAAAAATGTCATGTCGGCCATGATGGAACCGTATCGAGGCGTCACCAAAGGAAAATTGTCTGCAGTTCCGTATGACTACGGTCAAACGGGCATCGCCTACAACACGAAATATATTTCAAAAGACAAGGCTGAAAAACTGGGGGCATCACTGCTTTGGGACAAAGATCTTAATAAGAAACTGGGAAGTTGGGGCGATTGGCGAACCAACATCTGGTATGGCGCACTTCACACCGGGCAGAACCCGAATAAGATAAACGATCTGAACGCAGTCTGGAATGCTTTGAGAGAGCAGGTGAAAATGGTGAAAAAATACTGGGGCTCCGGTGCCGAGCTCATGAGCCTGCTGGCGAATGAGGAGATTTATGCCACCGTTGCCTGGTCAGGTCGTGTGGCCGCGCTTCAGGCTCAGGGGCATCCCATCGGATTCCTTTCTCCACACAACTGCTATTCATGGCAAGAGTGTATCTTTGTCATAAAAGGCACCGATCTGGATGTGGCTCACCAACTCTTGAATTATATGCTGGAGCCGAAGGCAGCCATTGCGGTTGCGGTTGGTCAAAAGTACCCATCAAGTTTGGATCCCACAAAGGTCCCCATGCCGGAAGAAGTTCAAAAGCTGCCTGCATTTGATCCGACCGGTAAATTAGAGGGTTATCTTTTTGCCGATCCTGCATACTGGAACGGCCACCAAGTCGAATTTGCCGAAAAATGGGATCGCATCAAAGCGGGTGGTTGATAGCAGTTAAGCCAGTCGCCCGTTAAGGGCGACTGGCTTTCGCGGATATTATGCAAACCATGAAAGGGAATATCGTGGAAAAGAATAATCATTCCTTTGCAGTTCAACTTAAAGGGGTATTCAAACGATTTGGCCAAGTAGTGGCGGTTCAAAAGATGGACCTTGACTTCGAGGAGGGGTCATTGGTGACCCTGCTGGGCCCATCAGGCTGTGGCAAAACGACAATTTTGAGGATGATCGCCGGGTTGGAATCGCCGACGGAAGGGGATATCTATATCAAAGGTAAGCGAGTCAACGACATTCCCATCCACAAGCGAAACCTGGGGATGATATTCCAGAATTACGCCCTTTTCCCGCACAAAACGATTTTTGACAATGTCGCCTTTGGTTTGAAATATCGAGATGTTCCAAAAAATAAAATTGAAGGAAAGGTAAAAAAGGCGCTGGAAATGGTGAGACTCCCAGGTGTCGAAAACCGTATGCCCTCTCAACTATCCGGCGGCCAGCAACAGCGCATCGCTATGGCACGAGCCATCGTGATCGAGCCCGACGTCCTTTTAATGGATGAGCCCTTGTCGGCTTTGGATGAGAATCTTCGCGAGGAGATGCGCAGAGAAATCGATAACCTTCAGCAAATGCTCGGCGTGACGACCGTCTTCGTTACCCATGACCAACGAGAGGCCCTGTCCATGTCCGATAAAATTGTGGTTATGAACGACGGGCTCAAGCAACAGGAAGGGAATCCCGAAGAGGTTTATAACTATCCCGACAACCATTTTGTGGCGGATTTTCTCGGGCATTCGAATTTTTTTGACGGAGTTGTCTCGGGCACAGAAGCGGATGTGGTCAGCGTTGATTTGAAGGACGGCAACAAGTTCAGGGCAATTCACCCCGGCGAATGGACTTCTGGTGAGCCTATTGAACTGGTCGTAAGGGCTCAAAATTTTAAAGTTTCATCTGAGGATGCGCCATCTCCGGAGCCGGATATGAATTCTTTCAGAGGTATCATCAAAGATCGCAGCTACATGGGAGGTGAGGTCAGCTACTTTGTGGAATTGGAAAACGGCACAATGGTGCATGCCATTGGTATTGCGAAATTGAAACCGATGCGAAAGGGTGCATCCATTCGAGTTCATGTCGCTCCCAGACATTGCGGTTTGCTCAAGGTCGCCAAATAGACCTGAATTTTTTCCTCCCTGCCTCATTACATCAACATAGAACGACAGGCCGGCAAGTCATCGGAGGGTATACCTATGGACTACAGGCGTATGGTTCAAGCTCTCAAGGAAATTTATCCATCACGCATGGTTACGATAGATTCTCACACCGGTGGAGAGCCGACACGCCTGATCGTTGGCGGTGTGGACCCCGTTCCGGGGAAGACAATGCGCGAGAAGCGTTTGTATTTCATGGAGCACCACGATCAGGTTCGTCTACAACTCACACGGGAACCTCGGGGACACCGGGGCATGTTTGCGGCCTTCTTGACAGAGCCTGTAACAGCGGGCGCCCATTTCGGCCTGATCTACATGGATCCGCGCCGCTATCCCTATCTGTGCGGTCACGGGACCATCGGTGCAGTGATGACCTTGATCGAGGCCGGCGTAATCCAGATCACAGGTGATGAACTGTCGGTTATTGTCGATACACCGTCCGGCCCCATGGAAACCAAGGCTTACATATTAAATGATCGGGTAGAATCGGTTGCAATCAAGATGGTGCCCTCGTTTGTGTATCAAGACGGCGCAAAACTTGAGCTTCCGGATCTGGGCGTCATTACAGTGGCAACTGTTTGTGTGGGTGGTTTTTTTGTCATGGTGTCTTCGAATCAGATCGGACTCGACCTGACCCCGTCCAACAGCCCCCGGCTGATTAAATTGGGTATGAATCTCATTGATGCGGCCAATCAACAACTGGATGTTCGGCATCCAACCCGGGCAGAGGTCAACACGGTTGATGTGGCTGAGTTCTATGATCCCGCCAATGACGCCCAAGGGATTGGGAAGAGCATGGTGATCTATGGTGAGGAGCATATGGATCGTTCTCCATGCGGCACGGGTACCGCTGCCAAGATGACCCTGCTTCACCATCAGGGAAAAATCAGTCTCAACGATACCTTCACGAACACGAGTCCCCTTGGGACAAAATTTCAGGGGCGGCTCGTCGAAAAGGTCCAACTGGGGGACACGGTGGCGGTCGTTGCGGAAATACGGGGCAGCGCTCACATTACCGGTGTTCATGAATTCATTGTCGATTCAAGGGATTCGTTTCAGGAAGGATATTTGTTATGAAACAGAAACGATTTTGCCCTGAACTCATTTTATTCAACGGTAATTTTCGAACAATGGACGAGCACGTTCCCCAAGCTCAAGCGGTTGCCATTAACGGCGGACAAATTATGGCAGTCGGAAATAATAAAGCGATTGGCGCCATGGCAGATACATCAACAAAACAAATTGATCTCGAAGGGCATCTGGCGCTACCCGGTATGATTGATTCGCATTTTCACTATTATGAATGGGCACTTATGCGCAAGCACCTGAATCTGGCAGATGTCGCATCCTTTTCAGAGTGTATGCGCAATATTCATATCGCTGCAGAAAAGGAAAAGCCGAACAGGTGGATCATCGGACAGGGATTCAATGAATCGGACTGGCCGGAAAACCAAATGCCCTCCAGAAGGGATCTGGATAAGGCCGCCCCTCATCATCCGGTCATTATCTGGCGGTGTGATTTGCATCTGGCGGTCGCCAATTCTAATGCCCTTCAACAAGCAGGGGTGCAGCGAAACACTCCTGATCCTCCTGAAGGGTTGATCGAGAGGGATGCAGATGGCGAACCCACCGGGGTTTTACGGGAGCATGCGATCAACCTTGTCAAGGAAACGATACCCCCTTTGACAGACAATCAGATCATGGATGCCATGAAAGACGGCATGTCGGAGTTGCATTTGCTGGGGCTTACCGGTTTGCACGACATTCGCCTCATGGGCGGCGCTGAAGGCGCCACGGCACTCCGGTTGTGGCAGAAATTGAACGAAACTTCAGCGCTTCGCTTAAGGACCTGGGTAACGATTCCCGGTGAACGAATCGATGAAGCCATTGCACTCGGGCTGCGGACAGGTTTCGGTAATGAACGGCTTCGTCTGGGCCACCTGAAATATTTTGCCGATGGGGGGATGGGCGCGCGAACGGCATGGATGATCGATCCCTATATCGATGCCGGTTCGGGTATGCCGCTGACAACTATCGAAGAATTGGAACAGGCGGTGGTCAAAGCCGATGC
>WOR8_10006872_pt1 | contig 12100 bp, 13 predicted proteins | sample DeeMarSeWOR38_10_FD_19890 | JGI IMG/M metagenome (IMG submission 19890) | reverse complement strand
GGATCAAGGAATAGACCCGGGGACGCACCAATCCTTCGCCGCCAGTGGCGATATGCAGTGATTTAAAGCCCTCGCCTTCGACACCGATCCCTCCGATGGATGAGGCGTTTTTGACAAACTGGGAGGCATCGGCAATACTGGACATGTAGGCCAGGTTTTTAAGATTATTGGAATGAAAGACGATGGTGTGCCGCAATCCCTGTTCGGCCGCCACGCCCATTGTCATGGCTTCTTTCGCATCCCGACAGCGGACAAACGGCAGGATCGGCATAATCTGCTCGGTCCAGATCAGGGGGTGATCTTTATCGGTTTCTAAAATGGCGATTTGGGTTTCCGGCGGTACGTCCAAATCAATGGCGCGTTTTAAAATGACATGGGGCGGTTTGCCGATGTAATCCATGTTAATGACGCTGGGAACACGCCCGGATCGAATCTCTTTGAAAATTTCTTTGAGCAGGGCCTCTTCGTGCTCCTTGCTGAGTTCATAGGCACCATGGTGGACTAAAAGCGATTTGAGCCTATCGGCAACTGATTCGACAACGAAAATTTCCTTTTCGCTGGAGCAGGGTGTGCAATTACTAAATGAGGCGCCTCTGATGATGCATTGGGCGGCATGGTCCAGATCGGCGGTCTCATCGACCACCACCGGCGGATTGCCCGGGCCGCCGGCGATGACACGCTTGCCGGTTTTGGTGGCAAATTCAACCACGCGATGTCCGCCCGTGACGGAAATCATATCAATCTGCGGATGGGTCATCAAATACTGGGCGGTGGGGATATCGGGCTCGGCGACCGTGGTCATACAATCGGCAGGCCCGCCCGCTGCAACAATGGCGGCGTTGACATCCTGAATAACGCGGGCAGATATGATTTTTGTTTTTGGGTGTGGATTGTGAACGACGGTGTTGCCGGCGGCCAGCATCATGATACCGTTGTGGATGATCCCCGGCGCCGCATTGGTGATCGCATTTATCGATGCAATTACGCCAACCGGTAAGCGTTCGTTAATGGTGACACCGCGATCGCCCATGTAAACTTCAGACGCCAGGTCTTCCATGCCTGGAACACCGCAAGCCACCTCTAATTTCAGCACAGTGCCATTGACCGCGCCCAGATCGGTTTCTTCCAATTCCATTCGGCCGTATTCTTCACGATTGGACCAGCCCACATCCCGCAGGGTTTGGATAATCTTTTCCCGGGTGGCTAGCGGCAGGCGAACGAGCGCTTGCTGCGCACCGCGGCCGCCTGGATGGCCCCCTCCATTTCCTGAAAAACGCCACCAGAACCTTCCGGGGAGGGATTGTTCGCGGTAGAATTTTGGCCGGTAGAAGACAAACCTTCCAAAACTTTTTCGACGATGATTTCAACCTGTCTTCGATCGATGGTCATAACCTTTCCCTTGAGTATGATCGCTTTGCGATTTTATGCGCCGTAACGGAAACGAAAATCATCGGCCAATACGCAACGCCGGATGAGTGTGAACATCCTGGGCCGGGTTTGCCCTTCGCCATTGGTGGCAATGTGAAACGATGTGTAGCCTTCTGCAGCAACCCCCACACTGGCCAGACCGCAGGATCCGTTTTTTACAAAAGCCGCACATTTGGCCATTGCGGCCATCTTTTTGATGGTCTGGATGTTATTGGAGTGAATTGCCATGGTGTGCCCGTTGCCCTGCTCAGCGGCGATGGCTTTCTCAATCGCCTCATCGGCAGTGGCACAGCGGACAAACGGCAAAACCGGCATGATCTGTTCGGTCCAGACCAGCGGGTGATGCGCATCCGTTTCCAATATGACGATGCGTGCTTCAGGCCCGACATTTAAACCGATGGTTTGCAATATCGTGCCCGGCGATTTGCCGATGTAATCCATATTAATGGCACCGGGTTCATCGGGGCCTTTTATTTCTTTGAAGATATGTTTGAGCAGATCTTCTCCCTGGGCGGCATCAATTTCATAGGCACCATGCTTTTTCAAATGCTGCTTGAGTTGATCCGCGACCGATTCAACCACAAAGATTTCCTTTTCGCTGGCACAGGCCATACAATTGGAAAATGAAGCGCCCTCGACGATACATCCGGCAGCGCGTTCCAGGTCGGCGGTTTCATCGACGACCACCGGCGGGTTTCCGGGGCCGCCAGCAATGAGGCGTTTGCCTGTTTGCGTTGCAAAAGCCACCACGCCGTGACCGCCGGTGACGGCAATTAACCTGATCTTCGGGTGCGTCATCAGCGCCTGGGCCGATGGCACCGATGGCTCTTCCAAACAGCACACACAATTTTCAGGGCCGCCGGCTGCAGCAATGGCTTGATTCAGATCTCGGATGACGCGGGCCGAAACCATTTTGGTCTTCGGATGCGGGTTGTTGACCACCGTGTTGCCGCCGGCCAACATCATGATCGCGTTGAACAGAATCGTTGGTGCGCCATTGGTGACTGGATTTACCGAGGCAATCACTCCCACCGGTATGCGCTCAATGATCGTGACGCCCTTGTCACCACTGAACACCTCCGGCTCCAGGTCTTCCATACCCATGACCTGGCATGCCGCCTGATTTTTTTTGATATTATCTTCCGGCTTGCCCAGACCGGTTTCCTCGAATTCCATGCGGCCATAATCTTCGGCATTGGTATTGCCCACATTGCGTATGGCTTGAATAATTTCCTCGCGAGTTTTAAGGGGCAGCGATCGTAATTTTGTTTGGGCAATGGATGCGGCTTGAATGGCATCGTCGATTTCATGAAAAACGCCATCCGATACGTTGCTGGACGGACTTGGGGGGCTGTCTGAATCGGAGAATTCTACGCCTTCCATCTGTAATCGATTGATCACCATATCAACGATTTGTTCAATTCCGCGTTCATCCAGCTTCATGGGATTATCTCCAGCTTTTTCTCTAGTTGTGCAACTTTGGCCTTATCCGGCGGTTTTTAAAACAGCTCACATTGGCCTTGAAAAAATGAAGTTTACCTTTCATGAACTTTTCATACCCATAGGGTAATAGGCGCTCAGATAAGAAATCTGATCCGGTTTCTCTGTCTGTTCATCTATCCCATCATCGGTGTAAAATTCATTTCCGACTTTAGCCCCCTCGTCAAATTTGGCTAGGTAGCTGACGGCTTTGCTTTCGTCCAAGAAAGTGATTTCATGTATCAGGGCACTGAGATAGGCGATCACATGAGCAAAAGGGTCGATAAAAGAGATCGACTCCACATCAATGATGATATATTGGTCTGCCAAAGTGATGATCGGGGATTTGGGTGTATCACTGAGGCCGATGATTTTTACTTTGTATCTTTTGGCCAGCTGCACCAATTCAATCGTTTTGCTGGGATACCGCGGGAAGGCGACAGCGAACATGACATCCGATTTACCGTTGCGGACGATTAAATCCTTGATTTCCCAGGAAAGAGAGGTATCCAGGAAAACGTCGCTGCGGATCTTTTTTAGCAGATAGCCGAAATAGTATGCCAGAATGGCCGAAGCGCGATAACCGACGACGTAAACATTTTTGGCCCTGAAAATTGTTTTGGCAATTTTTTTGAGATCTTCGGCGCTGATGGCATTGCGCAAATTTTCGATATTTTTGATGGCATTTTGACAATATTTGTCCAGGGTGTTTAGTTCATCGATATGCCGGCTGGCCTTTTGCAAACGTTCCACGGCGGTTAATTCAATATGCAAAAGCCCTTTCATGTACTGCACAAAGTCCAGGTATCCCGAAAACCCCAGATCGTTGACAAATCGGATAATCGTCGGCTCGCTCACCTTGCATTCCTGCGCGATTTCTTTGGCGGTCATCAGGAAAATTTTTTTATGATCTTTTAAGATAAGATCGGCAACCCGCATTTTCTTTGGTGACAGCTCAGGGTAGACCTTGATGATTTTTTCGAAAAGATCCTTTCTCGCCGATTGCATATTCTAAAAGTCCTTTCCCTCCATCGCAAGCAGGCATCCCTCGGCAGCTTCTTTGGCAGCCTGGACTTCGGATGTGGTGCCTGCCAGGTAGACGCGGCCGGAGGCACCGAAGACCGTTACGTGAATGAGCTTGATATCCGCGGCTTTTTCGGCTTCGTTGGCTGCGTATCCAGCATAGCCCGCTGGAACACATTCAAGGATATAGAGGGTTTCATCCTCTAACATCATACTGGCGGCGCGAAAACGATTGACGATCTGGCTCATATAGGGGTCCATTCGCTCGATTGTTTCTGCGGCCAGAATTTTGGGTTTCAGGCGATCATTCTCTTTGACACCTAAATAATCCAGAATGACTTCACCGGCTTCTTTCACGTCGGCCGGAGAATCCGCATGGACCTCTAACATGCCGTAAGTTCTTTCCACGACCAGGGCGCCCGGCAATACATTGGCTCTCTTTAAAACGATGTCGGTAATCGAATTGATTTCAATGCCAGGTGCAATTTCCATAAAAAGTGCCGACTGCCCGGCCACCGGATAATAGCCGCGGGCCGTACTGCCGATATAACCAACCATTTGCTTTTGCAATTGATCAATAAATGCGTATGCGCGAAGTTCAACCATATTCATTATTCCAAAAAATCAGCGTTCAGAAGTGGCTTCAAGACCTCAGATCAGGTTCAAGGGTAAGGCGCAGGCCGATCGAGAAAGCGCAGCATACATGGGTATGTGAGCATTTATCGAAGGCCTGCAACGCAGCCATTGGGCCTTAGATGGGGTTTTGAAACCACTTCTGGCCGGATTAAAGGGTATTGTCAATGTTGTCGTCCAATTTTTCAAATGCTTTTGAGCCATTCGCGCTTGTTGGGGCAGACCGCCGTTACGGTGGAGCAGACGGCATTCCCCTGACAGGCGCATTCTTGATCACCGCCCTTGCTGAAACGACCGAAGCAAAAGTCGCTAATCGGTATCGACGTCTGGCAGTCCATAATCAACTCGCCAATCAGCCTTCCGATGACCGGCGCCAATCCGAAGCCGTGTCCGCTAAACCCGGTGGCAAAGACAAACCCGGGGACTTCCTCTGTATAGCCCAGCACCGGGATGGCGTCGGACATCTGCGCAATAAGACCCGACCAGGTTCGAATGACGTTTATCTCTTTTAGGATTGGGAAAAAATCAATGACCATATTGGAGATGGCCGGCCCGATAAAGTGAAACAGCGGTTTGCCTTCCCGATGGATAAACTGCTCGGTACCAACGAATCCACCCCAGAAAAAGGGACCATGCACTGTCTGCCGCCCGTAAAACAATCCCTTGGCATGTCCGATCATTTGCTTAAACAGGGGAGGGTAAGGCTCCGTAATCATCGCCTCGGAAAATACCGGCCGCATCGGTAAATCCAGGCCGACCATGTTCGCCACTTTGCGTCCGGCGACGCCGGCAGCATTGACGACCAGATCGGTTTCAAAGGTTTGTTTGTCGGTAATCACGGCGCTGACTTTATTTTTTTGCAGGCGAATGTCTTTGACTTCTTCATGGGTAACCATACGGGCGCCGAGACTTTTGGCTTTTTGAAAAAAGGCATAGGTGACCAAAAACGGATTTACATGCCCATCTGTGGGGCAGAAACTGGCACCGATAACCTTGTCGCCGATATAGGGATTGATGCTCAGAACCTGTTTGCGGTCCAGCATTTCCAGCTCGAGGTTCGCTGCCTTCTGGTTTTCCACGGACGTGCGCATGGTGTCCAATTCTTCTTCAGATGTGCAGAGCCGTAAATTGCCTTCACGCACATACTCGAGGTCCATACCCAGCTCTTCATGCAACTGTCCGTATATCTGAATGCTTTCGATGGCCAGCGGCATTTCTTTGAGATTTCGTGCCGACTGGCGCACGCCGCCGCCATTGGCGCCGGAGGCCTCTCCGCCAATATCTGATTTTTCGATGACCACCGGCTTCAGGCCTTCACGGGCCAAGTTATAGGCGATGGCACATCCCATAACACCGCCACCGATGATCACTACATCTGCTTTCTCGGGCATTCTATCTCCCCATCGGATCGATAAAATTATCTTTGTTTTTAAATTTAAAGCGCAATAAAAATTCCGTTTTCGCTTATTGGTTTCAGGTTTCAGGTGTCAGTAAACGAACGGCACTCAAGCCAGCAGCTGACTCCTGGCTCATACATATTCCTGACACCTGGCACCCGAATAGAGGAATAAAACGGACACCCAAAACACCCTCCATGCTATCGCTGAGTTTGACACCTCGGCGGCTAGCTGTTGGCAAAAACCGCTAAGTTCAAGGGTCGTACCGGTCCGCGTGCGGTTGTGGGTTCAATGTCAGCAACGCTTTGTCGTAATTCCTCTGCGATGATTTGGATGACCAGTCGTTGACAGGTTTGTCCCTGACAAAGGCCCATTCCGGCCCGGGTGATGCGCTTGATGCCGTTGACGGTCTGCATGCCGTTACGGATGGCCGCTTTGATTTCTCCTTTGGTAATCTCTTCACAGCGGCAGATGATCATATCATCGTCATCTGCCGGGGTCCGCTGCGATTCAGCCACTCCCCGCTGTTGCGGCTCGGATGGAGCTGGCGCGATACCTTTGATCTGTTTGAAGCGTTCGATAACCCGATTGACCAGTGCCTGCAGTTCTTCTTCTGAGATGTCATCGCCGGAGGCGGTTGGTTTACCCACTGAAGCCTTTTTTGCCGCGGTTGTTGCTGGTGTATCTTGGGATGCTGCCGACGGACGCGGTAAGGGTTTGTCTTCAGTTTGAGGGATCTCAGTTACCGGGGCGCTTTGAGCCGCTGCAGTTTTAATTTTTAATTTATGATCTTTAATTAATTCAGCTGCGGCCGCTGAGATGCGGGCACCTTCGGGAATCTCAATGTCCCGCTTTCCCGTCGCAATTATTTTTTTTACCTGTTCTGCGAAAATAAATACTCGCTGCATTTAATTCTCCCCGATGACCGATTATGGGCTCTTTTTCGTCTTTTTCGCCGCCGGTTTGCGCGCCGGTTTCTGCTGGTTTTTAGCTGGTTTTTCTTCTTCTTGCCCAGCGGGTATAATGAAATCGATGTCTTCGTGAGGCCTGGGGATGACATGCGACGAGACGACCTCACCCACGCGTTTGCCGGCTGCCGTCCCGGCATCGACGGCCGCCTTGACGGCACCGACATCACCTGAAACCATAACCGCCACCAGACCGGCCTTTACTTTTTGACGCCCCAAAAATCTGACCTTGGCTGCTTTGACCATGGCATCGGCCGCTTCAATAGCAGCGACCAGGCCTCTGGTTTCGATAAGTCCCAAAGCTTGTTGCATTTTAGCCTTCCTTTGAATAAGAGGTTACGATTTTCTTCCCTCCAGACTGTTGAGGGTTTCAACAACCTTTTGCGAGGCCGCTAGAATTTCCGATTCGGTACCGGCCAGATAAATTCGTCCGGCGGCACCATAAAATCGAAGGTCAACCAGCCGGATATTGCAATGTTTTTCGGCTTCGTTGGCTGCAATGGATGAATACGCTGCAGGTGTGACCTCAAGCAGGTACACATCGTCTCCACCTAAAATTAGCATTCCCTTGCTGTTGCGGTTGATAATGACCGCCTGGTATGGATCGATTTTGTTGATGATACTGGTGGCCAAAATACTGGGAGCCGTCCGCTCTTTTTCTTTTAATCCCAGTTCATCCAGAATCATTTTGCCGGCGTGCAGAACTTCTTCCTGATCAAATGAATGGATTTCCAGCATACCGTATCGTCTCTCTACGATCATCTCGCCGGGCCGAGAGTTGGTAATTTTAAGAGCGATATCGGTCAGTCGATTAATCTCGATACCCGGGGCGATCTCAACGAAAAGAGATGCCATACCTTCCACAGAAAGAAAACCTCGACAGGCACTGGCAAACAGGGACGCAAACTGGGGTTGCAATCGATCAAGATAGCAGTAAGCTCTGAGCTCAGCCATGCAATTATCTCCTAATTTGTTATGATTTGTCCTAACGCTTTTTATTCATTTATTTTGATAATCTGAATTGAATATTCTTTGGCTAAATCCCGGGCCAACGGTGTTATCATCCCACCGGAGGCCAGACGGATTGCATTTTGTTTTTTATCCACCGCTGTGTGGACGACTTTGGCGGTGATGAGTTTTATCGCCGGCGCTGTTTCCTTTTCTGAAGCTGCCGCGTTGGATGGACCCGGGGATTGCGTTTTGGTTTGCCCGCTGATCATATTCTGAAACGTTGCGTGCAATTGATCCGTTTGGCAGAAGATCATTCCGAAGCCTTCCAGCTTGTTTAAAATTTTAGCGATTTCCTGGCGCAGCGGCTCATTGACCAGAATGTCGCAGAGCATAAATCCATCGTTGGCCGCCAGCACCTTTTTGCCCTGTAACAGTGCAGTGAACACAAGGTTGGACGCTTGGTCGTCGCAGGTCAGATTGGCGACTTTGGCAGCGGTCCGGAGGCAAAAGGTCGGCAGAACCAGAATATCGGCTTTCTGCAACGCCTTCTCGATCCCATCCGGGTTAACGGTATCCAGAATGCACTTGACACCGGCACCCTCTTTGACATCCGCGCCGCATACCCAGCTTCGTGCGGATTCAACTGTATACACGCTCGATCGTCGGGCGGATTCCTCAATCTGTTGAATTTGTTTTAGGGCTTCATCCAGTTTACGCACCCCGGCATGGAAAATATTTAATACAGCCGGCCCGTTTCTGGATGGGCCCCTTTGCGCGGATGACGGTTTGGCAGACGATTCCGCGGCCCGCCCCGTTTCTTTCAACACTTGCCTGACGATATGGGTGATTTCTTTTTTGCTTGGATCAGTCATCGTTTTGTGTTTCGCCCAGAAAATTGCGATTCGTTTTATGCAACATCCTGACGGTCCGCACGTACGTCCAGACAGGACAAAGCAATTCCAAATGGGGTAATGAGCTGGGGAATGGCCGGTCGAAATGTTTCCAGGCCGATATGGTCGGCGACAATATCGGCAAAACCTTCCAACTCACATGTTCCCCCGACTAGGCAAACTTTTTCGAGATTATCAAAATCCTTTAAATAAGTTGCGGCAATACTGGCAATTTTTTCGATAACCGGCCGGACAATCGGCAGCACCTCCCGATTATGCTTTTTGTCGATCTTTATTTCCTCGGCGTCTTCATAGCTGATCTTGTGATTGCCCGCCAAAACGAGGGACAGATGAACACCACCGGTTGCTTCGTCGTTGGTGTAAACGACTTCTCCATTTTTGATGACCGCAATCCCGGTGGTTCCGCCACCGACATCAACAATGGCGCCGTTTTCAATATTCAGAACCTGGTTCGCAGCCGTGGGTTCATCCAGCACATTCAGTACTTCCAAACCGACCCCTTCCAGAATATGGGAGGTGGTCTTCAAATTGGCGTATTCGGTCTGGGGCGGAAAGGAAGTGGCGCCCTGTTCAATAGACATCGGGCAGTATTGGCGCATTTCTTCGATCAGGTCCCGGGTGGTATTGAGCGCTCCAACATAATCGACAATTAAGCCACTGCGGGCCACTTCGGTGCGTCGCATGCTGGCTGCCCGTGGCATGCCGGTTTCATCAATGATAATGGCAATTGTTTTATACGTTCCCAAATCAATACCGGCATAGAAACGTTTAGCACCGGTAAAATTCCAGCTATCTGGCTGATTGATGAGCTGACCGAGCTGGTGGACGGGATTCGTCATAAAATGCTCCTGGAAATATCATCGGTGGGCGAAGGTATGACCACATAACTCAGCACCAATCCGGTTCCTTCGAGAACATCGATGCCGGCCTCAACTGCCGCCTTGACCGAATCCACATCACCGGTCAAATATAGAAACGATTTTCCTCCCAGGCCGGTCGCGCAGCGTATTTCAATGATTTCTACACGGGCTTCTTTTACGCATGCATCGGCCGCCATAATCGAAGAGGCCACTGAAAATGTTTCGATGACGCCCAGTGAATCAACCCGTTTTATCACCGTTGTTGCCGTGATGGCCGCGAATATGGATGTATGCACATTCGGGATCACAAAATCATCGACCAGGAATTCTCCGGCAACCTCTCGGCCCACATCGGCGGCGCGTTCAACTGAATCCACGTCACCGGAGACCATCACCATATATTTTCCGGCACATATCGGCTGGGCGAATACCAGCTCGACATCTGCTGTTTTCAGCATTTCATCGCCAGCCGCTACGCCCTTGGCGATGCTGTTCAATTCGATCATACCGATTGCTTTAAGCTCTTGCATATTTCAACCATTGGTCAATGTTGGTCATTGAGACTGAATGATAATTCTTTCATCATCAACCGCTGATACGGTTCCATCGATGCTCGCGTGAATACGCGCACCCAGCGCTCCCTCGGGAATTTCAGCGATCAGATCACCTTTTTTTACACGGTCGCCTGCGCCAATGACAGGCAAGGACGGTTTCCCGAGGTGCTGCTGCAAAGGAATGTTGACTTTATCGACCTGAACCTCATCGGTGGCAAATTCCGGATGGCCGTCGTATTTGATGACTTCCAGTCTTTCCATGAGCCGACGCACGGGAACCTTGCGAGTATCGAAAAACGGCGATACTTTATAGCTTTCGCGTTTGGGTTCGCGTTTGACGCCATCCGCCAAGCATTTTTGCTTAAGGACCGTGTTGATTTCCCGGGGAGAGAGCATCATGGGGCAGGCAAATTTTTCACAGATGCCGCATTCCGAGCAGATCAGTGCGTCTTCTAGAATTTCACCTTCCATCCCGGGTTTATATGCCAGGTGCCGCATGATCTTATGGGGCTCAAGCGAGTGCCCGATTAAATTTCGCGGGCAAAGATCGGTGCAGCGGGAGCACTGGGTACAGGCGGACTTGGCGATAAAGCGCATGCGTTCCATGTCTTTTTGTTTATCTCTGATGATACTGTGCTGCGGCGGTAAGACAATCAGTCCGCTGGTTGTTTTGGTAACCGGTTCTTGATTACCGGCCAGCACCTTTCCCATCATCGGGCCCCCCATTACAATTCCGTAATCAGGAATGCGGGGACCACCTGCCAGTTGGATAACTTCTTCGGCCGCCGTGCCAATCGGAACCTTGCAGATGACTGGATTGTGCACTTCGCCACTGACGGTTAGATAGCGATGCGTAACCGGTTGTCCCGCCATGGCGCGAGAGACGTTTAACAGAGATTCAACATTACAAACGACCGCCAGCACATTCAGCGGGATACCCCCTTCGGGAACAATCTCACCGATCACTTCATTGACTAAAATAAACTCATCACCGGCCGGGTAGTAGTCATCCAGTTCAAACACATCGATGTGCTGGGCGTAACCATTTCCTGCAATTTTGCTTGTTAGTGCTTCAAGGGCACTGCCATGCTTTGACTTGACGCAAATGGTGCCTTTGCCGGCATTGGTGCAATCCATGACGGAGCGGAGACCGTCTAAAATGAGATCGGTATGATGTTCGATCAGATAAGGGTCACTGACAAGCAACGGTTCGCACGAGGCCCCGTTCGCAAGCACCTGTTCGACATCAAACTGAACTTTGACGTGAGTTGGAAAGCCGGCGCCGCCGGCGCCAACAACTCCGGCAGCCCGAATCTTATCGACGATATCCGCTCTCATTTTTTCTTTCCGGCAGCACGGCCAGCCATTTCCAGATTGTCTACAATACCGACCACGGCGGCATCTATCGGGATCGGTTTTTCTTTATCAAACGCTTGCATGGCCGGTGCGCCCTGGGTGATAATGACCATTTCCCCAAATCCGGCACCGACCTCATCGGCTGCCACCAAAACATCGCCGTCCGGTTTGAGGTCCTTTCCCAACGGCTGAATAAACAGCAGCCGCAATGCGGATATCTGATCCAATTTTTTGGTGGACCAAACGTTTCCGATAACTTCAGCCAGTAACATCCTGTCGTCCCTCCGGCGTGGATTATAGATTAAATATGATCGGAACCCTTATTTCAGATGCTCCGCCGCTTCAATGGCCTGAATACTTGCCTTGACGTCGGCGATATCACCAAAAATTCCAATCATGGTAATGTGCTGCGGACAAATCCCTTTCAGGTCGAAGACCTTTACATCGGCCGCCTTTTCGGCGACGTCGGCAGCAGCGATCATGTCGACCACCTTTCCCTGAACGAGCCCTACAGCCGTCGGGTGAATCTCAACTTCAGAC
>WOR8_10005589_pt1 | contig 12100 bp, 15 predicted proteins | sample DeeMarSeWOR38_10_FD_19890 | JGI IMG/M metagenome (IMG submission 19890) | reverse complement strand
CTTCCGTTCTTGCTCTGTAACAGTCACGACTACAGTAGAAAAATGGGATAATATGTATCCAATTGCTGCTTTCAGCTGTCCCACACCAGGCGCACCTAACTATTCCCTCCTTACGCTTGGACATTCTGGATATCCTTTCCTTTGATTATGCTATGAAAGAGGTTTGATTTCTTACTTTCGATTCTCCTCCCCTTGGTAAGCTTTTTAACGCTCACAATCGCGGTGAGTTCGAAGCGCTCGTTGTCTAGGGGCTATGATGGATCCCTGCCATAGAGCGGGGGTTTATCCCTCGGAGCCGTAGAACGGATCCGGCCCGGGTTCGAATCCCGGCGAGCGCACCATTTTCTGTTTCGCAATGATAGCGAAAATCTCAGTAGCCAGACTTCCAGTGCAAGATTGAAAAGGAAGAGGAGACCTAGTACTCTTTTGGCGAGTTGAGTTAGATGCAAAAGGGCACTCAAGAGTCCTGTTTTAAGATGCACCCAATATTGGTTGTACTTTCAGGGATACCAATGAAACTCACCTATGTGATGATATTCGTTGGCGTAATGACATATGCTGGATTCGTTCTGCTTACTCTACTTACAGGACAGGTGGCGCAAGTCCTATTCTCTTTCATGCATCTGGTTCAATTGGACTTCTCGCTGCTTATTACGGTTGGACTCTTTTTCTTGCGTAGTTACTATACAATGCTTGACAAAACCCTCAGAGAGATTCGTTATGTGTTTGTGATTGATGACGATGAGTATGAGAGGTATCTTGAAAATTTGAACAAGAAGATGAGCGACACACGAGGTTTTCTCTTTGGCCTTCCTTTTGTTATTCTTGCATTGGTTTCAATTCTTCTTTTTGTAATGCCAAATATGCCCAATCCTCTGTTCCCTGTAGACCCGCTGTCACCCGTTTGGCTCTACATTTCTATGATTGAATTTAGTCTTATTATGCTTCCACTATTTGGAGTAGCGATCTGGCTTGGTGTTGTTGTAATGTCCGTTTCCAAAGACATTGGACGAAGACTGGAAATTTCCGTAGAACCAATCTCACCTGACCGGGCTGGAGGGCTCGTTTCTTTCTCCGAAGTGCTTTTGAGAGGTGTTTTCATGTATTCCCTATTGCTCGTTCTTTTAATTCCCCTACTCGCCTATCTTGTTCACAATCTTAGTTTCATCAGTCCTCTATTATCTCTAATCCCAACGACGGGGTTGACCTTAGCAATTGTGACTATTTGCATATTCTTTCTAGTGCCTCAGTATTACGTTCACAAGATATTAGAAAAGGAGAAGAAAAAACACTTGTCTCAAGTCAGCAGAGAAGTCAATGCAGTGCTCTCTAACATGCGGAGTGTACTCACTGCTTCTCCTCAGAAATCGGATATTCCATCTCAACAACTTACGCTGGTAAGCCTTCAACTCACCACTTTCTTTGAACAGGTAGAAAAAATGAAGACATGGCCATCGACCCTTTGGATAGCCGCTAAGGCAATCAGCTCTCTGCTTATCATATTGCTCACGTTCTTTGTCAATCAATTCTTGTTCCAATACTTGGAAGCGGTCTTTGGTTAACCATTCAATCTATTCGACCTTCAGCATTCTAGTGGAGAACATCAGAAGGCAGTTGTTCAGACACTCTCAACTCGAGTTCGAATCCCAGCGGACGCACCACTCTTATTATTCTAAATCAAATCCTTCGGATTCTAATTTGCGCTTCACCTGATTTTAGCACTTAGTACCACGAAAGACGCTTAGTCGATTGTGCCAAACGTATACATATTTCAAATAGAGAAGGAATTCAAGACTTGAAGAGTCATTGACTGAGTTTTCACATTCAGGCTATTTCCTCCCGAAGAGGTACATCAATGACGCCGCAGATGACCCATGTATCTTGACGCGTTCCTTTAGGGATTCAGCTTCTTCTCTGAGTATATCATAGGAAGCGTGGTCACTCACTTTAGCCAATGATTCATCGATTTGCTTGATGACAAATTCAATATTGTCCGCTCTCGTTGGGTTCTCACATTCTGGTGCATCATCACAAAACAGACATTTTACAGACCATGAGGACTCATAGTATTCAATATCATTCAAACCTATTCTCTCGAATGAATTTCTCAGGTCCTGACGAGTTAGAGATTCAAAATGGGGGACACCTAAGAGCGTATCAGCCTTAACATCAAGATGATGCACATCAAGATCCACCAGCTGAGCGGCAGTCTGGTTTCCATCAGAGTACATCTCTTGGATGATGAAATGACCTCCAGGTTTCAACACACGATACATCTCTGCCAAAACAGTGTCAATATTCTCCAAGTGGTGAATAGTGTAAGACATACAAACAGTATCGAATTGCTCGTCATCGAATGTCAGGGATTCTGCATTCATCACCATGAATTCAACAGGGTCATCCTTGAATCTCTCCCTTGCCTTGTCCAGCTCCTCATCTGAGATGTCAACACCTGTAAAGGTGCTATATTCCTTGAACGTCTTCATTAACACCTTGATGAAGTCACCATTGTCTGTGCCAACATCGAGGACGTCCCCGCCTGAGATATCTCCAAGCTTCCATCGGACCTCAATGGCACCGGATTCTTTGAGAGCATCTGGCAAGTCTTCATTCAACTCAAGATTCCTCGATAGAATTCGGTTTCAGTTTGTTCTTCAATCTTGTGAACTGCGTACAGACCAAGCCATTCAAGTTGATGGAATTCTATCGAAGGTCTGTTCTGAATTGTTTCTTTGAATAGTTCGAGAATTTTGTGACCTTTTACATGGGATAGCGGATGAGGTTGGCCAAACATCTTCCAATCCGGTGTTATTCTTGTGAGGTTCTCTATGAGAAAATTATCCGTTCTAAGACTGATACGTAGATGAATCATTGTTTCGTAGAAACTAACAGGTCGAACTTCCCTAGTAGCGTTGCGTGGGCTTATGATGGTTGAATACTGTTCGATGAATCCAGCCCGGGTTCGAATCCCAACGAGCGCACCACTCTTTCTCAAGTTTTGATGGACCATAATAAATAGAAGCTACTCCTCAAGGATATCTATGAACGAAACTCTGAGAGTAATCGATAATCGAAGATCATTGAGGGGCTACGATTCTAGGGAGATATCTCCAGAACACAAGAAGTGGATTCTTCACAGCGCCTTTCGAGCCCCCACTGCAGGAAACATGATGCACTATTCCATTATTGAGGTGGCAGATCAAAAGATGAAAGACAAGTTAGTGAAAACATGTGATAACCAACCATTCATTGCAAAAGCCCCCTTGGTGTTACTGTTTCTAGCTGACATGCAGCGATGGTATGACCTCTTCATATACTCCAATGTAAAAGACCTCTGTAAGGAGCGTGAACTCAATTATTTCACCCCTAAGGAGGCGGATCTGATGCTTGCTTCATGTGATGCTTTGATAGCCGCTCAAAATGCAGTCATTGCTGCAGAGTCATTAGGCATTGGTTCATGCTACATTGGTGACATCATGGAGAACATAGAGATTCACAGGGAGATGTTTGATCTACCAAGATGGGTCTTTCCGATAACGCTCCTATGCTTTGGGTACCCTCTCCGTGAGGAAAGAGATGAACGGGAAAGAACTCCGCGGTTCTCAGAGCAGTTCATCTATTTCAAGAACAAGTACAAACATGTTGACATCAAGGAGTTCGAAGCCGAGTATACCGACCGATTCAAGGATAGAAAAGACCTCTTCAAGGATGTGTCAAACATTGGTCAGCTTCTCTATATGCGAAAAACGGGTTCAGAGTTTGCGGCTGAGATGCGACGTTCAGTCAAAGTTGCAATTGAGGACTGGGTCGAGTGAGTTACAATCCTAGCGCACCATAAAATTGGATTGTATAATCCAAGTAGAATTTCCGACGACGAGCGGACACAACACTCTTTTCTAGAGATGATTTCTGCAGCTGAACAATAGCTTAAGTGCAAATCAGAAGAATAGAATTGTTCAAGTTAGGAGACGATATGAATATGATGAATAAGTTACAGGACCTCATGAATGACAAAGTCCCAGTCCAGTTAATTGTAGATGCTATCACAGACAGAGCGCATCATAAGGTAGTCAAGGGCGTTATCAAAAATGTTAGCAGGAACTACGTAGAGATTGGTAGAGCTGCTACTGGTGATGAGAAATCCCAGTTTGGTAGCGATGAGGTAAGAATCATAGTCCCAATCGAAAAAATCGCCGAGATTATCTACGGTGATAAGAAGGTAGATGGTTGATGCTCATCTCAATGTCCCATAATTTTTGATGGCATTAACCCAGTACAGATTCCGAAGGACAGAGAGTGGTAGGTCAAGCCCATTGATGAAGGTGCCACCGGAGTCCTTGGTGTCAACATCTTCGAACGGTAGAGGTTCGTCACGGACATCGGTTTCCCACAACATCCTCTGAGCAGAATACCTCCCTCCGAAGTACTCCCTGTCACCACGGTTAGCCGACAGATCTGTGCCAAAGAGAATCCTGTTGGAGTACTTCACCAGGAAGTCACGAGCCGTTTCTACATTCTTACTTAGCTCTCGAGCCATCCATCGTGAAGATGCTGTATCGAGAATGACATTTGAAAAACGGTCCAGCCAACTAGCAAGGTTCGGGAGTCTATGTATCTCTGGTTGAGCTCCAAAGTGTGGAATCTGAAACTTCACCTTGGGATGCCGCTCCAACACAGACTCTAGCTGGCTCAGATTTTCCTCCTTTGTACCGTATTTGGAATCATCTTGGTAATGCAACATGAAGTAGGTGTCAGGGTCAGCAACGTGAATGATGATTGGGAGGTCATTATCCTCAAGAGCTTGGAAGACTGGGTCGAGCTTGGGACTGTTAATTCTGAAGTCTGGTGGAACATCCTCAATATAGTCCCGCCAGCGAGGACCAAACCAGGTCTTGGTCAGTGAGTAACCCTCGTCTTTTGTCCTCATGATGTCATCTATGACTGGATCAACATTGTAATGGGCAATATCTCTGAGGGACAGATACTTAGCAAATACAAACCGATTAGGATATCGATTCTTCGCGACTTCAAATCCTTCCTTTGAGTGGACAATCCCTAGCTGCACAGTCACACCAAGTTCATATTCAATTTTGAGCATCTTTTCGATTGCGTCAGGCTCTCCGATATGTGTATGCGCATCAAAGATGGGACCTTTGTATTTCCACTCTTCAGTCAAGATTAGCCAAGCAGCTAGAATATCATGTATTGAAAAGCCATTCTGTATAGGTCGCATAGGCATAACTACTGCTTAGATGCACACCTTATTTTGAAGAAACATTTCACAGGGCTTGAGGAGAGAAATCTATGCGAGTCGTGGTACTTCATGGAAGTCCGAGAAGAGGAGGAAACTCTGACACCCTTGCCGAGCAGTTTGTGAAAGGAGTCAAACAGACAGGAGATGTGGAGGTCATAGACTTCATCCTGAATGATATGAATATCAGTCCGTGTCAGGGGTGTGAGTCATGTATGACATCAGAAGGACACAGATGTGTGATAGATGATGACATGCATCAGATCTACGCTGTATTTGCTGATGCAGATATTGTTGTATGGGCGACTCCAATGTATTGGGGATACATGACAGCCCAGATGAAGATAGCACTGGACAGAATGGAAGCACTCGCTATGGACCCTGAAAAGTACTGGGTAGGCAAGGAATTTGTCGCAATTCTAACCTACCGTCATCACTATCAATCAATCATCAATTTCTTTGAACGAGTCCAGGACTATTTCCGATTCAAGTTCAGCTCGATTCTGTATTGTTCCAAAAATGAAACGGGTCCAGGGGATTTCCATGTATCCAGAGACGGGGAGAAGCTAGAAGAGGCGTTCATTTTAGGTGAACGGCTTGGAATCAAAATCATTGTATAACAGTTTTTAGGTTCATAGCCAAATCGATGTGAAGAGGTCTTCAGTCGTGAACTCAGTTGCACTAGTTAGGTACAAAGACAATGTCAGGAATGCTCTCGAGGAAGGTCTTGCCCAGATTGGGGGGTTTGGGGATCTAGAGTCACCTGTTCTAGTGAAGCCAAACATCTGTACAATATCTGATGGTACTGGATACTCAGTCACACGTATTGAAACCATCAGAGCCTTGATTGATCTGTTGTTGGATACTGATGAGAAACTATCAATCAAGATAGTCGAGTCGGATAGTCAGAGTAAATATGCAGAGGCGGCATTCAAGAAGTTTGGATACACACAGCTATGTGAAGATATGAAAGAATCTGGATTCGATGTGAATACGGTAGATTTGAGTAAAACACCACTGATGAAGTTGCAATTCCATGGAGATTACTTCGATGATCCTGAACTGCCTGAGATAGTTCTCAATGCTGGATACTTCATTTCGGTGGCTATTCCTAAGACACACTATCTTTCCTTTGTGACAGGGGTTTTGAAGAATCTCTTTGGTATCCTTCCGAGAAAGGACCAAGCTTTCTATCATTCAAAGATAGACAAAGTGATTGTAGATCTTGCCAGAATAATAAAACCAAACCTCAACATTGTGGATGCGAGAGTAGGTGTCGAGGGGTGGAACGGTCCTAAGACAAGAAGACTTGATGCATTCATCGTTGGTCGTGAAGCTGTGTCTGTCGATTCAACTATGGTCAGGATGATGGGCTTTAGGCCTGAGCAGGTTCGTCATATCATTGGAGCGTATGATTACGATTTAGGTAGCATTAGTCCCAAAATAGTCGGTGAGTCAATAGAATCAATCGCCGTCAAATTCAATCCTGCGAGTTTGTAGAGAAACTATGTTTCTTATGCATACACTTGAAAAGCAATAATTGGGTTGTATGAATATGAAACGAGTTCTCTTTCTCTGTACAGGCAATTCAGCCAGGAGCCAAATGGCTGAAGCACTTCTCAAACACTTGGGTGGAGATGACTTTGAGGTTCATAGTGCAGGAACTGATCCTAAGTCAGAAGTGAATACGTTCGCTATTGAAGTGCTGAAGGAATTAGGCATCCAGACAGATGGACTCTATCCCAAATTAGTTGATGAATTCGTGGATCAAGATTTTGACCTTGTTGTTACAGTCTGTGATAGTGCAAAACAGAACTGTCCGTTCTTCCCTGGAGCCAAAACAATTGTACATTGGTCTCTAAAGGACCCCGCAGCTTTCGAAGGCACCTATGATGAAATACTATACACCTTCAGGGACACTCTCGATGATATCGAGGAGAGAATCAGAGAAAGCTTGCTGTAATCCAAGTCTATTATTGCTTGTCAATCCAGCCCTCGAATTTTCTTTGAAGTGTCTTGGTGTACACCCTTCTCCAGTCATATTCTACTTTGTTACACCATTTGTAGACAATCTTCGGGTGGATATACGATTTGAGTGATGTGCCCAGATTCCAAGTACGACTGTCCTTTGCGAGAGCAAAGTCTATCTCAATCTTCCTCTTTGCAAGTTCAGCCTTCCTCACACGCTCCTTTGCGGTTGCAACGCCTCGCTCAGCGGTGGTCAGTCTCTTTGCTGATTTTTCCCTCCACTCGGTCAGAGATTTCTGTAGTTTCTCCAAGGACATCTTGCTCCTGTGATGGCGCTCTCGAGAACTCACAAGACCAGCTTCTGCTTTGTCCAACCGGGCGCGTGTACGTTCAATCCGTTCTTGAGCCTCCTCCAGCCTCTGTGTCTTTGTGGTCTTTCCTTTACGTTTGCTTGACCTCGTCTTACTCTTCTGAGAACGAGCATTGTCCCAAGTGGTCTTTGCTTTATCGCGCTTCTCACGCCATAGTCGGACAGAGGTCATATTCTTCTCTACTGTACCCTTCTGTTCGATTATTCGAGCCTGCTTGCCTTTTCGTATCTCGTCTTCCTTCTTCTTGACCTTTCGAAGACGTTGCTGTTTCTCTTTGAGCTGTTTTTTGGCCTTCTCAACTCGGACTTCAGCCTTTTTGATACGTTCCTTGTATCTGTCGGAGGTCCTACTCCAACCCTTGGGGGCCTGCTTAGTATGGTTCATCACACGCGCAACCTCAAGGTTCGCACGTCTGAAGGCCTCCTTCTTGATGAACTCAGGATCCACCTTTCTAGCCTTACTGATCTTGAGTTCTTCTCGCATCGTAACTGACGCATGGTATGTTCGGAATACCTTTGCTGTGAGTTCAGGATAAACCTCACTGAGGAAACGGTTTACGTGAGTACTTTTGATGGTGGGGAAAATCTGAGCTATCTTTTTAGGGTCCCCTTTGGTCTTCTTACCTTTTCTGCTATTGTAAGAGGCAAGTCGATCGTTTGCGTTAGCGTAGAGTTCCCTTAATACAGCATAGACCTCTGGTGGCATCTCCTGCTCCTTGTGCCAATGCACACTGTCCTTTCCAAGAAAATCAAAGACAATGGTTGACTCATAGAATGTCAAATGCTCAACTCTAAGTGTGGTTGCACCAACAGTGTCTGCTTCTTCGGGGTCTTTCTCGTCCCCGACTCGGAGACTGAGACTGTCAATCAGGTAGCATGCTGCAGCAACCATCCTCCTCTGAGGTTTCTTGGATTGCAGACCCTCCATGATGTGTTGGCGAATGTCGTCTATTCTTCGCTCAACTCGGAGCGCCTTATCGAACTTGGCTGCCTCTCGTTCTTGTTTTATCGGTGTGCTATCATGTAGCCAGATGTATTTCACCTTGCCAGTCAGTTCATCAGTCCACTTTGCAATCCACATGGTGTCAGGTGTCCATACAAGTTCTCCCCATTCATCCCCTAGACCTTCAGCGCCTTCTGGACTTATGTTGAGTGTGATGTCTTTCTTGGTGGCACCCTGTTTCCAACGTCCTCTCAGAGGGTGTTCTCCTCGTCCCATGAAGATACCTGATGGTTCAGTCTGATAGTTACCAAGCTCCATTCTCTCGCTATCAACAAGAGCGTAGCCATACTGTTCCTTCAGTTGTTCACGGATGGCTTTTCGTTCTTCACGGGCTGCTTTCTTCTCTTCAGAGGTCATGATTTCCTTTTGGGCACGCTCTTCCTCAACAACATCGATCACCTCGCTGAAGTCAACCTCATCCACTCTCAAGACAGGCTCTATCCCAAGGGCTTTGCTGAAATCAGTCATGAAATTCCCAGCAAAAACAGGATCCTCAACATAGGGAGTGCCAAGTTTCTTGACCCAAGCAACAGCCATCTCTTCTTGAAGTTGCGAGAGAGAGATCACTCTATCTCTCACTCTTATAGAGAAACCACGAGGAGGAGGTGGTTCAATGACAAGAATGCCGTTGTGTATCAGTGATTCCATGAAGATGCCTCTTCTTCTGTCCTTTCAAACCGTTGTTAACAAAAGGCTTACGCTGTCGAACTAGACAAAATTGATAGTGGTGCGGCCAGCGGGATTTGAACCCGCCTCAGCAGCTTGGAAGGCTGCGATCCTAACCAGGCTAGACTATGGCCGCATCGAGGGCAATGCACTCTTGGTGTTGATTTAAGGATATTGTTCAAGTAAAGGAGTATCGGGTCTTGATTACACCTATAGTCATTGAATAGGTCCACACCAACTCTGCACACACGTGCCAAGCCATCATTACCTCTCTATCCAATTCGAGATGTGTTTCAAACAAGGAAACAATTTCATCTGGGAAAGGACCGTGTGGGAAAGCCCCAACACCCACAATCACAGGGATTGACGAGTCTTGGGGTAGTAAATTTCCGAGCGATTCAACTGTAGTTTGTAGTCCACCCTCAACAGCTAAGAGAGTCTTTGCATTGTAAGACCCAGCCTTCAATTTCAATTTCAAAATCAAATCTTCAAGAGAAGATTCGTTGATTTTTAGTAGAGCTTCCCCCTGTGGAGGAACGCGTCCCTTGAGTAGAAGTTGTTCCATCAACCCAGCAAAACGATCATAGTTTCTGGGTAGTCTGACATCTTGTCGGACCTCAACAATCCGTCCATCTTGGAGGTGGAGATGTACACTGAGAAGACCTTCCTTGCAGAGAGGAGTTTCAAGAATTGACAGCAAGCTAAGAAATGTAATGTCTGGGCGACCTCGACGTTCACTCCGAGATAGTTTTGTCATCGATTGACCATGATGTGTCTGGTCTAGGAGTAGCTCGGTGGGTTTCTTTCCACGTCGTGTTGCATGTTTCTGAATCTGCTTCAGACTAGAGATTTCTCTAGGCATCAACTCAAGTGCACAGTCTAAGAGTACAATGTGTAACATCAAAGGTCTCCATACTGACTGTTCATCACGAACGATTTAAGCAGTATGACCAATGTTACGATGAAGCAGAGGTTTGACTATGTCGAGAAGAAAACACCCAAGGGCAAAGGCAAGACGACTTGCCCAAGCAAGGGTGGATATTCTCTGGGAACAAGCAAAGAAAGAGGTCGAATCAGGCAAACCAGAAATGGCCAGACTAAGAATGCTTAGTGCTAGAAGGATAGCACAGAGGACTAGAACCAAGATACCTCGTCATATCAGTCGAAGACTCTGTAAGATCTGTGGCACAATTCTGGTACCAGGGGATACATGTCGAGTGAGAGTCCGTCATAACAGATCAAAACATGTTGTCGTCACCTGTCTTAGTTGCGGAACAATAAAGAGATACTATTTCCAACAATAGAGTCAAACACATAGGTTAATCAGCAGTCCCAAAGCGACAGAACTGATTCACATGAAGAACGGCGTGGATAAGAATAGGGTTAAAATTGCTTGGCAAGAACCTGCAATGATGCAGATTGGGAAAGCAGGTGTTACAGATAACGTTGTTGAAGAGGCCAAAAGACTCCTGAAGCGTCACAGATACATCAAGATTCGGATCTTACGTAGCGCCATTGGGGAGTTCAACAAACTTGAACTCGTAAGGCTACTATGCAAGCGGTCTCTTGCCTCCTTTGATGGCATACGTGGAAATACTGCGGTGATATACAAAACTAGGCTTCGCACAGCACCTGATGATCTCTGATTTGCTGAAACACAACGACAACCTTTTATGCGGACTCTAGACGGTTGCTCCAGCCTTTTGAGGTAGGTCACTCGCCGAACTTGGTTGAGGGACCTGTTCTCAATGAGATTGGTGACAGACATATGCCCACAGTCTATGATATTCCTGCAAATATCCTCATACGACGGCTCGCTCAGGACCTGAAGTCCAGAGAGGAGATATCTGTTCCAGACTGGATGCCGTTTGTGAAAACTGGTGCACATAAGGAAAGAGCACCTGATGACCCAGATTTCTGGTATGTCAGATGCGCAAGCATTCTCCGGAAGGTGTACCTAAACGGACCAATAGGGACTGAGAAGTTGCGTATTGAATATGGAGGAAGGAAGAGACGAGGGGCAAAACCAAACAAGTTCCAGAAGGGCAGCGGATCTATAGTAAGAACCGCTCTCCAGCAGCTCGAAAGAGCTGGGTTCGTCAAGAAAGAAGGAACTAAGGGCCGTGAAATGACCGACATTGGTAGGTCATACATGGACAAACTGTCATCTGCTCTCAAGAAGGAACTCTCACAGGCTATTCCAGAACTGGAGAAGTACTAAGCCGGGTGTCAGGTCAGAATGAGTGATGATGAGCTCGAAGCAATACGCCAGAGGAAAGAGGCGGAACTTCGTGAGCAAGCACTCAGAGAACAAGCCAATGAACAGGCTACTGCTGAGGCTCAAGCACAAAAGGAGGCCATACTTAGACAGATCCTCACTCCTGAGGCACGCGCCCGATTGACCAACATTAGGATGGTCAAACCTCAGTTCGCAGAGCAGATAGAGTTGCAGCTCATTCAACTTGCGAGCTCGGGAAGGCTTAGAGCACGGGTGACTGATGAACAACTGAAAGGACTCCTGCAACAACTTCAGGGAAAAGAACGCGAACGGAAAATATCATTCAGATGAATGGCTGCAAAAGGTGATCGAAATGGCACGGAATAAACCACTAGCAAAGAAGCTGAGGATGGCGAAAGCAATGAGAAGTAATTCCTCAGTACCCACATGGGTCATATTGAAAACAGGCGGTAGGTTGAGAAGAACACCTGCGCAGCGAAACTGGCGTCAGTCTAAGCTAAAGCCATAGTCAGGTGGGCATAGATGTCAAAGAAGAAGAAAGAGGCAAAGGCCAAGGTCTCTAAAGAGAAACCTGAAATCGAGGAGATTGAGGAAGTCGAAGAG
>WOR8_10009083_pt1 | contig 12104 bp, 10 predicted proteins | sample DeeMarSeWOR38_10_FD_19890 | JGI IMG/M metagenome (IMG submission 19890) | reverse complement strand
ATGATCCAACATTTAATCTTAGGCAATCAGGAGGTAATCACTTTTGAATCCATTTTATAAAAATTTGGCATTATGGCTTGTCATCACATTGATGATGATCATGCTGTATCAACTGTTTAGTAAACAACATATGACGGATACCAATCGCAGTTATTCAGAATTTCTGAAAATGGTTGAAGAAGGGCGTGTTGGCGAAGTCGTCATTCAAGGTCAAGAGATTTTTTGGACAGATACGACTCGTGATGCGCGTCATAACTTCAAAACATATGCCCCTCAGGACAGCGATCTGATCAAGATCCTAAGAGAAAAAGGAGTTACCATTAGCGCCAAACCACCGGCAGAGTCTCCTTGGTATATGTCGGTGCTGGTATCGTGGTTTCCGATGTTGGTACTTATCGGTGTCTGGATTTTTTTCATGCGCCAGATGCAGGCCGGCGGCGGCAAAGCCCTTTCTTTCGGAAAAAGCCGTGCGCGCTTAATGTCCGATCAATCAGAAAAAGTCACCTTTGAAGATGTCGCCGGAATCGACGAGGCCAAAGAAGAATTGGCAGAAATTGTAGAGTTTCTCAGGGATCCTAAAAAATTTACGCGTCTGGGTGGACGAATTCCCAAAGGCGTGCTTTTGGTCGGGCCCCCGGGCTGCGGTAAAACGCTTTTAGCCCGAGCTATCGCGGGTGAAGCCGGTGTTCCCTTTTTCAGCATCAGTGGTTCTGATTTTGTAGAGATGTTTGTCGGAGTGGGTGCGTCACGCGTGCGGGATTTGTTTGTCCAGGGAAAGAAAAATGCGCCTTGCATCATTTTTATCGACGAAATCGATGCAGTCGGCAGACATCGTGGTGCCGGCCTTGGTGGCGGTCACGATGAAAGAGAACAAACTTTAAACCAGCTTCTGGTAGAAATGGATGGATTTGAATCCAATGAGGGGGTCATTCTTATTTCTGCGACCAACCGGCCCGATGTTTTGGACCCTGCGTTGTTGCGACCCGGACGTTTTGACCGGCAAGTGGTTGTTTCGATGCCGGATATCAAAGGGCGGGAAAAAATACTGCATGTTCATATGAAAAAAACCCCCATTGGTCCCGATGTAAATGTGCTTATCCTGGCCAAAGGGACTCCTGGATTTTCAGGTGCCGACTTGGAGAATTTGGTCAACGAGGCCGCCTTGCTGGCCGCCAAGAGAAACAAAGAAAAGCTTGATATGATGGACTTTGAAGATGCAAAAGACAAAGTCTATATGGGACTGGAACGAAAATCCAAGGTAATTAAAGAGGAAGATCGCAAGGTCACTGCCTATCATGAAGGCGGACACGCTCTGGTTGCTCGCTTTTTGCCGGAAACCGACGCCGTCAATAAAATCACCATCGTACCGCGAGGGCGCGCCGCCGGGGTTACCTGGTTTCTGCCGGAAGAACGCGACTTTAAATACAAGGATCAACTTGAAAGCGAATTGGCGGTGGCTTTCGGCGGCCGCGTCGCAGAAGAAATTGTATTTAACCGCATTAGCACCGGTGCGGCCAACGATATCAAACAAGCCACCGATCTTGCCCAACAGATGGTGAGAACCTGGGGTATGAGTGATGTACTGGGTCCGCTGTCGTATGCGAAAGGCGAAGAACAGGTGTTCCTCGGCCGAGAAATTGCACAGCACAGAGATTACTCTGAATCTACGGCCCAAAAGATTGACGACGAAATAAATAAGTTGGTCAAAGATGCCTATCAGACGGCAAAAAATGTTTTAAACGAGAATCTGGATATTCTTCATAAGCTGGCAGAGCGTCTGCTTGAGATAGAAACCGTTATGGGCAAAGACCTTGATGCACTGATCACCGAGTTACGCCCCGGCATTAAACTTCCCTCCAAATCCCTCGAAGAACGGGAACGAGGGGCCGAAGCGGCATCCGGACAGGCCTGATCGGATGACTGCGCGAAAATCATATCATCTTTCATGGGCGAATTATAATCTGGAACTTGGACAGCGCACGTGCCTTATGGGTATTGTCAATGTCACGCCGGATTCCTTTTCTGACGGGGGAAAATTTTTTGATACCGAAACGGCGGTTGCGCATGGAGTAAAATTGGCCGCCGAGGGTGCCGATATCATTGATATCGGTGGGGAATCCACACGACCATTTTCAGACTTTGTTACGGTGGATGAAGAGATTCGGCGGGTTGTTCCCGTCATTGAAAAACTTGCCGAGCGCGTGTCGATTCCGATTTCCATCGATACCATGAAATCCGGCGTTGCCCGACGAGCCGTTGCAGCCGGCGCATCCATCATCAATGATGTCTCTGCGCAGCGCTTTGATCCTGAGTTGGCTGGAGTTGCGGTGGAATTTGGCACACCGATGATCCTGATGCACATGCTCGGAAACCCCAAAACCATGCAAGTATCTCCCGTCTATGATGATATTCTAGCCGACATCCGCGATTTTTTAGCCGATGCAATCGATAAGGCGGAAAAACACGGAATTTCAAAATCAAAGATTATCATTGATCCCGGCATTGGTTTTGGGAAAACGCTTGCGCATAATCTTCTATTAATTAGGCACCTTCAATTCTTTCAATCCTTAGATACGCCGATTCTCATCGGTGCTTCCCGCAAATCATTTCTGCGCAAGATCTTAAAAGATGAGCAGGTCGAGGATATCCCACCAGATCTGCCGATTGTTGAAACCGGTTCCCAGGCGGCGGTGGCCGCCGCGGTTTTAAACGGCGCACATATTGTTCGGGTACACGATGTTGCCAATACACTGGCAACGGTTAAAATCCTGGATGCGATAATGTATGCGGCAGAAAACTAGCTCGTTTAGAAATCTTGCCTTGTTTGACGATCAAAGCTCATCTGACTTCAATTAAACACCATCCATGCTGAAATTTGTACGAATTGGATATTTTATTACGCAGTCAATACGTTTCAAGAATCGTCTAAGATTGAGATGAAGGCGATATGGAAACTTTCCGGCAATCAAAAGGTGCCTGAAACATGTAGAGCTTTTCTCAGGGGCCCAAAAATGTAGGCGATTATCATTTAAGCTAGGAGGCACATGATGTTCCGATGGCTGTCAAAGCGTTTCAGAAAAGATCTTCTGTCGTCTCAATCCGGATTGACTCCCAAGCACACCATTTTAATTATATTAGTTTGCACTTTCATCGCATTGGTAATCGTACTTGCCGGGTTTGCGCTTAGCCGGGTTCAGGCAAAGATTAAAGCAGACGTTGAACAAGCCCTTCAGATCGTTCTGCAAACCACCCGGGAGTCACTGAATTTGTGGATAGAATCCAACAAGTTTGATCTGATCCGACTGGCTGGAGATCCACGCCTCGTGTTTCTGGCCGAACACCAACTGCAAGTGCCCCGCAACAAAGACGATTTGCTCAAAAGCCAAGCATTAAAAGAGTTACGCAGATTTTTTCAGAACAATAAAGACCGGTTTGGCAAGGCCAGTTTTTTTATTATTGCCCCTGATTTTGTCAATATTGCATCCATGGGTGATAAAAACATAGGGTCCAAAAATCGTATCGCCTCCCAAGCCCTGGATCTTCTCAACAGAGCATTTAAGGGTGAAACGGTTATGGTTCCGCCAATTTGGGCGGATGTGGTTTTGACCTCATCTTCCAGTGTTAATTTGGGTAACACTCCGGCTATGTTCTTTGCGGCACCGGTAAAAAATCTCCAGGGTCAAATCATCGCGACGGTCGTACGACAGATCGACCCGTCACAGGATTTTACACGACTCATTCAACTGGGGAGGTTTGACCGCTATGGCAAGCTGCTTTCCCAGAGTCGTTTTGATGAAGATTTACGCAAAGCCGGGCTGATCGCCGAGGGCCAAAAGAGCATTCTAAGGATCAGCCTGCGTGATCCCGGCGGTGATATGACCAAAGGCTTTTCCCCTTCAGTTCCCAGCTACCAGCAGCCGCTGACCCTTATGGCCCAGCAGGCAACAAAGGGAAGATCCGGTTTAAATGTGGCAGGATACCGGGATTACCGGGGTGTGCCGGTATATGGTGCCTGGTTATGGGATGCCAAGCTGGGTGTCGGATTGGCCACTGAAATTGATCAAGCCGATGCGCTCGGCCCCTATTTCACCACCCGTGCGGTAATTTTAACCGTGTTGGGAATTACGGTTTTGCTGGCGCTGGGTTCTCTGGTGTTTGCGGTGTTGATTGACGTACGCGCGAACCGGGCATTGCAGAAGTCATATGATGAGTTGGAGCTTCGTGTTGAAGAAAGAACCGCCGAACTAAAGGAGAATCAGGCGCGCCTGGAGCAAGCCGAGGAACGCAGTCGATTATTGCTTGAATCTGCAAAAGAAGGTATTTTTGGCGTGGGTGAGGATGGCTTGGTGAACTTCATCAATCCGGCCGGATTAAAAATGCTCGGGCTTGACGCCGAGGAGGTGATCGGACAGAAGATACACCCTTTGATCCACCATAGCCGGCCTGATGGCAGCCCCTATCCGATAGAAGAATGCCCGATGCACCACAGCCTGATTAAGGGCGTGATCGGTAGCCGTAGAATACACCAGTGTCCCGATCCGCAAAAATGGCTCCATTGCCGGCACGGTGGTTGTGTTTCGCGATATTAGCGAACGTAAAGAGGCCGAGGAAGCTTTGCGGGAAAGCAGAGCGACTGCTCGAGGGCTGCTGGATGCCACCCAGGAATCCCTCCTTCTCCTGGATAAAGAGGGCATTATTATTGCAGCAAACCAGACCGCCGCGCGCAGACATCAGCGGAGACCGGAAGAACTCATTGGAGCCAACCTTTTTGACCTCCTCCCTCAAAATATCCTTGAATCAAGAAAAACCCATTTTAACAGCGTTTTGCAAACCGGCACCCCGGCAGATTTTGAAGATACACAGGAAGGAGTCGTTTTTCACAATAGCTATTTTCCGGTACAGGCCAAAACAGGCGAGTTTACCGGGGTGGCGATATTTGCCCAGGATATCACCAAGCGCAAAAGAGCTGAAGAGGCCGTTCAAAAAAGTGAAAAAGAGTACCGGGCGCTATTCGAAAACGCAAGTGTCGGAATCTTAGTAGCTCAAGACCAAATGTTTCGTTTTGTTAATCCCCAAATGGAAAAACTTCTCGCTTTTAAGCAAACTGAACTCAAGAGTCGATCAATTACAGATTTTTTTCATCCGGATGATCGTAATATGATCCAGGAACACCATGAAAAAAGGCTGAAGGGCGAATCAGTGCCAGAAGTCTATAATACCAGGATTGTTGACAGATATGGAAAGACCAAATGGGTAGAAGTGAAAGTCGTTCCAATACAATGGGATGATAGACCTGCCGCATTGGGCTTCATGACAGACATTACGGAACGCAAGCGGGCGGAAGAGGAGTTGAGACGGAATGTTGAAGAACTGGAGCGGTTTTATAAGTTGGCGATTGGACGTGAAAAAAAGATGATCCAACTGAAGGAAGAAATTAACGAATTGCTTTGTCAATCGAATCAGGATAAAAGGTACAAGATTGTCAAATAAAGTGAAAGAATGAGTTACCTTAAGGAGGAAAAAAGATGTTTAAAGAAGAAAGAGAAGAGCTAAAATTCGACTGGAGTATGATTGGAAATATCGGGGAGGGTCGTCCCAACCTCGGGAATACCATGGATGTGAGCGTTTACAGGCTGATGCAGTTTACACTGAGAGATGTGCTTATAAAGGAATTCGATGCTGAATCCGCAGATAGAATATTTTACGAGGCTGGCAAGCATGCAGGTAAAGAGTTTTGTAAAGAATTGATAACCCAAAAAGATGATTTTAATGAATTTGTTGTCGAGCTCCAGGAATTGCTTAAAAAACTCAAAATAGGAATTTTAAGAATAGAAAAAGCTGACCTTGAAAAAATGACCTTCACGCTGACCGTCGCTGAAGATCTGGATTGCTCCGGATTGCCGGCCAGTGATGAAACTATCTGTACATACGATGAGGGATTTATTAGCGGGTTGCTTTCTGAGTACACTGGAAAAAACTTTAGCGCAAAGGAAGTCGATTGCTGGTGCTCCGGCGATAGAGTCTGTCGGTTTGAAGCTAAGCCAGTCGCTTAAAGGGCAAACAAATGCTCAATGTAAAAGAAGAAGATATCGATAAGATAACAGAAGCATTTTATTTAATTCTTAAAGGCAAAAAGCCGAGGTCTATCGAGCTGCCCGAAGATTATCCTGATAATGAAATCAAACAAGCGGTATGCTATATAAACCAATTCATAAATGAATATAACAGCGTCACAGACCTAATTTACACCTTATCCAGGGGTGATCTGAATTTTGAGCCTCCCAAAGGGAAATTGTTAATTCTGCAATCTCTTAAGAATTTGCAGGCAAGTTTAAGACATTTGACCTGGACGACACAAAAGATCGCTAAGGGCGATTTCAGCCATGAAGTCGATTTTATGGGTGATTTTTCATCTGCTTTCAACAGCATGACCCAGCAATTAAAAGATTCTTTCACGGAACGAAAAAAAGCGAATGAAGCCCTTCAGAACCGCGTCAATGAACTGGATGATGCCCGCCTGGCCATGCTCAACATGATGGAGGATCTCGATGAGGCCAGAAATGAAGCCGAAGAAGCCACAAAGGCCAAGAGTGATTTTTTGGCGAACATGAGCCATGAAATCCGTACCCCCATGAATGCCATCATCGGAATGGCGCATTTGGCGCTGAAAACCGATCTTACCGCCAAACAATACGACTATCTGAAAAAGGTAGATATCTCCGCCAAGTCCCTTTTAGGGATCATCAACGACATCCTGGATTTCTCAAAGATCGAAGCCGGTAAACTGGACATGGAGTCCGTGGACTTCCAGCTGGAGGATACGCTTGACAACATCTCCACGCTGGTTGGCATAAAGACCCAGGAAAAGGGATTGGAATTGCTTTTTAAGACCGATTCATCGGTTCCGACGGCGCTGGTCGGTGACCCTCTGCGCCTGGGACAGGTTCTGATTAATTTATCAAACAATGCCGTCAAATTTACAGATTCGGGAGAGATTGTGATCTGCACCGAATTGATCAAAAAAGACGACACGCAAGTTACCCTAAAATTTTCGGTTTGTGACACCGGCATTGGCATGACCGCGGAGCAAGCCGCCAAGCTGTTTCAACCGTTTATGCAGGCAGATTCCTCTACAACCCGAAAATATGGCGGCACCGGATTGGGATTGACGATCAGCAAGCGGCTGGCAGAGATGATGGGCGGGGAAATCTGGGTGGAAAGTGAACCCGGTCAGGGCAGCACCTTCAGTTTTACAGCCAACTTCGGTCTGGGAAAAGAGAAGGCCAAGAAGCGTTTTAAGCCCTCACTGGATCTGCGGGGCATGAAGGTTTTGGTGGTGGACGATAATGCCACCTCAAGGGACATATTTCAGGACATGCTGGAATCTTTTTCATTTGAGGTCTCAGTGGCAGCGTCTGGCGCAGAGGGAATTACAGAACTTGAGAGTGCGGAGCAAGATAAACCTTTCGAGTTGGTTGTTATGGACTGGAAGATGCCGGGTATGGACGGCATCGAGGCATCCAGGCGCATTAAAAACCATGGGGGTTTAAGCAAAATTCCCGCCATCATTTTGGTGACCGCCTACGGTCGCGAAGAGGTCATGCAACAGGCCGAGCAAGTGGGACTCGAGGGCTTTCTGCTTAAACCGGTCAGTCCTTCGATGCTTTTTGACACCATCATGCAGGCCTTTGGCAAAGAGATAGACGAAACCTCTCGGGTCGCGCAAAAAAAAGAACAGGAAGCTGAGGCTTTGGAAAATATTCGGGGGGCTCGCGTGTTGTTAGTGGAGGATAATGAAATCAACCAGCAGGTGGCCAAAGAGATTCTCGAGGGCGCCGGTCTGAATGTTGCCCTGGCCAATAACGGCCAGGAGGCCGTCAACGCTGTAATGAAAAATGAATATGATGCCGTTCTCATGGATGTCCAGATGCCGGTGATGGACGGGTATACCGCCACGAAAGAAATTCGGAAGTGGGAAGGCGGAAGGCGGAATAAAATCGGAAAGGATTCTGATTTAAAATCCGAGATCCGAGATCCAAAATCCGAAATCAAAAGCGTGCCCATTATTGCGATGACGGCGCATGCCATGGCCGGTGATGAAGATAAAAGTCTGCAGGCCGGCATGAACGGCCATGTGACCAAACCTATTGATCCGGATCAGCTGTTTTCAACTTTACAAAAATGGATCCAGCCAAGTGAAAAACGAGTGCAAGTCCAACAACCGGAAATTCCAGTCGAGCGTCCTGAAACGGTTCAGGCGCTGCCGGAAGAAGAGGCGCTTCCGGAGGATTTGCCGGGATTTGACCTGTCAGATGGATTGAAACGCTTGCAGGGAAACAAAAGGCTTTATAAAAAGTTGCTTTTAAACTTTGCGACAGACTACTGTGGGGCAGCCAACGACATCCGCATCGCGCTGGATGCAAAAGATTTTGAGCGCACCCACAGCCTGGTTCACAATCTCAAAGGATTGGCCGGTAATCTTGCGGCCACCGACCTGCAGGCGTCCGCTGTGAATCTGGAAAAACTCGTCAAGGGCGTTGAAAAGAAAACCCCTCCATCCAGGGAGCTGAATTTGAGGCTCTCGGAGTTCGAAACTGCTCTCAATCAAGCCCTGGAATCGGTGCAGCGCCTTGGTGCATCCGCTGAAAAAAAAGTCTGGAAGCTATCTGATGAAGAGATGGCAAAGATTCCTTCTGATTTCGCTCAGGATATTGCCAAACGCATTCGCGATGCAGCTGAAATGGGGGATGTTACGATGCTAAATGCCATCGCGGCGGAAATCAAGACGCACTCAGATTCCTGTGTACCGCTCAGCAAACAGATTGTTCAATTGGCCGAAGAGTTTGACCTGGAGGGTATTCAAAAATTAGCGGATGCATTGGATGCCTGCTGAATATCCAGATTCCTGGATTCACTATTCAGAATCAATGTATTTGTACATCAAACATTGTATAATTAACCTCAAGACGGCTATCAGAAATCTTGAGCCCGGCGGCGGCGGGCTTGAATTTGATGACTACTTGGATTAATCTCTCAATAATAAGGACTCAAGATATTGAATATTTTACAATTTCCGAATAAGGCAAGTAAACATTAACGAAAATCACCCCGACAACTAGTAAATATATCAGAAGATTTATCGTAACCGAACCTACTTTATCTCTAAGAACACTATCCTTGCAACGTACTGCTACCTTCCTTGTCCCATTGGCCGATTACTTCTTGACCCGCTGCAAAGCTATCTTTACGTGAGAGTCGAGCATCCAGGCGAGCCGTTACAATCTCATCCTCCTTGCTGCTAAATAAATGAATCTTCAATTCAACGAAGTCGCCTTGATAAATCATCCCCACGATCCGACCTTTGAATTGATTGTCCATTTTAACATCCGTGCCAGTGGGCAAAACATTTATTCTCTCTGGATGTACGCAAACACCCTTAATCTCCTTACTGCTTGACTCTTTATCAGCGAGTGCAACAATTTTCAAACCAGTTTCGGTTTCTAACTTAATTTCTTCGCCGCTGCGGGCGATGACCCTGCCAAGAAATATATTGGTAGCTCCCATAAAGTCGGCAACAAAACGCGTTTTGGGACTATCATAGATCTCTTCGGGCGAAGCAACCTGCTCAAGCTTGCCGTCTCGCATGACGGCAATAGTATCCGAAATGGCAAGCGCGACTTTTTGGTCATGGGTAACATAGAAAAACGTTATCCCCACCTCCTGTTGAATGCGTTTCAACTCTAACTGCATATCCTTTCTCAGCTTTCTATCCAAGGCTGCCAAGGGCTCATCCAGCAATAAAATTTTGGGTTTTAATACCAAAGACCTTCCCAGGGCGACTCGTTGTTGTTGCCCTCCGCTGAGTTGCACGGGGTACCGGGATTCCATCCCATCTAGTTGCATAAACTCAAGCATCTCTCCAACTCTCTTTCGTATTTCAGCTTTGGGAATTCTTTTTCGCTCTAATCCATATGCTACATTTTCCTCGACGGTCATGTGGGGGAAAAGAGCAAGATTCTGAAATACGAGATTGCAATCTCTTCTGTATGGAGGAACATCATTGATTAATTCGCCTTCTATTAAGACCTCTCCATCGTCGGCTGTTTCCAGCCCGGCTAAAATCCGCAAAGTTGTTGTTTTACCACATCCACTGGGACCTAAAAGTGAAAACACCTCCCTGTGCTTTACTTTTAAATTGATATTATTGACAGCAATCACACCGGGAAACTTCTTAACCAAATTTCGAATTTCAACGCAAGGCAAAAGCTCTTGTTCTTCCATGATAGGTTACCTTGTGAATTGTTTCTCTCTCTGGAAATAAGATAACACCAAAATACCGATAGTCGGCGTAATGATGAAAATTAAGCTGATCGCATTGATAAGTACAGGTTTTAAGGAATACTGCAGCATCGAATACAGATACAACGGCAGCGTTGTGGTCCCAACCCCGGCAACAAAATAGGTAATCGTAAAATCGTTAAACGACCACGGAAAAATTAGGACCGCCGACGCAAAAATGGCAGGAAGCAGCAAGGGTATCGTCACCTTTCTCCACGTGGTCAGACGGTTAGCACCCAGATCGATGGATGCCTCTTCCAGGCTCCAGTCGATACGCTGCATTCTGCCCAGGGTGACGAATACAGCCAGTGGAGCGCTGAAACTGATGTGGGCGATGATGATCGTGGGATAGCCCAGGGGAAAATGAATGATTTGTGTAAAATAAACCAGCAGTGCTCCGGCCATGATGACGTAGGGGACGGTGATCGGCAACAGGATTGACATCCGCAAGAATCGTCTTCCGGCAAATTTGTACTTGAACAATCCATAGCCTGCTATCGTTCCAATTCCGGTGGCAACCACGGTCGTCACAGACGCGATCAACAGACTTCTTAGCACGGAATCCATAATTGCAGAGGTATGAAAGAGTTCGACATACCATTTTGTCGTGAGCGATTCCCATTTGACGCCGAAGGCACTGTTATTAAAAGAGTAAATGCCGAGTACGATGATGGGACCCCACAGGAGAAGATACCCCCCTATGGCTAACACGATGAGTACCTTATCTGAACGCAGCGACTTCATACAATTCTCTCCACGGCTTCTTCCCCGCCGAGTTTTATGCACATATAGATCAGCAAAACAACGGCGGCTGTTAAAATCACGGCCATGCTGGAGCCAATGGCAAGATTGCCACGAACGATGAAGTAGTGTTGGATCAAGTTTCCTGCCATCCACACTTTGTTACCGCCGATCAGCAGGGGAACAAGCCAATCCCCCAAGGCCGGAATAAAGGTTAAGATCGTACCACCGAAAATCCCCCCTTTGCTTAAAGGCAGTGTCACAGTCCAAAATTGCCATCCGGGACTTGCGCCTAAATCTAAAGAGGCTTCCAATAAGGCGGGATTGATGCCTTCCAGCGAGGCATAAATCGGAAGAACCATGAAGGGAAGCCATATATAAATTAAGCCGAATACCACAGCGGTGGGCGTGTAGAGCATATTTATCGGAGATGAAATCAGGCCGAGATGGAGAAAAAAATCGTTCAGGATGCCCGGATACCCAACCAACTGTTTGAGCGCGTAAATTCGCACTAGATAACAACTCCACGATGGGGCAATGACCAAAAACAGAAGGAGGGCCTTGAATCTCCCGCCGTATCTTGCAATCCAGTAAGCCGTCGGATAACCGATTGCTAAACATACCATGTTGGTGATGAAGGCATACAACACAGATCGCAGGATGGCATTTCCATAATCGGTGTCGCCTGTCAGCAAAAGCCAATAATTCTTGAGAGAGACGCCGGCGGCGATTTCACCGGCAGTATCTGCCGGTAGAAAGCTAAAATAGATAATCACGCCTACCGGTGCAAACACAAAGAGCGCGATCCAGACTGAAATAGGTCCCAAGGTCGGAAGGATGCCTGCAGGAGTTTTTATACCGAGGAATCTTTTCACCTCTTTTCCCGAACTGTCATTTATGTTCCAGCAAAACTTGTAACCGTATCATTCAGGGAGGGCATCATGCCCTCCCCCAAATATGTTTGGCCGATGTTTTAGACCCCTCATTTTCGCTTGTTTGCGCTGATCTTAAAACCGTTTTTTGCT
>WOR8_10005585_pt1 | contig 12105 bp, 14 predicted proteins | sample DeeMarSeWOR38_10_FD_19890 | JGI IMG/M metagenome (IMG submission 19890) | reverse complement strand
CTAGCCAATGTATCTGGCTTTTTCAGCAGGTTTTCGATTTTTTCGTTGTTGGCGTTCCTTCCCCTTTTCGTACAAGGTACGTTGGGAAAAACTGCCGCGGAGTTGGGTCTTGTCATGGTTCCTCTCAGTCTGGGGTGGTCGGCCGGCGCCCTAGTTTGCGGTCAGGCTGTAAATCGACTTGGAGAAAAACGCTCAAGTGTGGCTGGGGCGCTCCTCATGTTCGCCAGTATTGCCCTGACCTTGACCTTCAGCTCAAGCACCGGGCTCATCTATTTCAGTGCAGTAGTTTGTCCAATAGGAATAGGCATGGGCTTTGTTTCGGTCGCCACTTTGCTGAAAGTACAAAACAGTCTCGAAGAGAGCGATCTGGGGATTGCCACCTCATCGCAGCAATTTGCCAGAACATTGGGCGGCACCGTTGGTATAGGAATCTCGGGCGCCATGATGTCCCATTATACGGATAAGGCCATTGAGACCTTTATCAATTCTCCCTCACGCTCAGAAGTTCCACCCGCCCTGGCAACCCAGCTTTCTCAAAATCTTCAGGAATTCCTCCGGCCGGAAGTTCTAGAGTCGCTCTCCAGCGCAACCCTCAATACAATCCGAGAATCCATAGGCAAGGGGGTTGAGGCTGTTTTCTGGACGGCCTTGCTGGTATCCTTTGTCAGCATTATCTTTTGCAGTATGCTGCCGGAAAGGAAAAACTCACGATGATTCCAACTGAGACTGAGTGTTATGCACTGATGGACCGATATGGGATGTTGGCCAACATCAAAGACCACAGCATAGTGGTTGCCGAGATCGTCAGAGTCATCTCCCAAGGGCTCGTAAGATCTGGCGTCCCTGTTTCCACTGAAATGGCTGTAGCAGGTGCACTGCTACACGACATCGGCAAAACTCAAACCCTACAAACAGGAGGCGATCATGCCGCTTTGGGAAGGGAAATCTGTCTGCAGCACCACTTTGATGAGATTGCCGACATCGTTGGTGAACATGTACGGTTGAAAAGCCACAGCACCGATGGCACCTGTTCCGAAAAAGAGATTGTCTACTATGCCGACAAAAGAGTCCTGCACACCTCTGTGGTCAGCATAGAGGAACGGAAGCACGATATCTTGGCGAGATATGGAAGGAATGACCTTGGACTCCGCCAACGTATCTGCGAGAATTTCAGAGTATGCGAAGGGGTTGAAGAAAGGATATTTTCCAAGCTCCAGTTCAGGCCCGATGAGTTGGCGGATGTGATCCGTGAGAAGTTGGATGTTGCTCGTTGAAAGTCAAATCGGAATGCTCACGGGCCTGCTTATTGAGTTTTCTAAATATATTCCCAACCAATGCAGTCCGCCGGGCAGATGTTTATAGCCTCCAGCACCTCTTCCTCTGGATACTCATCCAGTTCGATAACCTCGATGTAGCCCATGGACTCGTTACGCTGGAACACCTCCGGGCAAATTTCAATGCAGCCTTCACAATCATTGCATTCACCCAAGTCGATGCTAACCACTTTAGCCATTAATTCTCACCTTTGATTAACTTTTTCTTCGCAGGCCCGATCACGGCCGAAAACGATTTATTAGAACATGTGACCTGTGCCTGGAAAAGTCATCTCTAAACTGCTGGATTTCGCCCAATCCATTCCCCGGCCTCTAAACTCTCGCCAGTTATCTCTGTATCAGACCGAGCGAGCCAGACAAAGACAGGGGCGATCTCTTCGGGGGTCGGTAGGGTCAGAGGGTCTTCCTGGGGATAGGCTGCGGCCCGCATCTCGGTGCGGGTTCCTCCAGGATTCACCGCGTTCACCCTGATGGACTCTTGCCGCAGTTCATCGGCCCAAACCTGAGTGATTCCCTCCACTCCGAATTTACTCACCGCGTAACCGCCCCAACCGGCACGGCCCCTGTGACCCACTCCACTGGAGATGAATATCACCGATGGCCGATCAGCTTTTCTGAGGGCGGGCAGTAGTGCTTGAGTGACGAGAAACGGTCCGGTCAGGTTGACTTGGAGCACTTCATGCCAGGCTATCTCGGGATAATCAGCCAAAGGAGTCCTCGGGGGGCCGAGAACACCTGCACTGTGAACCAGGACATCCAGTCTTTCGTGCAGATCAAGGAATCCGTCTGCCAGTGTCCTTGCCCCTTCAGTTGTCATCAGATCGGCGACAATAAAGTTGTGTCTCGAGGGCTCTGGCAGGCTGGCCAGGGATTCTTGCAGTGATGCGTTGTCCCTGCCATGCAGCACTACGGTGGCCCCATTTGCAGCAAAGGACTTGGCAATCCCCAGCCCGATCCCCCGACTCGACCCGGTGACCAGACATATCCTGTCTACCAAAAGCTCAGTAAACATCCTTCTAAACCTCCCCTTTTACCCATTTTTTACCGTACTCGTTTTGGGTAAAATTACCCATTTTATCTACGGTAAAAAATGGGTAAAAATGCCAATTAGTTTACATAATAAAAAACCATAAATACTAATTTAAATAACAATAATGTATACTTATAGAAAATATCGATATTTTTTACCCATTTCTGGTAAAGCCAGAAATGGGTAAAAATAGATGCTGGTTATCAGGTCATGATATTTCCGAGAAAATCTGAAAGATTGTCGACTATATTATCAATTCTTCTCCTATCGTTTGTGGCGAGAACATCACGAACGATTTCAAATTTCAGCTGAACTGCCTGTTGCATATCGAAGGCAAGGGCGGCCAGCAAAAAACTCAAGTCAGAAAAATACCTCTGGTTGAAAGCATCGTGCCACGGCGCCAGCTGTCCGGAGAGAGTTTCGATGGCATCCGAGATATGCAGGATCATGTCGTCGTCCACCTGGACACCTTCCTCTAATTCCACGTATGGACAATATGGTAGGCAAAAGTCAACAACCGGTTGCGGCAATCTGACCCCCAAGCCTTTCCACTTAGTCTGACTGAGCTGTTTTGCCTGCCGGCTGCCTGCTGCCTGCTTTATTGGAATTTTTCCTTCCAAACGCGCATCTTCTTATGGGGCCAGCGGACGCAAAAGGCAGGTTTTCCCTTCATCACCAACTGCATACAGGTGTCACACTCCGGGTCGCAGAGCAAAACCTCGTCTTCTCTTCCCTGCTCTACCTTTTTTGGCCATTCAGGATCCGTCCACAGAACCCGCGCCAGGCCGATTAAATCCGCCTGACCGCTGCCAATAACCTGCTCTGCCAACTCGCCTGTATCTAGCCGTCCAGCAGTGATCACCGGGACGTTGACTTCCTTCTTGATTGCCCCTGCCAGGTCAGCCATGTAACCCTTCTTTTTCGATTTTTCCACAATTTCTGGCAAGAAAAAGGACTCATACGTTCCACCCATCACTGAAATATACGCCACCCCGGCTCCAGCCAGCGCCGTGGCAAACTGAGATGATTCCGCCAGTTTCAGACCATCTGGCAACCATTCATCCGCCAAAAATCGATAGCCCACCGGGAAATCTCCCACTGCATCTTTAACCGCAGCCAGTACCTCCAGAGGAAACTTTTGGCGGTTTTCCAGGGTCCCGCCGTATTCATCCTCTCTTTTGTTGGTCCGCGGCGAGACAAATTGGGCCAGTAAATAGCCGGTGCCGCCGTGCAGTTCCACCAGATCGAATCCCGCTTTCTTGACCCTCAAGGCAGCATCGACAAATTTGTTTACAACCTCTCCTATTTCCTTTGCACTCAAGGCTTTAGGGATGCGGCCGAAAGTTTCCACAGCGGAGGGCGCCACCGGTGCTTCAGCACCGGCAAAACGGCCAGCATGGTTGATTTGCTGGCATGCCAGTGCGCCTTCTTTCTTTATGGTCTCAGCAAGTTGGGCCAATCCTTTCAGATTGCCGTCAGTGTCGGCCCTTATGGTTCTGTTGGAACCACTACCAGTGGGATGATCTACAGTAGCATTCTCAACCACGACCAACGCCACACCACTTTGCGCCATCTCTCGGTAATAATCCAACATCAGGTTGCTCACGGTGCCGCCCTCGCCCGCATAGCCCAAGTAGAGAGGCGCCATGGTTAGACGATTCTTTAATTGGAGTTCTCCTATCTTCAGTGGTGAAAATAGATGTGTAAAAATAGTCATGATACACCTCCGGCAGGGTAACGGTAGTAGTTCCCAACGATACAGTGCACCGAGAACAGAATTGGCGCGTAGCGCATAGAGAAAAAATTCTCCTTCATCTACCAGCGAATCAGGCTGCTGCCCCAAGTTAGACCTCCCCCGAAACCGCACAGCAGCACGAGGTCACCCCTTTTAATGCGACCCTGACGGCTGGCCTCATCCAGGGCGATGGCCATGCTCGCCGAGGATATATTGCCGTAGCGGTCGATGTTTACGAAGATCCGCTCCATGGGAACCTTGAGTTTCTTGGCCATGGCCTGCATGATTCGGATGTTGGCCTGATGCGGAACATACAAAGCGATCTGATCCGCGGTCAAGCCATTTGCTTCAAGGGCCTTTTCGCAGGCCATAGAAAAGTGCTCCACCGCCACCCGGAAGGTGGTCGGCGCTTCAATGAGTTTCAGATAGTGAAGCCCCTTTTCCACGCTCTCATGGCTGATGGGAGTTGTTTTTGAACCGCCGCCAGGCATGAGCAGATTTTCCCCTTTGGAGCCGTCGGTATTCAACATGATTGACAGAATCTCGGCACCCTCAGCATTTTCTTTATTGAGTACTGCTGCGCCCGCTCCATCCCCCCAAAGGATACAGGAACTCTGATCCTGCCAATTTACCGTCCGGCTCATCACTTCAGCAGCCACCACCAGGGCGGTGGTGTAGGTGCCGGTTTTTAGATACTGCTCGGCCACCGACAGTCCAAAAAGAAACCCACAACAAGCAGCTGTGACGTCAAAAGAGACAGCACGACTGGCACCAATCTTTCCTTCCAGCCAATTGGCACCAGAGGGACAGCAGGTATCTGGCGTAATGGTGGCCATCACCAGAAGATCCAAATCTTCTGGCGCCATGTTTGCCTGTACTAGAGCCCGGATAGCTGCCTCTTTACCCAAGTCCGAAGCACTTTCATCCGCTCGTGCGAGCCGCCTCTCTCTGATACCTGTGCGCTTTCGAATCCACTCATCCGAGGTGTCCAGCATCTTTTCAAGATCAAGATTGGAAAGTACTCGCTCAGGCAGATAGGACCCGGTGCCGACAATTTTGACTTTATGCATAAGGGCTTCTTCCTTTAATCTTGCTGAGAGTCTGACATTAACTGAAGAATCTGACCTAACCCTAATGTTGCATACCTACACCGGTAAAAACCGCTGCGCTTGCGCGATAGCACGCCATCTGTGCCTGTACTCGTCTCGGACAGGACTTCACGTACGGTCAAGTACGCTTCGACCTGTCCGAGCCTGTGCGCAGCCACATCTGACTCACTCTTGCGCGTTTTTCCTCGACATAGGTATGCAACATTAGGGTTAAGCTCTAACAAACATTGACAATTGATGTCAAACGTCAGCCAAGATTTTTGTCCGTTGTCTATGATAAGGCATAGAGAAAATAAGGGTGAAGGGTAAACGGTGAAGGGTGAAGAGTAAACGGTGAACGGTAAACCGATTACGAAATAGTTGTAAAACTATTTACCCTTTACCCTTTACCCTCTTTTTTTAAGCGCTCTATGGCGAAGAAAGTGAACAAAAAACACAACTGGCATCGGACTGCCGACCAGTGACCCATTATCAATGTTAATAAAATGTCAACAACCTGTTGACCATAAAATTTGGTTTTTTCGATATTTTTTAAATTTTTCTCTTGAGAAATCGAGAGAAATATTCTAAACTCCGCCGTTATACCGACCTTAGTAGATCATAATTCAAGTTAGCTGACACACGTAATTTCGGGAAAAACCTCATGGGACCCCCGCCACGCCCCAACCCCAACCGCAGCGACCTTGTCGATCCTCATCTGACCCCGGCGTCGGAAGATTGCGAAAAGCGGTTCCGCCGTCTGTTCGAGAGCGCACCACTGGTTGCTTACAGCCTGGACAGCCAACTTAACACTCTTTACATCAGCCCTTATTGCCACAAAGTTTTTGGTTACAGCGATGAAGAGATCCAGAAAGATCACCTGTTCTGGGACCGACATATCCATCCTGACGACCGGCAACGGGTGCGCATCAGCAGGGAATACTATTTGAACGAGGGCCGGAGTTTCACCCTGGAATACCGGGTCATTCATCGGAAACGCACAGTTCGCCACATCATCAACCACACCATCCCGGTCAGACGCGACAACGAACTGCATTGTATTGACGGCTTCGTCTTTGATATCACCGCCAGAAAATACCTGGAAGATCAGTTGGTCCTTACTGAAAGAATAAAAGTGCTCAACGATATGTCCTTGAGTGTCGCCCATGAGATTCGTAACCCCCTAACCTCCATTGGTGGTTTTGCCCGTTTGCTCGATCGTCGAATGGCTTCGGGTGATCCCAACCGCGCCCACCTGGAAATTATCTTAAAGGAGGTTTCCCGCCTGGAAGTGACCCTCAATAGGGTTCTGGATAGCTGTAAGCGAATCCGGTTGCACAAAGTGCCCACCAATATAAATACAATCCTAAAAAGGATTCTCGGTCAACTCAACCACGAATTCCATCATAGGGGAATTCAGGTCACCGCTAACCTAAACAGCAGGATGCCTGTGATAGAACTGGACCGGCATCTCATCGAGGAGGGCCTCCGTACCATCATCAGAACTATAATGCAAAGTATTCAAGGAGGTAGTGAACTTAGCATAACCACCGCTGTCAACCACAGTCACGTGGCCATTGAGATAAATGGATTTAATTTGAATCCCGAACCTCTCGACGAATATCAACTTCTCTTTCCATTTTACCGCGAACCCTCCTTCGATGGAGGCGTCGGAATTCCTCTCTCTCAGCAGATCATCGCCCAACATGGCGGCAACATAGTCTTCAAAAATGGCAGCAACCAAGAAGCCACCCTGATAGTAACCCTGCCTATCCCCAATGCCGTCCCCAGCTCACATTAACTCGACTCGAGACCCTGAAGATAGACCTGCCAATGGGCAGCAACATTACTCCAACTGCAACTGAATGGTAATGAACTTTTCTTGAGCCAACCGACGTGAAAATCATGGCCGTCCAGGAGGATGGCGATATCCTCGGTGGCAGTCGGCGGGTTGTGGAGGTTACTGCGGACGGCTAAGACAAAGCGGTGATTAAGACTTGAAATCCTCCCCTCGTACACTTATAACAGAAAGAATTCGGAAAGATCTCAGCACCATAATGGTACCAGATTCGAATCCGTCTCAGCATTGACACTTCTGACAAGATTTAAACCAGGGAACAGCAGGAACAATTCCCTGGTACCCGAGATATTTGAGAGGGAACAATGGGCCAGAGTAAATTGGAAAGAGTTCGCGAGAGAGTTAGGGAGAAACTCGAGAGTTATAGAAAGTACAACTTCGAACGGTTACAAGAAGAGGCCTTCGCCTCCTTTTTTGATCTCGCTCAGGAATATACCACCCTTGAGACTCTCTATTTGGTATGTGCTCTGGTGCCCAAGGAATTCTTCGATCTGGATGCCCGCCTTTATCTGTTGGATCAAGATGGTAAGACCTTGAGCCTAGTCTGTTCTAGTACTAAAGGTATTGAAGAGGATGCTGCCAACGGCAATTCAGAAGTTGTCGTTCGGGAAGAGCCTTACTTTACAGAAGATCACGCATATGTCATTCCCATTCGGGGCAACAGGGCAGTAAGCGACCTGTTGCCGTTACAATACGTCAAAGATATCCTCGGTATGTTTGAATTATTCCCTGCCGATAAAATCAGTGAACAACAACGCTTTTTCCTCGAGAAGTTTACCAACCGAATTGGCTACAATCTTCACCAAAAGCAGCTTATTCATCAAAATCTGCACCACATTAAATTCATCAACCAGTTAGTTGCCGACATCGAGCATAACGTAATCTCTCCTAATATTTACTACAGGCTCTTTTTGAAGAAGCTCCGACGGCGAATTGATGATGGTTATGAGATACAGGAAATGGTCCGCGAATTGGTCTCGTTCTGTCCGGAAATTGATGACAGGACCTGTCGAAAGTTGCGTGAAATCTTCCACTCATTGGGAAGAAACATCGAGGCTTTGGACGAGTCAAGAAAGGAAATGGAGAACCATTACGAACACACCAGCCTTTATCTGGAAACTTTACTACGTCGTGAGCACTTCCGGCACGGCACCTACGTGCTTCGCAAACAGCGTTGTAACTTCAGAACGGAAATAATCGAACCCACTTTGGCTCGCTATCTACCGCATTTCAATAAAAAGAATATCAAGGTAGACAACCGGTTGGAAGAAGTTCCCGACGAACTCCTAGAACTGGTGGTTGATAAGGGACTGCTATCCCAGGTTTATGACAACTTTTTTTCAAACGCGGTCAAATATACTGAGGAGATCGAGGACGAATACGGGTACCGTGTCAAGTTTGTTTCCTATGGAAAGAAGCTCTTGAAAGAGTATTTCGGCAAGGGGGTGGACGGGATCAAATTCACTGTTTTTACCACTGGTAAATCCATAGATCTTGATGAGGCCGATCGACTTTTTGATGAGGGTTACCGAAGAGCCGGAAGTGATTTAGAAGTGGGCACGGGTCACGGTCTTTACTTTGTCAAGCACATAGTAGAGATTCACGGCGGCGAGGTAGGAGTGGAACCGCAAAAGTATGGCAATACCTTTTTCTTTATCTTGCCACATCGGAATGGGAAGATGGCTGTTGCCACTGCCCAAGAGGACGGGAGCAGACCATGGTGAGGAAAGTTGTCTGGTGGACCATGAGCGTGGCCAGCGTATTCCTGTCCATCTTTTTCCTTTTTATGGGTATCCAGCTTTGCCTTGCATCTTACCGCCTCGGTCATCCACACCAGTTCATACTGACCTTCTTTGCCTCCAATCTGATTATCTTGATCAGCATTGCCATACTGGCTGGAGTGCTCGTGCGAATCATAGCCCGACTGCGCCAGTGTAATGCACCACCGGACGAGGAACGACCTTTGCTGGCTCGAGATTCCCATGACCAACCAAACACCTGAGCAGTACTTCTCCCCATACTCCCACATTATTCCAGACTTCCCTGCCTTCTGTCGTAAGCTTTCTAACCCTCTACCAGTGCACCTGCGCTTCAATACGTTGAAAGCCACTGTGAAACAAACCCGCTTGCGCCTGGAGCGCCGCGGTCTCAACTTGTTGCCGGAAAAATCCATCAGCATCGTTTTTCGAGCCACAAATCTTACCCAACCCGGCCACCTAATAGAGTTCTCCTTGGGTCACCTCCACTCTCAAGCACTCTCCTCGGTGATCTCCGGGTTGGCCCTTGGACCTAAACCTGGTGATGCGGTGCTCGATCTGTGTGCCGCCCCTGGTGGCAAGACGAGTTTGCTCGCCCAGCTTATGGAAAACAGGGGTTTAATCGTGGCCAACGATAGATATCCAAACCGTCTCATACCACTCCATTCCAATCTGAAGCGGTTGGGAGTTACCAATACTGTCACCCTTTGCTATCCCGGCCAGCACTTTCCCAAGAGACTTAGATTTGATCGGATTCTCGTGGACGTACCATGCTCAGCCGAGGGTACCTTGCGCGCTGCCGCCAATTCCAATATACGGCAGCCATACCAGTCCGGCAATAAACTGCCCGGCCTTCAGCGTGACCTTCTGCTCAGGGCTTTTGATCTTCTCGAACCAGGTGGTACCCTGCTTTATTCCACCTGCACCTACAACCCGGATGAAAATGAAAGTGTGGTTCAATCTCTTTTAGAAAACAGGCCAGCGAAGGTCCAGCCCATTTCCTTGGACCTGCCGCACAGCCCCGGACTGGAACAGTGGAAGGAGATAACCTATGATGCCACCATCCAGCAATGCTGGCGCATCTATCCTCACCAACTCGATACAGTGGGATTCTTCCTGGCCAGAGTGGCTAGAGAAGCCTGAAAGAGATAGACTGTTGGGGTTTCTCCAGGAGCGGTTCGGTATTCCCCAGACACTCTTTAGCAACCACCACTTTTGCAGGCGAGGCGCCACTGTCTGGATGTTGAACAAGGATCACCGGTTACCGTCTCTGGCCTCACTGCGCGTGCAAACTGTTGGTCTACCCCTGCTCCGCAGGATCAAGGCACACCTCAAACCGACATCGGTCGCATTACAGCTCTTTGGTAGTCATGCCAGCAAGAATGTAGTTAGTTTGGAACCAGACCAATTAGGCGATCTAGCTGAAAGGAAAGAGATCAAAGGTGAGTTTGCCTGCAGTCCAGGTTATGTCATTGTCGTGACCAACTCTGTAATCGTTGGTTGTGCTCTCTTTTTACCCGGCCGGCTAATTTCCCAGTTTCCCCGACATATGTTTACAGATCAAACCTGGAACGATTTATTGCAAAATAAAGAAAAGGAAAAGAGTTTACCGCGTTAAATTCCTGTCTCGAAACCAATCAATAAAGTGAGCTCTACAAACAAGAATGGGGCGACGCGTATGTGTCGCCCCATTTTATTCCGCAAAAAATGGGCCAGGTACAATCAGGTTCGGCAACCCAGGGATAATAAGACGTATCAGGACTCAGAGGGACTCTTGGTACTGGAATCGCTTTTTTCTTTCTTGCTCCCCTTGTCCTCTTTCGCACTACTTAGGCTAGGACTATTGTCCAATTGACTGGCGGCTTTCTTACCAGCGTAGTCGGTTACGTACCACCCACTGCCTTTGAGGTGAAAGCTGTTGAGAGATATCAATTTCCTAAGCCTTCCACTGCAGTAAGGGCAATCTTTCAGGGGAGGGTCGGAAAACTTCTGCAAAGCTTCGGTTATCTGATGACACCGCTTGCATTCGTATTCGTAAATAGGCACCCTTTCTCACCTCCAAGAATATAGTCAACCAAACATGCGTTTGATTTCACGAGCTGTCCATATATAATTATATTTACCTTTTTGTCAAGGGGCAGCACGCAGGTGTTGTCATACGTCACGGCTAATTTTGCGCTATAACTGACCGTCAAACCTTTGTAAGAACTGGACGAGTGTCCCTCCGTAAATACGATTGTTCTCCTCCCCCTTGACGGGGGAGGATAAAGGTGGGGGTGAAAATATCAGTCATCGCAGTTAATTATCATAGCCCCCTCTCCTTTGTCCCCTCCCGCCGGGGGAGGGGAAGAAGGGTTTTCCGGATGAGTCCTAACTAGCTCCTACCTGATCTCTGAACTTCTCCATGAACTGATAGTTCTGGTAGGCGCCAAGTACATACTCCAGCCTGGAGAGGCGCAGCGCACCAAGAGCTTGCTGGGTGATAGCATGCACCCGCCTCTCCTCTTCCTGGCGTTCCAGGTGGTCCACATCAAACCGCTGCAGAAATTTACAGAAGCGAACCACGTGCACCAATTCGTGGGTAACAACGTAGACTGCCAGAGGAAACAATTCCAGCGGCTCATCTCGCTCCACCGCCGCCATGATGTTGTGATCCTGGAGGCAGATCTTGAAAAAATCATAAGGGCGTCCACCAGGGACGGTTTGCCCAGGCTTCGGACTGTAGCGGGTGATCTGGGCAAAGGCGGACTCGGTGATCTCTTCCACACTGAGCTCAGCAAGGGTCCGGATATCGTAACGCACGTATTTCCACTGGGCGGTGGAAATTTTGAAATAATTGGCGGTTACGTCCTCAGCAATTTCCACCGCCTGTGAAACCACCTGGATTTGCGCCGGGTTGAATTTTCCCATGCTTCTATTTGCCTTCAGCTTTTATTACCTCCTCAACCCAGCCTATGGCTGCTATCATTGCCGGAAATCCCACTGTGGTTAGAGCGAGTAGCAAAGCATGGTAGAGTTCCTCTCTGGAAGCCCCCTTCTCCAGAGCTTTACGGGCATGAGATTTTACTGCCCCTGGCGAGACTGCTCCGACCGCAATCCCCAAGTTGACCAGATGGCGGGTTCTTGGATCCAAGGGCCCGGCTGACTGGCACTTGACCCCCAGTTCTTCATAAAGCTTTGCGATTTCTGGGTACTCACTCTCAAACTGTTTGAATGGTTTTGGTAAATACATGTCTATCTCCTTTCGTTAAACGCAAAGCGTAAAGCATTGGGTAAACAGTGAACGGTGAGCGGTAAACGGAG
>WOR8_10005582_pt1 | contig 12108 bp, 9 predicted proteins | sample DeeMarSeWOR38_10_FD_19890 | JGI IMG/M metagenome (IMG submission 19890) | reverse complement strand
AAGATTGTTATGAAATATTAAATTGATGTCAACACAAAATTATCAGAAATATTAATTAGTTATTTTTTATTAGCCAAAATATTTTGTTGTAATTTATTTTTTGAATGAGTATCTATCAACTCATCATCTAATCGCCAGGCATGGGATTTGACCCACCTCTCATGAGTTATGCCCCAACAGCGCAATGTCTGGAGCCCTGGCAGTAATATCGATTAGATAAATTTTTTTCATTATTCCAATTAGTTATATTTTAAATTTCTAAAATTTCAGCATCTGGCACAGAAGTTGATTTCTGGTAATACACAAGCGGCAGTTTTTAACCGCGGCGGCACCTCAGCCGGCGGCAACCTATGAAGTGATACAGCGCATGTTTCATTTCTGGGATGCCGGCTTCGCCCAATTTCATTTTCCTACATTTTATCAACAGTTTATGAGCCAATTGAAAGGAGGAAGGACATGAAAAAAAATGTTGTACTTATGATCTTGGTGCTTTTGATGGGGGCAGTATTTATCAGCTGTCAGGCCCATCATGCGCCGGTCGTTCAACCACAATTTCAACCGGTGGATCTGAACGCCGAACTGAAATCAGGCGCCTATATGCCCAAAGTGAATAACTTTGCTGCCGTTTTGGATGCTTCCCCATCAACGCGCGATATGCAATCGGGCATGACGAGTTTTGAAGCATCCAAAGCATTTCTGTACCGCATGAATCGAACGATTCCGCAGATGGATTTGAATTCATCACTCAGATCGTTTGGCCACTGGCAGGATGGCGGGGAGACGACCCTGCATTACGGCCCTGCGCGCTGGCAGGCAGATGCTTTTCAAAGTTCGCTGGACGGCGTGCCGGAAGGAGGGGGTCGAAGCCCCGTAGATCAGGCTATTGATCTGACCGCCAATGATTTGAGCAGCATGTCGGGGCGAACCGCCATCATTCTTGTCGGCGACGGTCAGTACCGCGGTTTTGACGGCGCCGGCGCTGCCAAACGTCTGGTGGAGCGTTACGGGAGCAATGCCTGCATTCATACGGTTTTGACGGGCAGTGGCGGCCCCGAGGATATTGCCAGAATGAAACAGATTGCGGCTGCCAGCCAGTGTGGCAGTTTTGCAAACGCAAGCGAACTGCAGTCGCCGCAGGCCATGGCCGGCTGGGTGGAGTCGGTATTTCTGACGAAATCACCGAAGGAAGCTGTAGCACCGGCTGCTCCTTTAGACAGTGATGGTGACGGTGTATACGATAATGCCGATCAGTGTCCGGACACCCCCAAAGGCGCCACCGTGGATAAGCGCGGGTGCTGGGTGCTTACCGGCGTTACCTTTGATACTGCCAAATGGGAAATTAAATCCAGATACTATCCCAGACTGAACAGCGTGGTGACCATCCTGCAAAATAATCCAAATCTAAGACTGGAGATTGAAGGCCACACCGACAACCGGGGTTCAGCCGAATACAACCAGCGCTTATCTGAGAATCGTGCCAAGGCGGTCATGGATTATCTGATCGCCAGGGGCATTGCGTCAAATCGACTGTCGGCCAGAGGTTACGGTTTTGAAAGACCGGCAGCCTCCAATGCCACCGCAGACGGACGGGCGCAGAACCGACGGGTTGAATTGCGGCCCTTGCCGTAAACCTGCACCATATCCTGTAAACCCACAGGGGTGGATGCTTTTGCATCCACCCCCTTTTTTTCGGTTGAGCTGGATTCTGGACAGAGTGTGCTTTGGCCTTCGAATCCAAAATTTATATATTCTTAATATCAGTAATATCCAGACATAAGATTGAACAACGGACCCGTAATACTATCATCTACCATTCCTCCGAAACAGTGCAATTTTTTTTGCGCTGTAAACTTCTCTTTGGTAATTCAACCAATTGGAATTATAAGATTTAATTAAAAACAGACAAACCACGTCAACCGTTGTTGCGCCCTTCTGACAAATTTTCCCGTAACTAATTCTTCTACAACAAATTAGGTATAAAAATTTGTATTTTTGAACTTTTTTACAGGTGAAACATATCCTGCTGAAATTGCACCACTATATTTTATAGCCACCGATCCTATATGGCAGTTTCATAGATCTTTAGCCGACAATGCAACGAATATTATCGATTGTGGTATGACAGTTGCTCTTGATCGGTTCTAAACGCTCTAATGAGGAGTTTAGCCGTGAAGAAACGATTGCCGATAGAATCTAGCATCATTGAGTTCTTCATATTAATCATTTTAGCTATGACTTCGCTTTTATATCTAAATGGGTGCACAGATAAAGTCTTGCAAGTAGCAAAAGACAAGGCATCACCAGAAAATGTTGAATTTCGGGAAATTAAAAGTATTGTATCGGCAGTCAAAGATGAAAATGACGATATCTCAGTTTGTGTCAGCTTAAATGAATCCGGAGAATCGAAATTATATACCATTAGCCTTTCTCTACCCAGTTTGTCGGGAAATACTGATGCCATTGAAAAGCTTGGGCTTCGCCCTGAGGAATGTCTCTTTAATAAATGCCAATCGGTCAAAGAGAGAATATTTGAAGTTACTTTTGTGTATGATGAAACTGCTGGCGCTGCTAAATTCAAAGTTATGGGTCATATGTCTTCAGCGATGAGGGGCCCTGTTATTTTATGAAATATTTCCTATCCATTATGGCAATCGCATTTCTTTTAATTTCATGCGGCCATGGTATAACACTGCATTTCCCCAAAAATAAAAAACTGAACAACCCAGCCGAAATTATAGTAGTTCGAAACAAAAACTTAGCTTGTGGAGGACAGTCAACAAAAATTTTTCTTGATGGGCTGGAGATTGCACGACTTCGCAAAAGAAAACATACCGCTTTACTATCGAGATCTCTTCAGATGGACAAATTTTAAGGGAACGTAGACAGATTTTTATGGTAGAAGCATGCTTTTAAGGGGCACAAGGCGGGAATAAAGTAAATTGAAGTGTTTTTTCAAAATAGAGGACAACGCAGTGCGCTTTTTGCTGTTGAAGAATTTTCAGCGTAATGCGCATGCAATCCGACTTCACATCGTCATTTACTTGTCAACACCACACTTAAAATTTCTCCAGCCTACACCAACTTTTAACCCTTTGAAAAACCTTGTGATATCCATTCCATATCACAACAACATACCCAATTAAAAAAGCCAACAATCTGAAGGTCAGGCTGAATTGTGTAAGTGGCACGATATTCACAATTTTGGCACTTGTAAAATATTGTAGACTTGTTTAAGCAATGTTGAGATGCAAGCGTTCATGATATGGAAAGAAAAAAAATGATAAATGTTTCAAAAGGATTATAAAAATTATGGCTAATTCCACAGATGAGTTGATTTTTGATGTTGATTTTGCACGCAAACAATTTCCCTTCTTTGATTTAGACCAATCTAATGAATGGGCTTTTTTTGATAATGCAGGCGGCACATTTCCCTGCAGGCCAGTGGTTGATAAACTTGAGCATTTTTACAAATATAATAAGGTTCAACCCTACGGCGATAATGCACTTGCTCAAGCTGCAGGAGAGCAGATGGACAAAGGAAGAAAAGTGATTTCAGACCTATTGGGGGTCGCTATGGATACGATCACCATAGGTCCATCAACTACCCAGAATTTGAATACATTAAGCAATGCTTGTACAGGGTTTCTCTCGAAAGGAGATGAGATCATTATTTCCGAGCAGGACCATGAGGCAAACATCGGTGGATGGGAAAGGGTTGCAAAGCACACCGGAGCAACCTTGAATTTGTGGGAGGTCAATGAAAGTGACGGTGAACTTGATTTAGCGTATTTGGAAAAATTACTTAACAATAATACTAAAATTATTTGTGTCACACACAGCTCTAATATTATCGGGACAGTGAACCCCATCGATCAGATCATTGATATGGGGCACAGTTTCGGAGCAAAAGTAATAATTGACGGAGTTTCTTATGCACCCCACCGTTGGCCCGATCTATCGGACATAAAGGCCGATGCTTATTGTTTTTCTACATATAAGACATATGCAACTCACCAAGGGATTATGTATGTATCACCAAGTTTTTTAGAAATGCTGGAGCCTCAGTGTCATTTTTTTAATGCCTACCGGCCCTGGTCACAGCTAGATGCGGCTGGACCGGATCATGCCTCAATTGCGGCCCTTGCCGGTCTTGGGAACTATTTTGAAATGCTTTATGATCATCATTTTAAAAAATCTGACGTGCCTTTGAATACAAAGGCATCAATGATTTCTAACCTGATGAATAGTCATGAAGCATCATTATGTAAGATATTGTTAGAAAGACTTGCACAATTGCCGACTAGAATATTCGGGAAAAACACCATGAAAAGGCGGGAGGCTAATGTTGCCCTGATTTCGGAAAATCATACATCGGCCCGGTTGAGCACTTTGATCGGTAAAAAGGGTATAGCAACCAAGCATGGTCATTTCTACGCTTACCGGATCATAAAAAAAATGGGTCTTAACCCGGATGATGGTGTTCTTAGGTTGAGTTTTGCCCATTATAATACCATGAATGAAACCGTGCGGCTTATAAATGCATTAACTGATATTTTGTAAAGAGTATAAACATCAAGACAGGAGATAGGAATGAGAAAAATTCAGATTTATAAAATTATAGCCAATCAAACCTTTTGAGCTTCTGAAAAACCTGCGACACACGTATTATATTCCAAGTTTTTAGTTCCAGTGCGTCGTTACCGTCTATAATTTTATATTATGTTACGCAACCCCCATTTTAGCTGAATGGTTGGTTCTGACTATTAACCCATCATCGGAAATCATTTTCATCTTGTATTCGCAAACATTTGAAAGTTACTCCCGAAAAACCATCAATGGCCTCTGCATCGCATGAGGATTTTTATTGCCAAAAGAAGATATCTGCAATATTGGTGAAAAAGTATATTTATAACCCAGACACCTGTGGAGGATAAGATGAGCGCTAATTTATTTAAGGCCCTGGTCGTAGAAGAAACGGACGATAAAAAATACACCCGTCAGATCCTCACCAAAACCATAGATGACCTTCCCCCGGGGGACGTTGTGGTCGAAGTGCACTATTCATCTTTGAACTACAAAGATGCGTTATCCGCCAGCGGCAATAAGGGCGTAACCCGCAGCTATCCGCATACACCCGGCATCGACGCTGCCGGTGTGGTAGCGGAAAGCACGGATAGTGCCTTCAAACCCGGTGATGATGTTATCGTCACCAGTTATGATTTAGGCATGAACACGGCCGGCGGGTTTGGCCAGTATATTCGGGTACCCGGCCAGTGGGTGGTTGCCCTGCCCAAGGGACTGACGTTAAGAGAGGCCATGTGTTATGGAACGGCCGGGTTTACGGCGGCCCTGTCCGTCTTTCAACTGACCGTTCATGGGGGCATCCTGCCGGAGCACGGTGAGGTGCTCGTATCCGGCGCCACCGGCGGCGTCGGCAGCATCGCTGTGGCGATTTTATCAGAACTGGGATACGCCGTGGTTGCTGTCAATGGTTTGGTGGACGAATCGGAATACCTAAAACAAATCGGGGCAAAGCGTATCATCAGCATCGAAGAGGCCACAGATCAAAGCGGTCGTCCGCTGCTCAAGTCTCTGTGGGCAGGCAGTATCGACACGGTAGGTGGAGATATCCTGGCCACCTCTATCAAATCCGTGAATGCCAATGGTGTGGTGACGACTTGCGGTAATGTGGCATCACCTGAGCTGCCGATCAACGTATACCCTTTCATCCTGCGCGGGGTCAGTCTCATCGGTATCGATTCCCAAAATTGCCCGATGCCGAGACGGCTCAAGACCTGGGAGAAACTTGCCGGCGAATGGAAAATCCCGATGATGGAAACGGTGGTGGAAGAAATTACCCTGTCCGATCTGGATCAGGCCATCGACCGGATGTTACGCGGCAAACACAAGGGTCGAACAATCGTCAATGTGAGAGCCTGAGCCGCTGTTCAGCTTTGTGCGATAACCGAAGCTGCCAGGGCACCCGGGCCGCAAGTGATGCCGCCGCCCGGATGGCTGCCGCTGCCGCACAGATACAACCCCTTAATGGGTGTATGATAGCGGGCGCATTCCGGGGTGGGTCTTAAAATCAACTGATCCAGGGCGTGCTCACCGTGCAGGATATGCCCCTGCACCAGACCGTAGCGCTGTTCCAGATCAACCGGAGATAAAACTTGCCGGGCGACAATTGCATCGCTCAGACCGAGCACATACTGTTCCAAGGTATTGACAACCGTATCCCCCAGCTTATCCATCTGCTCCCGGTCCCAGCGCGCTTGCAACCGATAGGGCACAAAATGCACCAGAATCGATACCACGCTGTGCCCCGCTGGGGCCAGATCCGGATTTGAAACGGTGGGAATATGGATATCGAGGATGGGGTCGGTTGAAAACAGACCATACTTGCAGGCGTCAAAAGCCTGTTCAATGTGGTCCAGGTGGTGACCCGTGCGGGCAAAAGCAATTTTATCGCCTGTACGGCCTTTAAACTCGAGCAGGCCATTGAGCGCCAGATTCACTTTGGCGGTTGTACCGGCTCCGCGGATGTGCTGTATGCGGCTTTCATGCCGGTTTTCAACCTGATTTCCCGGTAAAAGATCCAAAAACGTATGCCGGGGGTCGCAGGATGCCGCCACGATGGCGGCTTCAATCAGCTCACCGTTTTTTAACATCACGCCCTTGATCTGCCCTTGGTCAACCCTTATTTCATTTGCTTCAGCAGCGGTACGGATCTCAGCCCCCTGGGATAGAACCGCCTTTTCAAGGGCGGCAATCAGAGAGCAGGGGCCGCCCTTGAGGCTATTTTGGGCGGCGCACTCCCACAACAGCAGGTTAAAGGCAGAACCGGGGCTCCAGGGGCCGGCAAAATTGCCGCTTAAGCCGGTGCCGGCCAGTGCAGCCTTAAGACGGCTGTTGTCAAACCATTCGTTGAGCCAGTCGGCGACACACATGGGGGCGATGCGCATCAAATCCAGCATTTTGGACTTGCCCAGGCGCCGCAGGGCAAAACCGGTTTTAAAAAGATCCCATAGTGCGCGCCCATTGGGCGAATCGGTCGCCGGCGGAAGCCGGTCGAAAATGCGATTGACCACGCCGGATACGTGCCTGATAAATTTGCGGTACTGGCGGTATTGCCAGGCGTCTTCAGGTGAGTAGTAATGTATCTCTTTAGCGGTGCGACGCTCTTTGCTGCCCAGAAGCATACCCTGGTCTTCAGGATCCAGGGCCAGAACAGACGGCCTTTCCGATATGATGTCCAGGCCGTGCGACTTTAAATCAAGACGCCTGACAACCCGGGACCGAACCTGTCCGCTATCGTGCAAAACGCCGGCGGTGTGGTATCCCGGGTGAAATTCCTCACCGGCCGCCAGGCCGCCGATGGTATTGCGCCGTTCAATGACCAAAACTTTACGTCCCTGTTTGGCCAAGAATGCAGCGGTGGTCAGGCCATTGTGCCCGGCACCGATTACAATTACGTCATAGGCGTTATTGGTTGATGTATGCATGCGATAATAGTGTTTCTTAATTTCAGTTATCAAGTTGTCAATTATCAGAAGACAGAGGTCAGATGACAGAAGACAGAGGTCAGATGACAGACTACTTTACACTCATTCTGAGTGCATATCCTTCTATGTGTCCTTTGTTTTCTGTCCTCTGTTTGCTGATAACTGGCACAGTTCATAATGAGTCAGTAACCCATAGCGATCAACAGGACTTAAGCAGGCTTTTGGCCGCCAGTTCGCCGGGAGCGCCCATGATGCCACCGCCCGGGTGAACGCAGGAACCACACATCCAGAGGTCATTGATGGGGGTCTGATAGCGTGACCAGCCGGAAACCGGGCGAAACGGGCCCAGCTGCTCCAGGCTCAATTCTCCCTGAAAAATATTACCCTCGGTCAGACCCACGTCCTGCTCCAGATCCCAGGGTGTGACGACCTGACGGTGCAGGATACTGTCTTTTAAATTCGGACAGTATTCTGCCAGCGTATCGACCACCGTATCCCCCAGTGCTTCCCGCTTTGCCGGCCAATGCGCAGCACCTTCTTTTATGCGGTAAGGCGCGTACTGGACGAAAATCGAAATCACATGTTTGCCCGGTGGCGCGACGGTGGGATCGGTTAAAGAGGGGATGACGATATCCAAAAAAGGACGTTTGGAAAAATCACCGTATTTGGCGTCATCATAAGCATTTTCCAGGTACTCGACGCCCGGGGCGATGGTAATGTCGCCGCGCAGATGGGGCCCGTACCCCGGTTTGCTGCTAAAATCCGGCAGACGGTCGACAGCCAGGTTCACTTTGGCGGAACTGCCTCTGTATTTGAAGCGCTTGAGCCGTTGCACAAAATCAGGGTCCAGGTGCTGTTCACCCACCAGTTTGAAAAATGTTTGATGGGCATCGGCAGCCGAGATGACGGTCTGACTTTTGATTTCGTGTCCGCCGCGGACAACGACGCCGGCGGCTTTTCCCTGTCTTAAAATAATTTTTTCCACTGCAGCTTCGGTCCTTATGTCGGCACCATATGACCGGGCGGCGCGTGCGCACGCCAAACTGACGCCGCCCGTGCCGCCCTTGGAAAACCCCCATGAGCGAAAGGCACCGTCGATTTCGCCCATGTAGTGGTGCAGCAGGACATAAGCCGTTCCCGGGGATCGCACGCCCAAAAAGGTGCCGATAATGCCACTGACCGACATGGGTCCGATCAGACGATCGGATTCAAACCACAAACTTAAAAACTCAACGGCACTCATGGTCATCATTTTGGTGAAAATATACTTATCGCCGTCGGCCAGCGCCTTGAAGCGCCGTCCCAAACCGAGCAATTTGGCCAGTTCGCTGATTTTCAAAGAGCCCGGATCCGGGGCCGGTGAGTCTATCATGTGTTTGATAAAACTGGCCATTTGTGTCATGGCCAAAGAAAAGCGCGGCGCCATTTCCGCATCTGTCGGACTGAAGCGGGCGATCTCGCGCCGGGTGGCCTCCGGATCCCCGCATCGCGTCATGGATTCCCCGTCGGGAAACGGTGTGAAGGTGCATTCCAGCGGGATGACCTGGTAGCCGTGCCGGGTCAGATCGAGTTCGCGGACGATGTGCGGGCGAAACAAACTGACGACATAGGAGTAAACCGAAAACGTAAAGCCCGGAAATATCTGATCGCTGGCAGCCGCCCCTCCCAGGATATGTCTATTTTCCAATACCAGAACCTGCTTGCCGGCTTTTGCCAGGTAGGCGGCACATACGAGTCCATTATGCCCGCCACCGACAACAATGGCGTCATATCGTTTGGTCGGGATGTCAGAATGAAACGGCGGTGCGATTTGATCCATGCCATTAGCGCCTTTTGTGTTCGGGATTGTAAAACGGCGTTGTTGCAACCACCGCGGTAACGGTTTCACGGCGGTATTCTACGGTATATTCGATTTTGAGCGTCGCGCCGGTCTTGGCGAAAGGCGTTTCAATCGACGCCAGCGCCAGGTTTCTTTTGATCAGGGGTGACCAGGTGCCGCTGGTGGCTTTGCCGATTTGGCGGCTGCCGCTGTTATCATAAACCGGAACGCCGCTTCGCCAGGCACCCGGATGCACCTGTACGGGCAATCCCTGTTTTGCAAATAGAGCTTCCTGTTCATCCCAGTCGAGCTCGAGTCCGACGAGGGTAAGCTGCGGTCCGGCAGCCTGTTCGGCCTTCAGCGCCCGTTGGCCGCAAAAGGGTTTGCGATCGAGGTCGACCGTCCAGCCCAGGCCCAGCTCATAAGGCGTCGATTTTTGTGATTCGATCAGGCAATGGGCGGCATTGTGAAATTCGACCCCGTTTAAAATCAGGCCGGCCTCGATGCGGGCAATATCCAGAACATCCAGGCCGAAGGGTTGCAGCAAATAGGATCTGCCTGCGGACATGAGCACATCCCAGAGGGGCAGGGCGTTCGTTTGATCCACCCACAACTCGTATCCCAAATCACCGGTGTATCCGGTGCGGGATATCAGCACCGGCAATTTGTCGAGTTGAGCGGTCACCACGTTATAATATGCCAGCGCGTCCAGATCGGCATCGGTCACCTGTTTTAAAATATCCCGGGATGTCGGTCCCTGAAGCGCAACCGCAGCAATATCGGCGCTGATATCTTCAAGAATGACGTCAAAACCGCGTCTAAACTGCCCAAACCAGGCCAGCATCGGCTCAGCGGTATGCACGCGCAAGCGATCCGTATCCAGGCGAAACACGGTTCCGTCATCGATTATCTTGCCGAAGTCATCACACCAGCAGCAATAGGCCGCGCGGCCGATGGGAATGTCTTCAATATTTTTGGTCATGATGCGGGACAAAAAAGCAACCGCATCCGGCCCGCTCACTTCGTACTTAAACAGCGGGCTGATATCCATTATCCCGGCAGCATGGCGCAGGCTGTAGTATTCGCCGTCGTTGGGAAGGCTATAGGAAGACACGGCGCAATAACCGGCCCAATCGGCCCATCTATAGCTGGTGCACAAGGCCGCGGTTCTATCGTGAAATGGCGTTGGAATCGGCATTTTTACGAAGGTTCAAAGGTTTCCGCCTTTTCCCTTTGTGCTTCGGCGGACAAACAATATTCAGGATTCAGAGGTTCAAAGATACAAGGTTTAAGTTAGTCTTATTTGTTTCATTGGTTAAATTGGTTGGCTTAAACCGAACCAATTGAACCAATTAAACGGAGGTAACATTTGCCAGATGCCCGATACTTAACACTAGTTGTCTGCCTGAATAGGTTGTGGTCTTGTACAGGTTGACTTACCGAGCTGTGCGGTTCGGATATATGGGTTACCTGGAGTTGTCAAGTTCTTTTTAAATCGAAAACACTGATTGACAAGTGATTTTTGACCCATTAGATTTGTTAACGCCTAAATCGGAGGAGCCCGAATCCAAAAATCAAATCATCACAATAGTGTTCTGTCCCACGATTGACCGGCAAAATGACGACCGGTCATGTCATTTTCCAAAAGTCGAAAGGTTTCAGCGGGCGGGCGCAATCGCGAAAAGCAAACAAAATAAATTTCGTGCTTTTATGCTTTCGTGTTTTCGTGGTAAAAAAACCAGATACCAGGATTTTGTAATTTCGAAGTTGAGATGAAAAATGTTCTATCTGATGGGAGGTCCTATGCCGTATGATCCGGAAAAAGATGTGGTGTTAAAGAAGTGGAAATGTGATGAAACCGGTTTGGTGGTTTCTATCAATCAATATGGTGAGAGCGAGCCAAAGGTTCAAATCGGACCGCGCATTTTATTGAAAAAGGACGGTAGCGAAAGAGCTCCGGTAAAAGCCGGCCGGCTGACCATCGAGGATCTCATGTGGTTGTACGATATCATCGATGAGGTTAAAGAGGAGCTGACCGCTTTGCACAAACCGCAATGATTGTTATCGGTTATCAGTTATTGGTTATTCGTTTCGACATATCGATCATCGGTGCAAAAGCAAGTAACGAATAACACAAATCTGTCTTAAGGTTAGCAGTCCATCTTGCTAAATAGAGGAAAAAGTTCCAGTTAGATCATTTTTAATTTGAGTTCATTTGTCATTATAAGCGCCTTATATTAGGTATATACCGGCACCATCGGGTGTATAACACATTATTGAGATAAGTTCGAATAACTGACTGAATAGACCTTTTCTGTTTGGAATCATCTATAAGACGGCCGCAAAAGAAGTATGGTATGAGCCTGAACGATGGTATCATATTCCCCAAAAAAGGGAAAAATTCGCCTGAACTGGGACCTGTGGCAGTGGTTTCCGGAACTGAGACAGATCTTTTTCTGCTTTGCAAGTTGTTTGATGTTAATGCCGATGACTACCAAAGACTATTTACCAGTCGTCTGTATGTTTCAAGCAGGTCGATCGGCGGTATTTCATTGTGCGGCCCACTGGTCGGCGCACCCTATGCGGTCATGGTGATTGAAAATCTGATTGCATGGGGAGCCGAGACCCTCTTTTTCCTGGGCTGGTGCGGTTCAATCTCGCAGCAGGTTAAGATCGGCGATATTGTCATGGCGACATCGGCCCTTATTGATGAAGGCACCTCCAGGCATTATCAGCACAATGAGAATGGCCGATCATACCCTTCTGAAAGGCTGGCCGCCCGGC
>WOR8_10009444_pt1 | contig 12112 bp, 9 predicted proteins | sample DeeMarSeWOR38_10_FD_19890 | JGI IMG/M metagenome (IMG submission 19890) | reverse complement strand
ATTGATGAAGATAACATTGCTTCTCGTAAGGCTGGAGAGAAAATTGGTGGAAAACTTTACAAAATATATAGAGTATATAAAAAAAGTTTAGTTTGAATTGGAGCAAATTACATAAATTTATGTTAATAATTTAATTAGATTAAATCTTTTAAATTTGAAATGAAATGTATGTATCTAATTCTAAATTTATCTTAACTAAATTGCAAACCTTTAAATAACAGATATTTTCTCTATAAGTTTCAGGAAGTAGAATCTACAAAAGATTAATAATTGTAAGTATATTAGGTAAAAACCATGGGGGCAGTAAATTAAAATGAAATTCCTACTGATTAAACCAGGAGATCACAAAACAAGTAATTTATTTTCTGTAACTGGACCATCAAATCATCCACCGCTTGGTTTACTATCTCTTGGAGCAATGTTAGAATCCGAAGGTCATGATGTTGAAATCCTTGATTATTATATGGAGGATATGCCAAGGGAAAAATTGGAAAATTATTTACTGTCATCAGATGCGGTTGGTATGACTGTCCTTACTGAAGATATCAAAGCAGCTGTGGATATTTCAGGAAAAATCAAAGAAATAGATCCTAATATTAAATTGATTATAGGTGGCCCTCATTGTACTTTTCTTAAGCAGCGATCTCTTCAAGATATTCCACATGCAGACATTTGTGTTGTAGGTGAAGGAGAATTCGTAATACTTGAGTTAGTGAAATATCTTAAGGGAGAGAAAAAATTAGCTGATATTCATGGTGTTTACTATCGGGATAATAGTTTAATAAAATCAGGAAAACCTCTTCAGGTTATCGATGACTTAGATGCTTTGCCTTTTCCTGCTCGTCATCTTGTCGACAAATATGATTACGCAAAACTTCCCTGGGAGAAACAATCAAAGAAAAAGGTTACTTCTATGATTTCAAGTAGAGGATGTCCTTATAAATGTCGCTTTTGTGCAAGATATGGAAATAGTATAGAGGGTTGGAGTTACAGGAAAAGATCTGCAGAGAACATTGTGAAGGAAATTTTAGAGATAGATAAGAAATATGGAACTTTATGGATCGTTGATGATAATTTTCTTGCAGATAAAAATAGAGCACATATAATATTTGATAAACTTTTAGAGAATGGGATTGATATTAACTTTTTAATCGAAGGTGCTCGTGTTGATTCCACAGATAGAGAATTATATATGAAAATGAAGAAAGTAGGTGTTAAACTTATTGGATTTGGTATAGAATCTGGTAATCAGGATGTGCTAGATTTTTACAATAAGAAAGTTACTTTACAGCAGATTCGAGAGGCAGTTGAATTGGCTAGAGAAATGAATTTTTTCACATACGGAAGTTTTATATTAGGTGCTCCAATCGAAACAAGAAATCATATAGAAAACACCATAAAGTTTGCCTACTCTTTAAAACTTGATTTTGCCAACTTTGGAGAGTTATGCTATGCTCCAGGATCACAATTATGGGCTGAAGCAGTAAAAAATAAAAAAATATCTGAAGATGAAACCGATGTCATGGCTGATTCCCGTCGGGGTTTAGGAAATTTGACTCATGAAGAGTTAAGAGAATATACAAATCGGGCATTAAAAAATTTTTACTTTCGACCAACCTATCTACTAAGTCAAATTTATAGAGCTTTTTTAAGAAAAGATTTAAGCCTGTTGACAAATGGTATGAAATTTGCCTCTACCCTAAGCTGATAATAGTTTCTGCAAATGCAATATTAATTAAGATTAATTTTTAAAAATACGAAAACAGTAATTATTGGATTTGAAATTCAATATTTAAAATACTTTTAATAATTAACGTTTGCAAGGATATTAATAAGAATAAAATGATTAAGATGAAATGGCTTTAATTAAGATATTTACGAGCTAATAATCTGAAAAGATTAAATCCTTTAAGATTAATTTGGACTGAATTCCCTGTGGAATCTTAACATAACTGTATTCATTGCACCCATTATCAAAATATTTGAAAATTTTCTTGTTTTAAACGCTACATTTGTAATTCTTTGAATTGTTTTTAATGGAGAATAAAATTTTAAAGAAACATTTGTTATTCCATCATATAATTCTTTTATAGTCATTTTTTTCGGTTGAAAGACAACATGACGAAGATCATATTTCTCCCAATCTTTAGTTAATATTCTTCCTTCATTATTAAATTTATGAAATAATCTAGTAATCGGAAAAGGAGTTAAAATATTAAATTCTGCAGCATCAAGACCAAAATCATACGCTGCTTGTAATGTATCTTCAAAAATATTTGGTTCATCATTATCAAAACCAAATGCAAATGAGCCAAAAATATTCATATCAAATTTATGAATTCTTCTACAAACTGATTCATATTTTTCAATTGAATATGCTTTGTTTGCATCTTTTTTAAGTGAATCATTACAAATAGTTTCAAAACCTAAACACCATACAACACAACCTGCTTTATTTGAAAGTTTAAGCAATTCATCATCTAAAAGTGAAGGTAGAGTTCCATAAGCAATAAATTTTTTTCTTAAAGGTATCATAGCTTTAAACAAAGATTTTGCATAATTTTTATCAATAGTTAAAGCTGAATCATGAAGAAAAACTAAAATTTTTCTTGATGTATTTTTTATTTCTTGTATTACTTTTTCCACCGGCCTTTGTCTGTAATTCTGACCATGTAAATGGGTTAATGTACAAAACGAACAATTATATGGGCATCCTCTTGAAGGAGCAACTGCTGTAAATAATGGTGGAATCCGTAATAAATCATGACGAGGACATTTAATAGATTTTGGGTCAACTGGTTTATCACATCTATAAAATGGTTTTATTTTACCTAATTCAAAATCTTTAATTAACTGAGGCCATAACATCTCAGCTTCACCAATAACAACACTGTCTGCATGCTGTTTAGCTTCTTCAGGTAAAGCAGAAGCATGCATACCTCCTAAAACTACAGGGGCTCCTTTTCTTCTATAATAATCAGCAATTTTATACGCTCTTGGTGCACTTGGGGTTACAGCAGAAATACCAACTAAATCTATTTTACCATCATAAAACGGTGAATCATATTTATCATCAATTAGTTTTAAAGAATGATTTTTTGGCGTTGCAGCAGCAATTTGTTGGAGCACCAGTATAGGATTTGAATTTAATTTATATAATAATTGATCAATAAGACCATGTTTATGATGTAGATTTGAATTAATAAGAAGAATATTCATTTATTACCCTCATGAGTTATTTTATATTAATTCTTTAGCAACTCTTGAAATAACAACTGGCGGAGGTGTTGCCGAATTATCTCTGGATGTTTTAATTTTATCTACTTGAATAATATTTATCTTTATATCGTCACCAAAATTTTTAATAAATTCCTTACGTAACTCCTTAAATATTATTTCTTTTGAAGGTTCTTTTTTTGAAATTTGTTGAACTAATACAACATATATATCTATTTCATCTATTTTTTGTTGAATTATTTGAAATTGTTGGATTATATCCGTACCTAATCTCAACATTACACTATGAGGAATCGCTGTAAATGAAAGAGGAGGAACTATTTCCCCTGAAGGTAAAATAATTGAATCAGCTCTTCTTCCATCAATTCTTTCAATTAATGGTGTATTAAGACCACAGTTACATTTTCTTTTAGAAGGAACTAAATAATCAGTAATACCTGTATATCTAATTATAGGTGTACCTTCCCCAAAAAGCCTTGTAACAATGATATTGCCTCCATCTCCTGATTGATTTTCTTTTTCTATAGGATTAATGAATTCTAGATTAACAAGATCAAAATTGACATGATAATTTCCTTTTTTACATTGAAATGCTATTGGGCTACATTCTGTAGCACCATAAACATCAAATATTTTTGTTTTAAAGGTATTTTCAATATAATTTCTAGAATATTTATCAAGAATGGCACCTGAGGTTGCAATAATACGAGGTGAAAAACCATTATCTTTTTTCTTTCTTTTTATTATTGCTAATATCTTTAGAATCCCTGGATAACCTCCAATAAATTCAGGATTAAATATTTCAATTTTTTTTAATAACTCCTCAGGTTTTTCCCCTACATGAAATACCTTAATATTATCTAAACTAAAAATTTTTTTAATATAAGAATATGATTTACTTGAAAAATATACTTGCTCTGCAACCCCTGGTGATAAATCAGCAATTATTATCATTTTTGATTTCCGCCAATTTATTCCATGTTCTCTAATTATTCTTATAAAGCCAAAAAATGTTTTAAAAATTGTATAAGGGCTACTATAAATTGAAATAGGTTGTCCGGACGATCCAGATGTACTTACACGAAAGTATCCATCTAACTTTTTTTTCTCAGGAATTAAATCATTTATATTTGCTTTTCTAAAATCATTTTTTGTTATTATGGGTATTTTACTTATATCATTAATTGTTTTTATATCTGATGGAGATAATTTTACTTCTTTAAATTTCTTAAGATATATTGGGACTTGATAAGCCTGTTTAACTATTTTTATCAATAATAAATTTCTATATCTCTCATTTTCTTCTTCAGTTTTATTACGGATTCTATCGATATTAAATATATAATCCCTCATTATTTTTGTTTGAAATAAAGGATTAAATAATGGATTCATTTTTATCAGTTATTTTTTTTAATTTATGTAACCTTATCTTAAAATGAAATAATAAATATTTCCATTATATCTTAACAAATAATAAATAATTTAATAAAAAATTTTGAATTTAATTTTTTATTTAATCGAAAATAAAAATCTTAAGAAAATTCCCAAATGACCTATATCTTTTTTTAATAAACATTTTTTAATTTGTACAAAGAGGAATCTTGGTCTTAAATAATATACTATATACGCATTTCTTGTAAATCTGGTTAGCTCTTCTAAAGTAAAATTACCTAAACCTCGAAGAGAATTAGCTGGTACTAAAAATTCTTCTTTTCCAATTTTTCCATTTTTGACAGCCTCTTTCCATAAATACGAACCCATCTCATATTTTAAAACCGAAAAAATAGCATTATCTATTGGTAGTGTTTTTGAAAATTTAATTGTTTTTTTAAAATGATATTTAGTTTCAATTGGTGCACCAAGTATAAGAGTACCTCCAATTTGGAAACCCATTTCATTCGATAATAAAACGGCTTTTCTAATTTGATTTAGAGTAACTTTTTTATTATAAAAATCAAGCACATCCTGATTTCCAGATTCTATTCCAAATGATATATACGTAACATTGGCTTTTTTCATTTTTTTATATAACTCTCTTTCGGCGGTATCTACACGAGCTCCTAATATTAAGATTTCAATTTTACTACCATATTCAATTAGCATATCAAAAATTCGATGTGCCTTTTTTAGATTACATAAAAATGAATCATCAATAATCATTACTGAGTTATATCTATTTTGAATATTGAGAATCTCTTCTACAATATTTTCGGTAGATCTCTGTCTAAAGTTATAATTTTCGATAGAATTACTATATCGTCCACAAAAATGACAGTGGAAAGGGCATCCACGGCTGGTTATCATTAATGTCAATTTTTTTTTATAGAAAAAACCATGAGGTAATCGATCATAATCATATTTTTCTACTAAATGACGGGATGGAAAAGGTAAAGAATCTAAATTTTTTATAAATTTTAAACCTTTACCTGGTAAAATTTCTTCATTTTTCTTATAATATATATTATAAATATCTGAAATATTCTTTTTACCCTGTAAGTATAGAGAAACATCATTTATTGTTTCCTCACCCTCTCCAACTATTGCTATATCTGCATATTTTACATCTAAAATCGATTTCTTTGGGAAAAAGATGCAATGGGGTCCACCAATAATAATTGATATATTCGGCTTTAATTCTTTGATTTTTTTTGCTAGATTTTTTACCTCTTTATAATTGTCAGTATATACTTCCAATCCTACTATATCTATGTTGGATAATTTTTGTTTTAATTCTCCCGATAGGAATTTATCAAATCCTAGATCAATAATTTCTACTTTATGACCATTTTGCTCCAAAGAAGCAGCAATATACATTAATCCCAAGGGAGGATAAAAAATAGTTTCATATCCATAGGTATTAGTCCCAGGTTTCTTTATGTTAATTGGACTTCGAAAGAGAAGATAATTCATTTCAATCCGAATTCCTATTTTTTTTTTTAAATAAGATATTATTTCGAACTTTAATTATCTATCTAAAAGGTAAAGGAATTTTTTGATTCTTAAAATTATAAAAAATAAATTTTTTAATATGAATTAAATTAAATTAATTTTAATTGTAAAAATATTATTTGAACAAGTATATCCCCTTTCTACCAACCACTGCACCTAACTTTTTCATGTCACTTACTTTTGCTTTTAAGAGTTTATATGATTGATAAAATGTGTATAACCATATCAATATAAATGGTATTAAAAAAACCAGTGTTAAGATAGTTCTAATAAAAAGTATAACACCAAGTATGCCTGATAAGAAAAACATTGCAAATGATATTCTTGCAGCATTTTTTTCACCAAATGATGTTGCATATGTTCTTACACCGCTTTTACGATCTCCTTCAGCGTCACATATTCCTTCTGCAAGATCGTGAGCATTATCTGTAAAATATATAAAAACTATTAAAAGTATCATGTTTTGAAATTCATAAATGCTTGTTGAAATATTTTCAAAAATTGGCATATTTATTATAAACTCAGCGGATTGTGGTAATGCTGTCCATATTGCTAGATATCCAAAAACTGCTACAATTATCCATTGCAATGGAGTAAAAATCTCTGAATATGCTGGTATTTTTACTTTTCTTTTTAAATATAGATTATGAAAAGTAACAAATAATGCTGCTGCACCGACTAACATAAAACACCAAAAATTTACTAGATATGAAAAAATAAATGTAGTAGCAGAGAAAATAAGAGCTATCCCAAAGAATTTTCTTTGTGTTATTCTACCAGATGGTATTGGACGATCAGGATGAGCGATATCATCGATATCAACATCTGTAATATCGTTCCAAATTAAGGCTGCAAAGAAACCTGAATAAAGAGCAAAAATAGAAAATATGATTATAGTAATTATAGAAAAATCATAGGTTTTTATTCCATATGCAAGCATAGGTACGCTTGCATACATAAAAATATAACTTATCATCTCATAAGCTGGAAGCGATCGCCAATGCGAAATGAAATCAAATGGTGCAAATATTAGCGAACTAATTTTTTTTGCCAGCTTTTTCCCTCCTTTCAATTTTTTTGGAAATTGTTTTAATTTTATATATTTTCTATTTGATTTCTAATGCTTCCATCCCAAATTATATTTCTTGAAATAATCTTTTTAGATTCTTCATTTATTTTATCTTTAATAATTTTTGGCATATGTTCATCTGGTATTTTTGCAGCCCATGCAGTCATCCTTCTTACAATCCACCAGGAATGTGTTAATTCATCTGCAAATGTTTTACTAAGAGGTGATATATTTTTCCATTGATGAAATCCCTTGGCCATACAGTTAAAACCATTATCATTAACTTCTTCTATATGACCACCATGCCATATCATATATTCTGGATGGGCTGTAGTTAAAATTATTCTTCCCTGATTTTCATTTGGATAAATCTCTGCAGTCATAGATGGTTTATTTGAGAAATTTAAATCAATAAGTCTCTCAGTTTTTTCCCAATCACCTGCTAGGAAAAAAGTATTTGAAATAACTTTTTTTAAGTTACTTTTTTCACTTTTAGTCATTTTTAATACTTTAATAAAAGCTTTTAATACACCTGTATTGCCTCCTATATATTTCCATGCATAAATTCTTGTTTTTTCATTTTCAGATAATTCTACTTTTGGATATCTTGCTAATACTTTAATTTCACGATCAGGTTTTTCAGGCAATATCAGAGCAGGTCCTCCCCACCATCTTATTCGTTCAGTTTCATTAGGATAATCAGAAAATATAGGGTTGTCTTTGTAAATTTGAAAATCTATTGGAACTCCAGCAGTATGAATTCTTACACCATCAGTAGTTGTACCAGGGGCAAATGAAAAAACATATCCCATTGCTCCAATTCTTTCGGGATATTTTTTTTGATTATGATAAAAAATGGGAAATGCAAGGTCTTTATAATATGATGTGACACAAGAAGCACCAATGGAACTTTTATTATATTGTCGTTCAGCAAAAGTTTTAGGCTTTCTATCAGGACCAGTGCTTAGGTCAGTAATTAGTGCTGTTCCACCACATATTCCAACATAACCTCCGCCCTCCTTTATAAAATTGGTAATACTTTTTTTCCATAATCTTACTTCTCTAAAACTACCAAAACCTTTAACTATTGCCTGGCCATCGCCAACACCGCCCCCTGGAACTAGTAAAACATCGTAATTGGAAGTTTTTAATCTACCTTTATTAATGTCTTTATCAAATATGTAAGTAGTAGAGAATTTATATGAAATTTCATTTGAAGTCCATGTGTAACCATCCAAAATAACTGGAAAATAATGTTTACCTGAACCCCAACCAAGAGGTTCCTCTGCAAGTATTGCAACTCTTATAATCTTATGATTTGTATTATTTTTATTCATGTATCCAATCGCAAGTAAACAAATATTGTTTTTAACATTTATGTCATATTAAAAAAATCCGGTATTATTAATTCACACTATTAATAAAAAATGAAGATGTTTTATTAAAAGGATTGAAATTATAATTATAAGCCTTTTATCCAAAAAGTTTATTTATCTTCTAATTATTAATTAATAAAAAGGGAGAAAATTGAAAAAACTACAATTAATTTTTGGATTAATTATTCTATTTACGATTTTTTTAAGTGGATGCAATGGAAATTCAAATAACATGATTAGATTTATAGGCGAATGGGGAGGATATTCTTTATTTGAAAATACTACAATAGATGTAACTTTTACATTTTATAATGATAAAACAGCTAAGCAGATAAGTGATGGTTCCCATGTCCATTGGTTTGATTTCTATATAGATGATTCCTTTGTGTATCTTACATTAACAGATTTTCCAGAGGCAGGTCCAATAATTTATAACTATAAATTTTCAAATAATTATAATTCTTTGACTCTTACAAATGAAAGTATTGATACTATCATACTTACAAAACAATGAATAAAAATTGGTTAAAATCTTAATCTCCTCTTGTTTTTAATTTAAAAGGTTCGAATAGTAAGACATATGTCGGTTCAATACTTTTAGGACAGTGTTCTATTCCTTTTGGAATTACTGCCATTTGTCCTTCTGATAGTGTTATATCATTTTGTCCCTTTAATTGAATAATAAGTCTGCCTTTTAAAATATAAAAAAGTTCATCCTGAGAAGTATGTTTATGCCAGTGGAATTCCCCATTGATATAAGACATCCTTACAACTTGATCATTTAAAAATGCGATATCAATTGGTATGCAGTGTTTACCACTGATTTCATCCATTTTATTTTTTAAATTTATCGTTGAAATCATAATTACCAAGTTAAGGATTTATTAGATTTATTAAATTGTTTCTGTAAGTTAAAAAAATTTAATTTCTACATTTAATAACCTTATAATTTACTCTTACGTACAGTATCAAGAGTAACACAATGAATTCCACCTAAAAAGTATGAATTACGAAAGCTTATAGGAATGCATTTCAGTCCTTTTTTTTCTAGCTTTTTTATTAGGTGTGTTTGAACCTTATCAACAATTACTGTGTTTGGGTCAAGTGATAGTAGATTCATGCCAACCCATTCAGAGTGAATATTATTAAGATTTGTTTCAAAACCAAGCTTTAGGAGCTTTCTATAAATCTTTAAACGAACATTTCGGTGAAAATCAAGGATATCATGAGGGTATTGTTCAATCTTATCAATCCAGATTTTTTCCCATTTGTTAAATACAGTTGGACAATTTTTTTCATTTACTCGTTTAGCATTTAGTAAAACTAGCCCTGGTCTAAGACATATTACAGTTGAATCGATATGGCTGTCATGATATATCTGATCTGTTGTATGCACCCGATATCTCTTGCCTAAAACATTTTGTAACCAAATAGCCCCTAATTTATTACCAGAGCTTGATATCAAATATAGAAGATCTTTTCCCATGCGAACAATCGTTGCTGCCTCAAATAAGATTTCTTTTTCTAAAAGTTTTATGTTTTTATGATTATCTTTGTAGTAAGTAATCCTGTATTTATCTTTGAGTCTTGGATTTGGTGCAGAGATCCATTTACTGCCCTCTGTAAAATAATGATGAAAAATATTATAATATGCTTGTGACTCAAAATATCTATGTCTCTCTTGAGATGGAGCCTCAATTACGGTATCCCCAACAATTAAAAATAAATCTCTTGGATTATAGGCATGCTCTGCAGAGGCGTTAAAATAAGGTGTAGTAAAGATCCGATGTATTTCCTTTGTATCCGGTCTGTATATTTTTACACCAAAATCTTTGATTACATCAATTAAATCTTCTAAATCTTCAGTAGTTTCATCTAGAAATTTTTGCGGATATGCTTTATAGGCAAGTTGTTCGGCTTGTTCTAAAACTTTTTTAGAAACATTTTTTTTGAAAATAAGATTTGCACGAGCATAGGGTCTACCGATAATTACCTCTTTGAGCGTATCCCATTCATTATGACTATTTATTTTCATGTAATAAATCTCTTTAAAATTTTAAATGAAAGATAAAGAACGTTATCTGTAACAAAATGTAACATGAATAGATATAACAGAGTTATAAAAAATAAATAATTATTGATACATTTTATACCAAAAATTAGATTTTTTGAAATTTATTCTACCAAAATGATAATACTTATTATATGATTATGAGTATCTATTTTTCCAATTAAACAAAAATTTCAAAGAACAGATGTATAAATAAATTTATATAATCGGTAAGATTAAATAATATACCAAAAGGGAGGACAACTTCTGAATAAAAAAATCCTGATAATTGGTATATTACTCTTGTTTATTGGTTCATTTTTAACTCAAATGACATTTGGTTACAACATTAAAAATAATAATGAAAGAAAAACCCAGTCAAATGAATGGGTTCATCAAGAAGGATGGCCTGTTACAATTGAGGTTAACTATTCATATGATGCTCAAATTTATGATTTAGAAATTTGTGATATAGATAGAGATAATAATTTAGATGTTATTGTTACATATTCTCATTCTGATATAAAATCATATATTGATGCTTATGAACTAAATGGTTCTCAAAAGAAAAATTTAGGATTTCCCTTTTTATTACCAGGTAAGATACTTAGTGAGGTATCCATTGGTGATTTAGACAATGATGATTTTGTAGAAATTGTTACCAGTATCTCAATTTTTACTGATGAGTATCATACAACAATATACGTCTTTGAATACGATGGTGAAAAATTTGTTGAATCATGGCATTTTAAAGAAAGCAAAAAAAGTGGCGAGATCATCTATTCCCCATCACTAGGAGATATTGACGGCGATGGAGATTTGGAGATAATTTCAGGAAATCAAAGATTTGATGACCAATGGAAAAATATTGTTTATGCTTTGCATCATGATGGTACAATGGTCTCAGGCTGGCCGGTGACAAATAAATTTTATCTTGGAAGTTATTATGCAACTCCTGCAATAGGTGATATTGATAATGATGGTTTTTCAGAAGTTGTAGTTGGTTCATATTTTAAATATTTATATGCCTGGGATGGTGATGGGAATCGTGTCTCAGGCAATTGGCCTGTTTTTTTAAATGATGATGTACGCTATTGGCCTGTTTTTTTAAATGATGATGTACGCTCACATTCTCCTCAACTTGGTGATCTTGATGGTGATGGAGAAATTGAGGTTGTCCAGATTGGTGGAAGATATGGAAATATCACTATATTAGATGGTCAAGGTAATATTATTCAAACTTTATATCCGGATGTTGCAGATTATTGTTGTAATCCTGCACTAGGTGATATTGATAGAGATGGTGATTTAGAAATTTTCGTAAATGTAGGCTCCTATATTTATGGTTGGCATCATGATGGACAAAAGATTGCCGGTGTTTGGCCTGTATTTATTGGTAATATTACTTGCAATGCTCGTACTTCAATAATT
>WOR8_10005576_pt1 | contig 12115 bp, 7 predicted proteins | sample DeeMarSeWOR38_10_FD_19890 | JGI IMG/M metagenome (IMG submission 19890) | reverse complement strand
CTGTTCGCGTTGTGATCATCAAAGCAGAGGGCAAAAGCTTTACCGCCGGTACCGATCTCGAGGAAGCCGGTTCGCTGCTTAGCGGGCAGGCCGCCGATCAGCGCGAAGCCACCCGCAAAAAAATCCTAAAACTGCAGGAAGGCATCACCCGTATTGAAAACTGCAGCAAACCGGTGATTGCGGCGATTCACAGCCATTGCATCGGCGGGGGAATCGACCTGATCAGTGCCTGCGACATTCGCATCGCCAGTGCCGACGCGGTTTTCAGCATCCGGGAGACCCCCATGGGTATCATTGCCGATCTGGGCACCCTGCAGCGCTTACCCTACATCATCGGGCACGGCTGGTTCACGGAGCTGGCCCTGACAGGCCGCGACTTCAATGCCGAAGAAGCCCTGCAAATGCGCCTGATTACCCGAATATGTGCAAACCGCGACGAATTGTACGCCGAGGCTAAAATGCTGGCCGACCAAATCGCCGCCTGCCCGCCGTTAACCGTTCAGGGAGTCAAAGAGGTCGTCCTGTACAGCCGTGATCACGGAATCGATGCCGGCCTGCAGTACGTGGCCCAAAAAAACGCCGCGGCGCTGCCTTCTGAGGATGTCATCGAGGCGGTGACGGCGTTTATGGAGAAACGGACGCCTACGTTCAAGGGCAAATAGCGCCAGCTGACGGCTGGCGGAACATCACGCTTGCAGCGGGATTCGAGGATCTCCGCCTGCGGCGGATCGAGGATCGCATCTGCGGTGCTAAAGGTTTGGGGCAGAACTTATGTTGGAGGTTTGAGGTTAGAGGTTGGAGGCAAAACCCTAATTACCACAAATATGATAGAGGGAATCCTTTCTTGCCTCTAACCTAAAGCGAAGCGATCCTCAAGCGGAGCGAACCTTCAGCGGAACGCAGTGACCCTGCGAAGCGTTCCTCAAGGCCGTTAGGCCGCTCCTCAAGTGAAACGCTCAACATAGTTAAGATTTCAACATAAGGAAGGAAGAAATATGTCCAAACCTGGTTCACTATCCGGTATAACCGTTATTGACCTCAGCCGCCTTCTGCCGGGACCTTACTGCTCGATGATCCTGGCCGATCACGGCGCCCGGGTAATTGCCGTGGAAGACAAACGTTTTCTGGCTGACGGCCTTTTTTTCAATTTGATCAATCGTAACAAAGAGCACATGTCGTTGAATCTGAAGACCGACCAGGGCCGGGAGATTTTTTCCCGCCTGCTCGAAAAAGCCGATGTGTTGATGGAGGGTTTCCGGCCCGGGGTTGTTGATCGACTGGGTGTTGATTATAAGACGGTCAGCGGGGTTAATCCCAAAATCATTTATTGCGCGATCACCGGATACGGACAGAACGGACCGTTTCGCGACCGGGTCGGGCACGATGTCAACTATCTCAGCTATGCCGGGGTTCTGGATCTTATTGGTGAAAAGGATCGGCCGCCCAGCATACCGGGCGTGCAAATCGCCGATATTGCGGGCGGCGGTATGAATGCGGCCATTGGTATTCTTCTGGCCCTTTTTGCCCGACAGCAAACCGGTAGGGGACAATATATCGATGTCTCCATGACCGACGGTATGGTTGGATTCCTTCCCGCGGCCCTATTCTTCCGACAACTTACCGGGCAGGAGCCACGCCGTGCCGATGGCCTGCTGTCACATCGTTATGCCTGCTACAATACCTACGAAACTGCCGACGGCCGGTATCTATCCATCGGTGCGGTGGAAAACCGCTTCTGGATGCAGCTATGCGATACCCTCGAAGTCCCCGAATATGGTCCTTTGCAATACGATGATCAGCGGCGCGAGGAAATCCTGCAATACATGCGCGCTAAGTTTAAACAAAAAACATTGGATGAATGGGATGCCATCCTGGCTGATCTTGATATCTGCTGGGGAAAAATTCAATCAACCAGAGAAGTACTGGAGGATCCCCTTTTCCGGCAAAGGGAAATGGTGGTTGAAATCGAAGGAAAGGACGGCCAGAAATCCAGTACCCTCGGCGTGGCCGTCAAGCTGAGTGACACCCCGGGCGCTATCCGCACCGCCCCGGTAAACTTTGGCGAAAGTACAACTGCCGTACTTCAAGAGTTGGGATATTCGCAGGAAGAAATTAAGAATTTTGAAGATAATGATGTAATATGAGTTGCTATAAGGTTCAGGGTTGTGCGTTCAGAGGTTCAAAGGTTATTTCGCGATAGGCGGCATGGGCGGGGGCCAGGTTTTAAATTTATTACCAATCAAAATTGCCTTGGAAACGATTAGATCCTTTCGACCTAACCTGTGAACGTGAACCCTGAACCTTTGAACGGTTACACCATCGACTTCAGGGTGGCCAATTCCAGCTGGTCGCCGGCATCTTCCGCCCTGTCGGAGACTTCGACAATACTTTCCAGGCAGAGTCTTAAGTGCAGCTGGTGGGCAAGATCCATGGGCGACGTGAGTATGGCTTTCGTTAAATCCCACTCGAGCTTGTCGACCCTTGATTCCTGCATCCCGACTTCCTTGGTATGTTCACGTACCGTCTCGATTTTGCACTCGCCTTTAAAGTAACACAAAACCGCAAGTTTGAGATTATCGATAATCCCCAGGGATTCTCTGGCAACTTCAAAAAAGGCCGGTTTCAATTCACCGGGTATCCTCGGGCGCTGGTTCAGAAAAAAATCACAGGTGGCTTCAGCGGCATTGGCCACTTTGTCAATGCTTTCAATCAGCTTATAGATGTCCTCGCGCAGCAGGGGCAGATAAGCACCGGAGTAAAGTTTGTCTCGAATCTCATAGCGGACGATATCGGCCTCTGATTCAAGGCTTCTGACCTGGCGGGATAAAACTTTGGCTTCACTGATGTTGTCCTCAAGATACTTTTCAATGGTATTGATACCTGTCTTCAGCGCGTCCTCGACCAGGTCAAGATGCTTTAATATAAATTCGATGACCTCTTTTTCTTTTTTAAAGAGCAAAATTAATTCTCCTTCGATATGGCCAGAGGTTTCAAAAAAACCAATAATCCCCAGGACACCCTATTTTTTTATAAGCTTATAGCATAAAAATCCGTTTACCTGCAATTAAAACAATAAGTCTCTCAGGCCAGCAAAGTCTCTATCACCTTGTACAGCATAAAGGCACAGGTTCCTGCCAGAGCCGGGGTCAGTACCCACCCGATCAAAATAGTCAGGATGGTTTTCGTGCTGATCCCATGGGCGCCCTTCACCAGGCCGACACCAACCACCGCACCCACAATGGCCGAAGAGGTTGAAACTGGTATGCCGAACATGGAGAAAAGATGCATGCCGAAAGCTGATGCGACCTGCGCAACAAAGGCAGCCGGGATGTCAAGGGGCGTAATACCTTTGCCGACAGTATCAGCAACCTTTCTCCCGTAAGTAATGGCTCCTATGGCAATGCTAAGGCCACCGATAAGCAACAGCACCCTGGTTGGAAAGATGTTGAGATTGGCGACCGGGCCAACCGCATTGCCGGCATTGTTTGCCCCCATGGAATAAGCCACGTAACATGACGATATAATAGCTAAATATCCAAGAGCCTGTTGAAATAAGATTGAACTGGTTGCAAATCTTCTCAAAACCAGCCTGATCAGATGCATCAATCCGTATGCAAGCGCCATGACCAGAATGGGACATATGATCCAACTTTCAGCGATCAGGATGAATTTGGAAAAATCCACTTCAGCGCCGACCGCCAGGCCGATGCCAACCACCCCCCCCACAATAGCCTGGGAGGTCGAAGTGGGAATCTTGAAAAAGGTGGCCAGGGTCACAAAAACACCCGAGCAGATTAACGCCACGCACACGGCCAGGTAGTTCAGGTCGGTTTTGACAATCCCCTTACCGATGGTGTGCATGACATGATGGCCCTGGAGCATGGCGCCCAGAATCGCAAATACAGCGACTAATATAACGGCTCGTCTGAAGCTTAACAGGCCGCATCCAACCGTGGTGCCGATACAATTGGCTGTATCATTGGCGCCGATATTCCAACCGACATAAGCGCTGGCGCCTAGCAAAATGAAGAATATTGGTTCGATAGCAGTTTCACCTCGTAATATCCGGCGTCGTGATTGTCATCGACAGCATCATCGGAAGATACCGATTTTATAAGTATTACAGGGGAATAAGTCAAAACAATAAATTGCATGTTTTATATAACCAGTGGTTATAGTGAAGAAATCGATTTTTCACCTTCCGCTTCTAATACTTCTTGCCCGCTTCGACCTCCCCAATAGCCTCATCAATTATATCAATCGCCCGGTCCATTTCCTCCCGCGTGATAACCAGTGCCGGCCTCAGGGTCAACACATTGCCTTCAATGGTTTTGGCGGAAAGCCCTTTTTCCAAGCATTTAAACATAATGACCTCGGCCTCGTCCACTGCCCGCGCCTTGGTCTGGGGGTCGCTGACGAGATCGATGCCGATGTGAAGCCCCAGACCGGCCACGTGGCCGATCAAAGGGTGTTTGTCTTTAAGATCGGTCAATCTCTTCATGGTATACCCGCCCAGTTCGGCCGCATGTTCATGGAGTTTGTGCTCGAGGATGTATCCAATCTCGGCCAGAGCGGCCGCAGAACATAACGCATTTTTTTCGTGGGTATAATGTCCCACCGAACGGTGCTGACAGACATTATATCTTTCGTGGGTCACGATCCCGGCAAAGGGCAGCAGCCCGCCACCCAGGGATTTGCCGAGAACCAGAATGTCCGGGGTCACAAAATGCTCGCAGGCGAACAGTTTGCCGGTGCGGCCGAAGCCTTCGATAATTTCATCAAAAATCAGCAGGGCCCCGTAGTGCTCACACAGTTCTTTGACGCCCTGCCAGTATCGGCGGGATGGGACCACCGGGGTGGCAGATATGGGTTCGCCGATGATGGCAGCCATTTCGGGCGCACGCTTTAACACCAGCTCTATCTGGCGCAGGCATTCGGCATCCACATCTTCTTCAGAGGTGAAGCCCCAGGGATTGCGGTAGTAGTTGGGAAATTCAACATGAAAAGCACCCGGCACCATGGGTCCGAAACCACCGCTGAAATGCTCTTCCCCACCGACACTGGCCGCAGCCGGGCCGGCACCGTGAAAGGAATCCCAGAAGGAAATGGTTTTGAAACGACCGGTGACCTGCTTGGCCAGCATCAGGGCCATCTCGATGGCTTCCGATCCTCCCGGGCAGAAAAGGGAACGGCATAAACCACCGGGCGTAATTTCTGCGAGCTTTCTGGCCAGCTCAATGGCCGGAATATTCGTATAGCGGCGGGGGCAAAAGGTCATGTGCTCTTCCAGCTGCTTTTTGACGGCTTCAACAACAGCCGGGTTGTTGAAACCGGCATTGTGCACCCCATTGCCGTGCATATCGATATATTTCTTGCCGGTTAAATCTTCTATGTAAACACCCTGAGCCCGGGACAATACGTTTAAAACCGGCGTCGACAGACTCTGGTGCAAAAAATATTTTTTATCCTCATCAAACCATCGCTTCGACTCGCCTTTTAGATTTCGCTTCCAGTATTCGCGGCGATTGACAGTCGTGTTGACATCCCCCTGCTCACGCTCAATGCGTTTATTTCTTTTCACGGGTTGGCTCCTGTGCATATATTCGTCAAAAACTAATTTTTAGGATGATCGTCATATTAGAGGTTATGGAAGATATTTAGGCAAATCAAGTTAAAAATTGTGATCTGAAGCATGACAAAAAGTCACGGAGGATGGATAACTCCGGGTTATCGATCATATAATCATTATTCGATTGACTCAGGCGGCGTCCAGCAGATATGAAAGTGATCGGTCTTGATCAGGGCGAGGCTTAATTGCCGCGTGAAATTCGTTTAAGCAGTGATATGGTGATGGTATCCTGGAATAATGTCTAAAGTGATGATGTGCAATTGCATCACTCCAACGCTCCATCACTCCCCTACGCCAGCTTACTTTATAAAGGAGATTGACCATGCCGCGACTCCACAAATCCGAAGGCGACATCAACATATCCCCTCGACGCGATAAATGGCAGGCAGAACACATCGACACCGAAAGCCGAAGACTGCTGGAGGAAGATGCACGCTACTTTCTCAAACAGTCGTTGTCGACGCCTTGCCTGAACACCATGCGCAGTTGTGAGGGTATTTATATTGAAGACATGCAGGGCCGGCGCTATATGGATTTTCACGGCAATAACGTGCACCAGGTCGGTTTCGCCAACCCGGATGTTATCAGTGCCATCAAAAAGCAGCTGGATGAGCTTCCCTTCTGCACCCGCCGTTACACCAACCGGGTTGCGGTTGAATTGGCTAAAAAGCTGGCAGCCATTGCGCCCGGCAGCCTGGGCAAATCTTTATTTTGCCCCGGGGGGGCGGAAGCCGTCGGTATGGCGATCAAACTGGCACGGGTCGCAACCGGACGACACAAAACCATTTCCATGTGGGATTCTTTTCACGGGGCCACCCTCGACACCATTTCCATCGGGGGAGAAGCCATTTTCCGCCAGGACATGGGGCCGCTGCTGCCGGGAACCGAACACGTGCCGCCCCCCGATGAGTATCGCTGCGTGTTTGGTTGTGCCAAACGGGGCGGGTGTGATCTGATCTGTGCCGATTATGTGGAATACATTCTGGAAAAAGAAGGCGACATCGCCGCTGTGATATCAGAGCCCATCCGCAGTACCCCCTATATTCCCAAATCAGCTTACTGGCAAAAAATCCGCCGGGCCTGTGATCGCCATGGCGCCCTGCTGATCTTTGATGAAATTCCCCACTCCCTTGGCCGCACCGGGAAAATGTTCACTTTCGAAAATTTCGGGGTACTTCCGGATATCCTTGTTTTGGGCAAAGGATTGGGGGGCGGCGTATTTCCCATGGCTGCCGTACTGGCCCGCGAAGAACTGGATGTTGCCGCCGAGCGCGCCATGGGCCACTACACCCATGAAAAGACGCCCGTCGGATGCGCAGCTGCCCTTGCCACCATCAATTATATCGAACACCACCACCTGGTGGATCATGCCCGCCAACTGGGGCAGCATGCCCTGGAACGCCTGAACGAAATGCAAGACCGCCATCCGTTAATCGGCGATATCAGAGGACTGGGATTGTTCCTCGGGATCGAGCTGGTCAAAGACCGGCAAACCCGCGAAAGAGCCACAGATGAAGCCGAGGCGGTCATGTATGCCGCCCTGTCAAAAGGGCTGAGCTTCAAACTCACCATGGGAAATATTATTACCCTGACCCCTGCTCTGATTATTACCCGTAAGGAAATGGATAAAGCGCTGGATATTGTCGATTCGTGCCTAGCTGAAGTGGAAAGCAACCAATAGGGATACTGGAATAACTTTGGTAACGAGAGGAAAAAGGAGAATGTAGAATATCGAATAACGAACCGCAGAATTTCGAAGGATGGAATCGCTGCGCTCTATCTTCATTAAAATGGATAGAATGCATTCCTTCGACATTCGATATTCATAATTCGATATTCTACGGTTCGCCTTTTACTTTTACACAAAAAGCCTTCTTCTATGACAACAACCGCCGCCATTCTCCTGATCCTATCAGCCTTCACCCATGCCGGCTGGAACTTTATCAGCAAGAAAAAGCATCCGACCCAGGCCTTCTACCTGGTGGCAAACACCATCGGCGTGGCCTGTGTGTTGCCCCTTCTGTTTTATTATGCCGACTTGATACCTTGGGTGCCGTCGGCGGTATGGATCATCGCGGCCCTGTCCGGCCTTTTTCTGGCCGCCTACCTGGAGGCCCTGGCCGGGGCCTATCGTGCCGGCGACATCTCGCTGGCTTATCCCCTGGCACGCTCATTGCCCGTCATATTTGTGTTCGTTCTCTCCCTGGCAATGGGCAACAGCGCGGTTCCGGGCGGATGGTTTTTGACTGGAATTATCCTTGTCGTTATCGGCTGCATTATCCTGCCATGGGCAACATTCGGCGTTTTTCATTTTTTCGATTACATGAATCTGTGCTGCCTGCTGGCGGTAGTGGCTGCTGTCGGGGTGGCCGGCTATACGGTTGCAGACGATTTGGCGTTGCGCTACCTGCGGGAACTGCCCGGCAAACCGATGAGTCCGGTCGAGGGTACCCTTGTGTATATGGTATTGGAGGGTATCAGCTGCTCATTATGGCAGAGCCTGTTCGTGGGCGTGAACCGGCGGGAACGACACAGCCTGCCTGAGGTCCTCAAATCATTCAAAGGTCCGGCCGCTCTGACCGGGATCGGCATCTACCTTACCTATGGAATCGTTCTGGTGTCGATGAATTATGTTTCCAACGTCAGTTATGTGGCCGCATTCCGCCAGCTCAGCATTCCATTTGGTGCCATATTGGGCATGGTGTTGCTAAAAGAGCCGCGGTACGTTCCCAAAATTTTCGGCATTGCGACAATATTTATCGGGTTGGTTTTGGTCGGGTTCTAATAAGAAAAGTTTGTTATTCGGTAGCGGTTATATGGCAGTCGTTTCCAGATAGACAAAAATACATCCGAAGATCTTCCAAATAACCAATAACAAATAACATTTAACCTCTGATCTTTAGACCCGTTGGGTCCACCAGCGGCAATTCCGCGACCGTGGCTTTAACCCGCTCGTCCATGACCTGGACTTCCAACTCGGTACCGGCGACGGCCAGCTCCAACGGCAGGTAAACCAGGCCGATATCCCGTCCGATGGTGTAGCCGTAATTGCCCGACCGTATGCGGTCAACCACCTTGCCATCGCTGTAGGCCGATTCACCGCCGTAAAGGTTGCCCCCGGCATCCATGATCAGGGCCATCAGCCTGGTTTTCAGGCCGCCTTTTTGGATTTTCTCCAAAGCCGCCTTGCCGATGAAATCCGCCTTATCCAGATGTACGAACATACCCAGGCCGGCCGCGAGGGGATTATCTTCCGGTGTAATATCACCGCTCCAGTATAAATAACCTTTTTCGATTCGCAGGGCATCCAGGGCCTTGTAGCCGGCGGGCTGAATTCCGGCATCCCGGCCGGCCGCCATCAGGGCATCCCATACCGCCACAGCGTCTGCGGATTGAATGTACAGTTCCCAGCCAAGCTCTCCGACATAGCTAACCCGCTGGGCCCATACGATGATATTGTTTAGCTCCAGCGACCGGGCTGTCATGTAGGGAAATCCCGCATTGGACAGATCGCTGCTGCATACGGTCCCCAGCACCCGTCGGGATTCAGGGCCCCACAGTCCCAGGCAACAGAGGCTTTCGGTCTCATCTTCTATTTCAACCGATCCGTCGTCGGGCATGTGAAGCTGGATCCATCCAGAATCGTTGGACACAAAGGACGTCCCGGAAATGATCCTGAATTCGTCATCTTTCAGACGAGTGACGGTCACGTCGCTTTCGATGCCGCCCTTGGGGTTGAGAAACTGGGTATAGGTGACACTGCCCACCGGCTTGTCGAGGTTGTTGGCCGCCAGCTTCTGAAGCAGCGCCAGCGCACCGGAGCCGCGCAGGCGAATTTTGCCGAAGGAGGTCATGTCAAAAAGCGCCACCCGCTCGCGGGCCGCCTGCACTTCACGGCCGACCAGGTCAAAATAAGGCGGTCGCTCCCAGCCCCAGTTTTTCTGATCGGCACCGGCCTGGCGCCAGGTTTGGCCGGCATCGAAATAATTGACCCGCTCCCAGCCGTTTTTGAGCCCGAAGACGGCACCCAGTTTTTTCAAGTTTTCATAAAGGGGACTGGTGCGCAAGGGGCGACCCCATTCGTTCTCGTCATTGGGATAACGCAGACTGTAATAATAACGGATCACTTCGCGGCACTGTTCAACGCGGAAGGTCTTATCCGTCAGGTGGGGGCCGAAACGCCTGACATTCATCTCATGGGTATCAATGGAGGTCTCCCCTTCCAGAATCCATTCAGCCATCAGCTTGCCCACACCGCCGCCACCGGCGATGCCGTTGTCGGATCCGCCGGCTGCGACATAAAATCCTTTCAGGCCGGGAACCGGCCCCATGGCATAATAGCCGTCAGGGGTGAAGGCATCGGGACCGTTAACCAGCTCGATCGCTTCGGCTTCATTCAGGATGGGAATCCGCTGCATGGCACCTTCCATGATGCCTTCAAACAGCTCCCATTCACCGGGCAGCAGTTCCTGGGTAAAATCCCAGGGCACACCGTCCGTTGACCAGGGTTTGGGGTTGGTTTCAAAGCCACCCACCAGGTAGGCGCCGACATCTTCCCGGCAGTAAAACAACCGGTCCGGATCCCTGATCACCGGGGTCTGGGTCGGCAATTCATGGCCCTCGATCGGTTTGGTCGTCAGGTATTGATTCATCATGGGGACAATCGGGATGTGAACACCCACCATTTCGCCGATTCGCGGCGCCCACTGCCCGGCGGCATTGACGACACATTCGGTCTTGATGTTGCCATGGTCGGTGACGACTTCGGTTACCTCCCCGCCCGGCGAAACCCTGATATCGGTGACCAGCACTTTGGTGTTGATTTCAACGCCCATTTTTCTGGCCTGGCGCGCAAATTCGAAGGTAATCCCGCTGGGGTCGATGTGCCCGTCATCGGGCACGTAAACGGCACCGTACAGGCTATCGGCGGCCAGCTGGGGACATCTTTCCAGAACCTCTTCTGGGGATATGATATCGGCGGTCAAGCCAATGGCCTTGGCCCGGCTGACCTCGCGCTGCAACGCTTTTAAGCGGTCTTTACTGCTGGCCAAGCGCAAGCTGCCCACCGTGTGCCAGCCGAGGGAATCGCCGCCTTCTCCCTGGGCCAGTTCATTGTAAAGGTTGATGGTATAATTCATCACTTTCATCAAGGCCGGAGAAGTCCGAAACTGGGAGACCAGCCCGACGGAGTGAAAGGTCGTGCCGCTGGTCAATTCGCCTTTTTCCACCAGTACCACGTCTGTGCAGCCGGCCCTGGCAAGATGATATGCGATGCTGGTTCCAAAGATGCCCCCGCCGATGATGACAACCCGGGCTTGGTCTTTCACGGTTTCTCTCCTTCGAAGTAAAGTCGGTTTGGTTGGGTCACCAGATGAGACCGCCATCTGTGAATCAAATCGTGCGTTTTTACCGTATTCATGAAAAGTCTGATGAAATTAGATAATTTAATTGGTAAAGTCAAAACACTAATTTTAATCATTTTAATAACCCCAGGTTATTAAATGCCAGATTTCATCGAAATTTCGTTATTATGGTTTTTCTATCAAATTGAGCGGCTTGGGAATAAAATCGGTTTTCTTGGCGCAACAGATATGTTAATAAATTAAGATAATACTTTTGATCGAGGCTATTACAAAAAGTTATGAGTCAACGACCAACCGCAAAGCGGGTGGCTTGGATTTCCCCGCGCTTATGGGCGGGGGAAGACAAAAGCACGTCCGTGCTTTAATCATTGCGGTTGTAACCGGGTGCCTGGCACCCGATTTGAAAACAACCCATCATGAACCTTAATCAGCTGAAAATATTCTACCTGGCAGCCAAAAGGGGAAACTTGAGCGTAGCGGCCGAGGAGCTTCTCATCACCCAGCCGGCGGTTACCAAAGGGATTCAGCGTCTGCAGGAATTTTACGACATGAAGTTTGTCGATCATATCGGCAAAAAACTGATCCTCACGGACGCCGGGGAAGTGCTTTATGAAATCGCCGAGAAAATATTTGAACTGGAGAGCAAGGCCGAAGAAAGCATCCGTGATTTTCAGGAACGCCAAAGGGGGCGAATTCGAATTCTTTCGAGCGAAAGTTTCGGCGATTACTACCTGCCGCACATCATCATTCCTTTCAGCAAAGCCTACCCGCTGGTGCGCATCACCATGAACATCCTGCCGACCGACCAGGTCGTAGAACATACCGCCACCCTCAACAATGACCTGGGATTCATTTCATATCCGGTTGAACATAAAAAATTGCTGATCAGAGAGGTTTTGGAAGACCAGCTGGTTATCATCACCCCTCCGGGCCACTTCCTGACCCATCACGCCAAATTTGACCCCCGGTACCTGGAGGACCAGCAGCTGATCATGCATGAAACGGATTCAGCTCCGCGCGGGGCTCTGGAAAACTATATCCGCAAACATGATCTGTCGGTTGAGGTTCATCTCGAGCTTTCCAGCAACCGTGCCATTAAGCGGGCCGTTGAGGACGGCATCGG
>WOR8_10008857_pt1 | contig 12116 bp, 12 predicted proteins | sample DeeMarSeWOR38_10_FD_19890 | JGI IMG/M metagenome (IMG submission 19890) | reverse complement strand
AGGGAGTCAGCGAGATCTTACGGCAGCCATCGTTCTCCATCACCATTGATCTTGGCCAAGGAGAGGCTGAAGAATCGGTCTATACCTGCGATCTGAGTCTCGATTACATCAAGATTAATGCCGATTATCGAAGCTAGAGCATGGGGTAGCTGCAAAAACCATTTTACGCTATGCGCTTTGCGAGTTAAGTTGTGATGATCGCCTGCCACCAACCGAACTTCATGCCCTGGCCCGGAATATTTTTTAAGGCCATGCAGGCGGAACAATTGGTGCTGCTCGATGATGTACAGTTCCCTCTTGGAGGCAGCTGGGTCAACCGCAACCGGCTCAAGAACGACCAGGGGGAATTATGGCTGACAGTGCCGGTCTGGAAGCGGGGTCGAAGTTTCCAACCTATCGATGAGGTGGAAATCTGCAACGAGGAAAATTGGCAAAACAAGCACTTCCTCAGTCTCGAGCATGCTTACAAGAACGCCCCTTACTGGGACGAACACTTCAGATTTTTCCAAGAAATTTACAGCAAACAGAGGCAGAACCTTTTAGAGCTGAACCTCAAGATCTTAGACTGCCTACGGCTCGCCTTAGGAATTGCTCAACCCTTCCTACGCAGCTCGACTCTTGCCATCGAAGCCAAGGGTTCCCAACGTCTAGTGGATATCTGCAAGGGTGTTGGAGCTCGAAAGTATTTAACTATAGCGTCCTCGCACAAATTCCTAGACGAGGATCTGTTCCGTCACCATGGAATACAGCTTGTCTACTACAAGTATGAGCCTCCAATCTACCCTCAGCTCTGGGGTGACTTCATTGCCAATCTTTCTGTCTCGGACCTGATTCTCACCTGCGGACCTAAAAGTGCAGGACTCATTAAGAAGGCCGGCCGGATAGTCCGTTCCTGACTGCTCGCTCCGCACTGCTATCTCAATTAGTCATTGGATAACCACTCCTTGCTGTCACTCATAGTCATTCGGCCACTAAGCGTGGCCGTCATAACGCTTCGCTGTCACTATGCCTGAGGCGTCATTTATGGTCATAGATCACTACGCTACGCTGTCATTCGTAATTAACTGTGATTGTGGCGTTGACACAACTTAGTGACGGCCGTAAGGCCTAATGACGGGCGCGAGCCCTATTGACGGCGAAGCCAAATGACTCAACCCTGTCAGCTGCTCGCTGCCAGCTGCCAGCTTGGTATTTCTACCTTTTCCTCTTGAAAATTAACAGTAGGTATGATAGTTAATACCGGTTTACCCAAAGGCACGATCTGTTTCGTTTTACTTAAATCACACATCTCCCCAATCCTTTGGTGCCCCGTCGAGCGGGGTGGTTAGGCATTGCTGGGGGGATGGAGGAAAAACCAGAGGGAGGAAAGAATGTCAGTCATCACCATGAAGCAACTTCTCGAATCGGGTGTTCATTTCGGACACCAGACCCGCCGCTGGAACCCTAAGATGAAAACCTACATCTTCGGGGCCCGCAACGGTATCTACATCATTGATCTGCAACAAACCGTTCGCATGTTCAATACCGCCTACCAATTCATCGTTGACACAGTGGCAGCCGGAGATTCGGTGCTCTTTGTCGGCACCAAGAAACAGGCCATAGACTCCATTGTGGAGGAAACCGAGCGCTGCGGTATGTTTCGCGTCACTCACCGGTGGCTTGGCGGAATGCTCACCAATTTCCAAACTATCAAAAATAGCATAGACCGACTCAAAAAGCTCAAAGCCATGAAAGAGGACGACAGTATCAGTAAGTTTCCCAAAAAAGAGATCCTCCAAATGGAACGGGAGATGATGAAGCTGGACAGAAACCTGGGGGGCATTGAAGACATGGAGCGACTGCCAGGTGCAGTTTTCGTAGTGGATCCGAGGCGTGAAAATATTGCGGTAGCCGAGGCAAATAAATTGCGCATACCAGTCGTCGCGATTGTTGACAGCAACTGCGATCCCGATCCCATCGATTACATCATCCCTGGTAATGATGACGCTATCCGTTCCATACGCCTCTTTGCTGCCAAGATTGCGGATGCATGTCTTGACGGTAAACAGAAAAGAGAAGAGCAATTTCAGGCCGCTATGGACAAGGCACCCACCGACGCTGAAGCCGAAGCTGCACTGATTGGCTCTGCTGTTTCTGCTGAAGAAGGCGGCCCCGAAATCGAGATTATCAATCCTGTGGAAGAATAAGCGACTGCGCAAGGAGGAAAAAATTGCAGGTTACTTCAGCAATGGTAAAGGAACTACGCGACAAAACCAACGCTGGGATCATGGATTGCAAGGCGGCACTCCAGGAAACCCAGGGTGATATGGAAAAGGCCGTTGATTTCCTCAGACAGAAAGGCTTGTCCGTTGCCCAAAAGCGGGCTGGCCGAACTGCCAGTGAGGGCCAGGTCCATTCCTATATTCATGCAGGCGGCAAAATAGGAGTCATGGTAGAAATAAACTGTGAAACCGACTTCACTGCTAAAAGCGAACCCTTCGTGGAGTTTGCCAAGAACCTCGCCATGCACATTGCCGCAACCAATCCTTTGGCAATTGACCGTGAGGGTCTTGCCCAGGAGGTTATAACGCGTGAACAGGACATCTATCGGGCTCAAGTCCTCGAAGCGGGAAAACCGGAAAATATCGTCGACAAAATCATCGAGGGGAAACTCAAAAAATTCTACCAAGAGGTTTGCCTCCTGGAACAACCTTATGTGCGCGACACTGATATTACCAGATCTTCTCAATGAACTTCGTGCCAAAACCGGCGAAAATATAATGGTGAGCCGCTTTATCCGCTATCAATTGGGTGAAGACTCCACCAGCTAGCTCCGTCTGGTGGATTGGCTCCGCCTAATCCACCAGACGGTAAATTCGAATATCGAATATCGAAATTCGAAACAATTTTCCAATCACCAAAATCCAAATGCACCAAGAATTATAGTCGATTATCCAAGTCGCTTCTGTTTTGAACATTTGAAAATTTAGATTTCGAAAATGCTACAGCGAGCGCATCCCCCACAGCTTGCTGTGGAGTTTGCGAGCGAACTACCATAAAATGGAATCTCTTCCTTACATTTCGAAGATTCCCCGCAGCTTGCTGCAAGGGGCTTCAATTTGTTTCGGATTTCGTGCTTCGGATTTCGGATTTTCTTCTACTCTGTCGCCAGAGCATAGAGCTCAACAGCAAAGAAGTTAGCTTCCCATCGATGACTCCAAAGAGGGACCATGTCTGATGTGAAATACAAACGCATACTTCTCAAGATCAGCGGCGAAGCGCTGATGGGAGGGGCTTCCTTCGGAATAGTCCCGGAGGTCATTGCCAGTGTTGCCGGAGATATATATGAGGTAGATCAGCTGGGAATTGAAGTTGCCGTGGTTATAGGTGGTGGCAACATCTTTCGCGGCTTGTCTGCTTCTTCCCAAGGCATGGACCGAGCTTCCGCAGACTACATGGGAATGTTGGCCACCGTCATTAATGCTTTGGCACTTCAAGATGCCCTGGAGCGAATTGGAGCACAGACCCGGGTGCAATCCGCCATCACCATGAGGGAAATAGCAGAGCCCTACATTCGTCGTAGAGCTGTCCGGCATTTGGAAAAGGGTCGCATCGTTATTTTTGCGGCTGGAACCGGCAATCCATATTTCACCACAGATACCGCCGCCGCCTTGCGCGCTATGGAGATACAGGCCGATGTTCTTCTCAAGGCCACCAGGGTTGACGGTGTTTACCCAGCTGACCCAGAAAAGACGCCTGGTGTTGAGAAAATCGACAGGCTCACGTACTTGGAAGTCTTGCAGAGACAGCTAAAGGTAATGGATGCCACCGCGATCTCCTTGGCCATGGACAATGCTATGCCTATAGTCGTCTTCAACCTCACTAAGCCGGGATACCTTAAGCAGGTTATTATGGGTGAACCGGTTGGCACCATCGTGGATGGACAGGATAATGATTGATGAAATATTTGAAGATATGAAGGAGCGGATGGGCAAGTCGGTAGAGGCGCTCAAGCGAGATTACAGCCGGCTGCGCACAGGCAGAGCTTCCATTTCCTTGCTGGATGGCATCCGGGTCTCATACTACGATACCCCAACCCCCCTCAACCAGATGGCTTCTCTCGCAGTGCCAGAACCTCGCCTCATTGTCATCCAGCCGTGGGATAAAACGGCAATTGAAGATATAGAAAAGGCGATCTTGAAATCAGAACTCGGTCTTACCCCCATGAATGACGGCAAGGTCATACGTATCTCAATTCCTTCTCTCACCGAGGAGCGGAGGAAGGAACTGGTCAAGGTTGCGAAAAAGATGGTTGAAGATAACAAGGTGGCCATTCGCAACATTCGTCGTGATGCCAACGAAATGCTCAAAGATCTCAAAAAAGAGAAAGAGATTACCGAGGATGACTTGTTTCGGTCTCAGGACGAAGTCCAGAAGGTAACCGACCAATTTATCACTGAGGTGGATGAGTTGTGTGCCGCCAAAGAAAAAGAAATCCTTGAGATATAGCCAGGTTTTTGGGTCCAACGAAATCAGCTTTGCTGCTTGGACTAATGATGATTTTCCAATGATATAATGACTAATGGTTACCGTTCCCAAATTTTCTAAGAACAATACCAGCGCCGGTCAGACCTCCACGGAGAAGATCACCCTGGAAAAGCTTCCTCAACACCTGGCCATCATTATGGACGGCAATGGCCGCTGGGCCCGGGAGCGCAATCTAAGTCGTATCGAGGGCCATCGCGCCGGAGCCGAGTCTGTTAGAACTATTGTTAGAGCCTGCCGCAGAATTGGCATTCCTATCCTAACACTCTATGCTTTCTCCAAGGAGAACTGGCAGAGGCCTAGTCGAGAGGTTCAGGCCCTTTGGCGACTTCTCAGTAGATATCTCAAATCTGAACTCGACGAGATGATGGATAACGCCATCCGTCTCAATACTATTGGGGATATCCAGGAACTGCCGAAGAGTGTCAACCGTTTGCTGGTAGAGACGATGGACAAAACCGCTCCGAACCAGGAGATGATTCTCAACCTGGCCCTGAGTTATGGTGGTAGGAATGAAATTGTTCGAGCCGCACAAAACCTGGCGGCTGCCTGTGTGGCCAAGCAACTTGAACCCGCAGACATAGATGAAGTGATGCTCTCCAAAAACATGTATACTGCAGACATGCCGGACCCAGACCTGCTAATTCGTACCAGCGGTGAACAACGGATTAGCAATTTCCTCCTTTGGCAGATGGCATACACTGAGATTCACGTCAGCCCTATTTACTGGCCGGATTTCCGTGAACCGCAATTGATGGAAGCACTCACCGACTACCAGCGGCGAGAGCGACGTTTTGGCAAGACTGGAGAACAACAAGAACAGGAGGTAGTGTAGGAAACAGTTCATTGGCTAATGGCATATCTTGACCATGCGGTCAGCCCGGTTTGCTGGCCGGACTTCCGTGAAAAGCTATGAAGGGCAGTGTTTGGTGATTGCCAACGGCAGAAACGGCGTTCTGGTAAAACCGGGAAACAAGAAGAATAGGAGGTATAGCAAATGAAGCGGATTATTGTGGGGTTGACCATCTGCTGTTTGGTTTTTTGCTTCCAGACAGCCACGGCAGCCACCCGGACGCTCAAGCTTGCCCATGCGGTGAGCACAGCTGCACCTTACCACCTTGGTGCCGAAAAATTTGTCCAGGTCCTAACCGAGCGACTGGGTGATCGTTTTAAAATTGAGATCTTCCCGAACAAACAGCTAGGCAGTGAACGGTCGCTGGTGGAGCAATTGCAAATTGGCACCATCGATTTGGTGGTCACTTCCACGGGTCCCCTCGGCGGCTTTGCACCCGAGATGCTCGTGGTGGACCTGCCATTTCTTTTCCGCGACACCCAGCACGTGGATCATGTTTTCGAAGGTCCCATTGGCAAGTCCCTGTTAGCCAACTTGCAGACAGTTGGTATAAAGGGCCTCGCTTTCTGGGAAAACGGCTTTCGCAATCTCACCAACAATCGGAGACCTGTATTCAAACCCGAAGATTGCCGCGGCCTAATTATTCGTACCATGGAAAATGAAATCCACCTGGCATCTTTTCGACTCCTGGGAGCCAACCCCACCCCAATGGCCTGGGGGGAAGCACTCACCGCCTTGAAGCAGGGAACCATTGATGGCCAAGAGAACCCCGTAAACATCATCTATACTCATGGCATCTATGATTTCCAGAAAAACTTGGCTCTCACGGCCCACTTTTACTCACCTGCCCTTCTGCTCATGAATCTGAATAAATTTAACAAGCTGTCGCCAGCAGACCAGAAGGCATTCTTGGAGGCAGCTCAGGCAGCTGGTCGCTACGAGAAGGAGCTGATTCGGAAAGGAGAAGCCGAGACCCTGAAAAAACTTGAAGATCTCGGCATGCAGGTGACTCTCCCGGATCGCAGCTTTTTCCGCAAGGCCATGGCACCTGTCTATCAGAAATATCAGTCCAGATTCGGCCAAGCCCTTATCCAGGAGATCTTGGATACACCCTGAGGGTGAATTAAGGAATTCAGGGATTTAGGGATTTGGGAATTAAAGTGAGGCGGGAAGTTCAGCACTGCAGCAATGCAATTGCACAGTTCGTCAATTCCTTAATTCCTCAATTCCCTAATTCCTCAATCCTTTAACCCGGATGTTTCATGAATTGCTGTCGCGAGACCGCGAAGATGGTCGTGCCACCTGGCAACCGCAGGGGGTTGGCTCCGAGGCGTACCTGGATGGTACGTCGCAGGGGCCGACACCCGAGGACGCCAGGAAGGATGGCCATATCCGCGGTCGCAGCAAGTAATTCATGAAATATCCGGGTTCACGAGGTTTTCCATGTTATCTCGTATCAGTAATCGGCTGAACAGCATCACCGAGGCGGTTTGCTGTATATTCTTGTTGGCCATGACCTTGACGGTGGCACTTCAGGTGGTCTGCCGCTACCTGCTGGGAGCCTCGCTCACGTGGTCGGAAGAATTTGCCCGTTACGGTCTAGTTTGGATTACCTTTCTGGGCGGGTCCGTTGCTGTAAAAAAGGGGGCCCACATGGGAGTTGAGGCACTGGTGAATGCGCTTGCCCCCAAGGTCAGGAAGATGGTGCAACTGTTTACTCTCCTCTGCGTCATGGGATTTCTGGTCATTGCAACAATAAAGGGCGGTCAGCTGGCTCTCTTTAACATGAAGCAGCACTCGCCGGCCATGGGTGTGCCCATGGGTGTTGTCTACTTTGCAATTCCCACCGGCTGTCTAATTATGCTGATACACGCTGCGGAAGAGCTGATCGCTCTCTTGCGCCGCTCGTTGGTTGAAGAACCGGGAGAGACAATTGATTAGCATCTCTATCAGCTTCCTTGTTTTACTGGTTCTGGGAACGCCCATTGCCTTCTGCATCGGTATCAGTGCCTTGGCGGGCCTAATGCAGCTTGGAGATACTCCTTTGCTGCTGCTGCCACACATGATGTTCCAGGGGACCGACTCTTTTCCTCTGCTGGCGGTCCCTTTCTTTGTTCTGGCTGGTGCTTTGATGAACGGTGGCGGTATCACTCGACGTTTGGTTGACTTCGCCAACCTTCTCGTAGGCCACGTGCGCAGTGGTCTCGCACTGGTCAATGTGGTGGCAAGCATGTTTTTTGCGGGTGTCACTGGGGCAGCAGTGGCGGATACCTCTGCCATCGGTTCGGTCCTGATCCCCGCCATGGAAGAACAAGGATATGACCTCGGCTTTTCTGCCGCCATCACAGCAGCTTCCTCCACCATGGGACCCATAATCCCTCCTAGCATCCCGATGATAATCTACGGGGTTTCTGCTGAGCAGTCCATTGGCGCACTCTTCTTGGCGGGGATCATTCCAGGTTTGCTGATCGGCTTGGCCCTTATGGCCGTTGCTTACTTCAGCGGTGACCACCTCCACAGTCGACCTGCCTCGGGCAAAAGCGCTGTTAACTGGCGCAATCTTTTCTATGGTCTTAAGGATGCACTGCTCGCCCTTTTCATGCCGGCTTTTATTTTGGGTGGCATTCTTGCCGGAGTCTTCACCCCCACCGAGGCGGCGGCTGTTTCGGTTATCTATGCCTTCATAGTGGGCCGTTTTGTCTACGGTGAACTCAGCTGGCGCCAACTGCCCAATTTGATGCGAGACAGCCTGGTGGTCACTGCGATCATCATGTTTATCATCGCCAACGCAGCCATTTTCGGCTGGCTGGTGGCAGCTTTGCAGGTGCCACAGAAAATCATTGCCTTACTTACTGCCAGCATCAGCAGTCGCTGGTTGATTCTTATCATGATCAACCTTTTTCTGCTGTTTGTCGGCACCTTCATGGAAACCACCGCCTCGCTAATTATCCTCACCCCCGTTCTCCTGCCCCTGGCAAAGCAGTTCGGCCTGGACCCAATTCACTTTGGGGCCATTATGGTCCTGAATCTCGTCATTGGCCTCACCACCCCGCCCCTGGGCGTCTGCCTCTTCGTCAGCAGCGGCATAGCAGGCATCTCCTTGGAAAGAATAAGCCGTGCCATCATACCGTTCATACTCGCTGCAATCGTGGTGCTTCTGCTGGTTACCTACATTCCCGCGCTCTCCATGTGGATCCCGCAGCTGTATCTGCAGCGCTAAGGCGCAAATCGCACCCTAAAAATACTTAGCTATCTCCGATCTGATGAAAAACAGACTAGCCTCTTAGATCACGCTCTCCCCTTCTGCTGCTTTGTGGAGCATGTATTTTAGAAATCAATCTGGACTCGGGCTTGAAAGATATTCAGATCACCATTGGCTTTGTCGAGACGATCGTCCACACTGGCGTAAATGTAGTTGAACATGAATCGGGTGTTTGGATTCAGATACCAGTTTGCACCGAAAGTAAGGTTCAGCTCTTTACCCCCCCTCACATCCCCATCGTTCGTATCAAGCTCAGAGATACGGGCAGCAAGTTCTACAGCTCCCCATCCGGGTTGCGTTGGATGAAAGTTCTTTTTGGGTAGTACCCGGCCAAAATAGCCCTTTTTTACATCATAGTTGCGATGCTCTCCGGTGACAAAACCACTGACATTTATGTAGAACCCGTCATATGTGGGATCACCGCCCGAATCACTCTTGATGGGAACATAAAAATACTCAGCCTGCACTGAGAAGGGGCCGAACACCAGCGCCAGTTCGGGGGCAAACAAATCAACATCGTCAGCGTCAAAATCCCTTGTATCCACAGTTTCATCACTAGTATTGTGCGCTTCTGGACGGCTGGCAAACCGAACCTGGTTGGCTGGACTGCGAAACTGATGACTGTAGGATAGACCCAGGTGTAGCAGCTTGTCCTTATCTGCATACCAAGGAAGACCGGTGACACGAGCCGTAATATTATAGTCAGAGCTATTTGAAAAAGCGTTTCCGAACTCGTCGGTATCCTGAAAGGCACCTACTTTCCAAGTTATGCGATCGTCAAGTGCAGAGTTTAACAATTGAACACCTGTGTTCCTGCCGGGGGCAAAGGCTTCCACGGGTAAAGCTCTCTCCATGAAGGTGATGTAACTTCCACTTGTCAGTTCATCCAGAGAGAAAGGCTCCTTCATGTAGCCGAACCTGATGTTCCCAACGTATGGAATCTTTGTTAGCCCGATCCAGACATTTTTTGCGTTGAGGTTTCCACCCTCAAAATCATACTCGAGCTTGTATTGTACGGCTTCATAAATAGTTCCCTCGGAATAGAGCCTGGCGCTGCGAATCTCGACGCCGTGGCCCTGTAGATCTGGCCTCTTCCTGTCCAATTTGCCCTCAGTGTCGATTTGGGTCCAGTCTAGGAAAATCCTGCCGCCAAACTTGATTTTGAGTTTGTTATCTTTGCTATCCAAGCGCACCCCATCTTGCCAATAGGCGCGAAAGGTGCTTTCGTCTTCTTCGTGCTCCTTTTTGGCCTTTTCCTTCAGTTCCTTGTACTGCTCTTCAGTGATTTGTCCCTCTGAGCGCATAATTTCAAGAATTTCCTCGGTGACCGGCTTCTCTTCGTCGGCTAGTGCACTTTGCACTAAAAATAGCAGCATAACCATAAGAACCGAAAACAACCACACAAAAGCTCTTCCCTGCGACCTTAATCTATCCATCCTCAGACCTCCTTTCTTTGCGTGTTCAGCGCCAATCCTGGCATTGCTTGGTCATCTTCCAGCTGACCAGTTCATCCGGCGATCCATTGAGGAAATCTCGAATGGTTCGCCTCTTGCCCGTATGATTCTCCGGCATAGTTTTCATGATGGTCCTAGTCGAAAAGTATGCCACTACCAGAGTAGCCAAAAAAGACTATGCCGCGAAAAGGACCTCTCTTCCCAGCTAAAAGAGTTTAATTTTTATCAAAATAGGTAGCCAGCTATAGCGAGTATGATGATGTTCTCGAACACTCTTTGTGAAGTTCGCTGGACGCTCGATATTCGCTGTGCTTGTGAGTTTTTCCCATGCAGACATAATGAGAGGTCGAGGATAAGGACTTTTTAGTGACTGAAATCCAGTATATACCAATCTGTTGCAAAACCCCAAGAAGGAGAGAAAAACAGCGCAGAGCGTAAATTAAAGGGTAAGTTCGCTTTGCTGAGCTCGGCCTTAATTCCTATTTGATAACGGTTGCCATTATCCAGCCAGTTAAAAGGAATTATTTTCAAGCCGCTTATTTCAGTCATTAAGATCTGAGCTTCATCAAAAGACTCCGTGATCAGTACTTCATCAATTTGCCAGGATCTTTTGATAACGAATTCTTTTTTCAAGACGTTGTACTTCATCATGTGATCGATCTTTAAGTTAATTATTTTCTTGTCTAGCCAAAATGGGTATCCCATTCAGAACAACATCTTTCATTTGTGAAGAAAAAACATTTTCCAATTTAAAACTAACAACAAGATTCCCATTAGTACTATCGACAACTATCTTTTGTAGATTTATTTTGTAACCATATGCCAAATCATATGTAATGATGACTATGAGAAACAATAAGCCAATTTGTTTGATTATCTTTGCAGTAATTATATTTGATAATTTTTGAATTAACATTTAATCAAATATTTATGACGAATAGATCATTTGAAATAGTTAAATTAGCGTCCATCCGGAAACCTTGTTTTCGGATGGACACTAAGCTATGGGGTCAAGTCTCCGTTTGACGTTTATTGCTCTACAGCAAGAGTCATTCGGAGGCTTGACCCCTTTTTTCGTACCAGTCCAAGTCTCCTATCTATAGCGGCACCAGGGTGGATAACGCTTATAGCCGTACTCCACCAGTTGGAGTTCTTGGTCCTGGACCAGGCCAACTCCGGGGCAGTATATTTTGGCATCTTCATCATCGCAGACGCCTTCCGCCGGGTTGGTGTCGATGATTTTGATACAGCCGGTGAAATCGGGCTCTTCACCCTCCTCCAGATCGTCCACTAGCGGCCAGGTCAAACCCATTTCCTCTATTTGTCCGCGATCCACCGCATCCGGGGGGGCTATTTCCTGAAAATACTTGGCGCCAAGCAAGGGGGTTCCAGCCATCATCAGGCCAGGCCTTGCGCCATCCACTCCGGCTTCCCATGACCCAGCATTACTCTCATCTTCGCAGTCATCATTCTCATCAAAGCCATCTGGGCAGTCACGGGACCATTCACCAAAGTAGTAGACGGCGTTGGTCTGTTTACAGATAGCAAAGTAGTTTAGGGAGATTTCGATTGTCACCCAATCCTCTTCATACTCATCCCATTCGAATGCGCGTTCTTCCACCACTCTGGTTTTTATCCAGCCCAGACCTTGACTACTAAGATCGATCCGTTTGGTGTCCCAAAGAACGGTTTCAACGGACTTTTCCCGTTCCTCCGCGTCTTCTGGGGTTTCAAGAACCAATTTGAATCCAGGTATGAGCTTGAAATAGGGATTTTTTCCGATCGTTTTGAAATACCTACAGTCCTGCAAGCGGAACTCAGTGGTGAATTGATCGTTATTTCCACATTGGTCCCAGCCGTCGTCTTCCGCCATAGCAATACTGCCAGATAATCCTATGCCGATAGATACGGCAAACAAGACCCCTAAAACTAGGGTTGCAGACCTCAACATTTTTTTTGAGAACATAATTACCTCCTTGTCTTTGCCACCCCACTGGGATGATATGAAGTTAATTCAAACCGT
>WOR8_10005574_pt1 | contig 12117 bp, 6 predicted proteins | sample DeeMarSeWOR38_10_FD_19890 | JGI IMG/M metagenome (IMG submission 19890) | reverse complement strand
GGCTGTTGTCTGTGTTCATTAGTTTGTCCGGTTGAAGGATGTATAGAAATGGTAAGAGTTGATGATGGTACAAATAAAAAATCGTGGAACGAACTGATGGCTGATTTTAAGAAAGAAGGAAAAGAACCAAGCTGGGAAAATATTGAAGCATTTAAAAAGAAACATGGAATTGTAATACACTAATTTACTACTGATCTTTCACAGGTAGATTTCAAAACCATTAAAACGGTCATCTTCGATTCAATTTTTTACTAACCCACGACTTAAGTGGTTGTGTGAAAATAAAGTAATTAAATTAACCAACGATTTCAATCGTGGGACTTTGAGTAAAAAACTATACTATTAACCGTTTCAACGGTTTTAAGACTTAGTGGTTATAAAGTAAAAACTAACGGTATATCACACTAGAATTTAATAAGGATTATTAATAAAAAAATCATGGTGAAATTATGTCAACATTAATTAAAAACGGTCGCATCATTACTGCTGAACAAGATTACAATGCAGATATCTTTATCGAAAATGAAAAAGTTACACTCATAGGTGAGAAATTAAAAAATCATGCAGATAAAGTAATTGATGCAAAAGGAAAGTATGTAATTCCCGGAGGTATTGATGTTCATACTCATCTCGATATGCCTTTTGGCGGAACAACATCAAGTGATGATTTTGAAACAGGTACTAAAGCTGCTGCATTCGGCGGCACGACATCCTTAATAGATTTTGCTATTCAACCAAAGGGTGGGAGCATGCGCGAAGGTCTTGATACGTGGATGGCAAAAGCAAAAGGCAAAGCAACTATAGATTATGGATTTCACATGATAATAACGGATTTGCCGGATGAACGATTAAGTGAAATGGATGAGATGGTGAAGGAAGGTGTAACAAGTTTTAAACTGTTCTTAGCTTATCCGGGCGTTTTAATGGTTGATGACGCAACAATTTATAAAGCAATGCAGCAATCCAAAAAGAATGGTGCTCTTATTTGTATGCATGCTGAAAACGGAATGGTGATTGATGATATTGTGAAGCAAACAGTAGCCGAAGGAAATCTTTCTCCAAAATATCATGCCATTAGCCGTCCTGCTGCTGCTGAAGGCGAATCAACTAATAGAGCTATTGCCCTGGCTGAGATGGCTGGAACACCTGTTTATATAGTTCATCTAACCTGCAACGATGCGTTAACAAAAGTTGCAAGTGCAAGAGATATGGGACAGCCTGCCTATGCCGAAACCTGCCCGCAATATCTATACCTTTCTATGGATGATATAAGCAAACCCGGATTTGAAGGTGCAAAATATGTTTTCTCTCCTCCTGTTAGAGAAAAGTGGCATCAGGAAATATTATGGGCAGGACTTCAACAAAATGATCTGCAAGTTGTTTCAACAGACCATTGCCCATTTAATTATAAAGGGCAGAAGGAACTTGGTAAAGATGATTTTACCAAAATACCGAACGGCGGACCGGGAATAGAGAACCGCATGCATCTTACTTTCCAGGGCGGTGTAAACGAAGGAAGATTTTCGGTTAACAGGTGGGTTGAGATTATTTCCACTAATCCGGCTAAGATATTTGGAATGTATCCTCGTAAAGGAACTATCGCTGTTGGATCGGATGCAGATATTGTTATCTGGGATCCGGAAAAAGAACATACAATCTCTTCAAAGACACATCATATGAATGTAGATTACTCAATGTTTGAAGGAATGAAAATTAAAGGCGATGCAGAAACAGTTCTCTCACGAGGTGAAGTAATTGTAGAGAATAATAAATTCCTGGGTAAAGCCGGAAGAGGAAATTTTGTGAAGAGAGATACATTTGCCGCTGCCTGGGGGTAATCATTTGGTGATTTAGTGAATTCGCGATTTGTGCTCTTAGTTAAACTTTAATGATGATTATGATTGCCAAATCACTAATTCAATTAATAAAATAAATAATTTCTAATATGTCTAAACTAATAAAGATGAATTTATATCGCCAAATTATTAAATCATTAATTCAATAAATGTTAATGACAAATCTATTAGATGCTGAACTTATAGAAACTGACCTCTCCGCAATTGACAACCGAAGTCTTATAAACGAAGACTTATCTCCAACTAAAATTTCCCAGAGATCCTGGGGTACTTATGCCATTGCTGCTTTATGGATTGGAATGAGTGTTAATATTCCTACCTATATGCTGGCAAGCGGACTTATTGCCGGAGGTATGAACTGGTGGCAGGCTTTGATGACAATTGGACTTGGAAATATAATCGTACTCATCCCGATGGTGTTGAATGCACACGCCGGAACAAAATACGGAATCCCCTTCCCTGTTCTTGCAAGGGCTTCATTCGGGACAAAGGGTTCTAATATTCCCGCACTCCTTCGTGCTATTGTTGCTTGCGGATGGTTTGGTATTCAAACATGGATTGGCGGGCAGGCATTTAATTCATTAATAATTATTCTCCTTCCCGATTGGGCAGTCTTCTCGTGGGGACCGGCAATTGGCTTCATGCTTTTCTGGGGGATGAACGTTTATTTTATTGTAAAAGGAATTGATTCAATTAAATGGCTGGAATCGTACGGTGCACCCTTTTTGCTTTTGGTAGGATTAGGATTATTAATCTGGGCGTTTACACAGGCTGGTGGATTCGGACCGATATTAAGCCAGCCGAGTAAATTCACAACTGCCGGGGAGTTCTGGAAATTTTTTATTCCATCTTTAACTGGGATGGTAGGATTCTGGGCAACCCTTTCACTTAACATTCCTGATTTTACAAGATATGCAAAAAGCCAAAAATCACAGATAGTTGGACAGGCACTCGGACTGCCACCGGCAATGATTTTATTTTCTTTTATTGGAATTGCTGTTACATCTGCCACTGTAATTATATTCGGCGAAGCAATCTGGGATCCGGTATCACTATTATCAAGATTTGATAGTCCCGTAGTGATTGCAATATCTTTAGTATCTCTCATTCTCGCAACTTTAACGACAAACATTGCTGCAAATGTAGTATCACCTGCAAACGATTTTGCCAACTTATCACCAAAGCACATTAATTTTGTAAAAGGTGGCTTGATAACAGCAGTGCTGGGTATTGCGATGATGCCCTGGAAACTTCTTGCAGATTACAGCTCATACATATTCGGATGGCTTATCGGATACTCAAGTTTTTTAGGACCGATAGCCGGGATTTTAATATGCGATTATTTTCTTATCCGGAAAAGAAAACTAAACGCAAAGGATCTTTATGAATCTGAAGGCGCTTACACTTACAGAAAAGGATTTAATCTAAAAGCAGTGTATGCGCTTATCGCAGGAGTTTTTGTTGCTTTAATTGGATTAATTATTCCTGAAGTGAGTTTTTTATATGATTATGCATGGTTTGTTGGCTTTGCAGTTGCGTTTTTTGTTTATTGGTTTTTAATGAAAAGTGTGATGCCTAATAAATAAATTCAACCTAATTAATTTTTGTATTAGTAATAATTTCTATTCTTCTTCCAACTTCTCAAAATTGATTACTTCAAGTTCACCATGCAAATTATAAATACTGTTTCCTTCTGCTACCCATTCTTCAAATCCGCCTTCTAAATTAAGAACATTTTTGTAACCCATTTCAAGTAATGTATAAGTAGTTAATGCACTTCTGCTCCCTCTTTTACAATAAAGAATTATATCTTTTTCAGGATCACTAATTAATTTTTGAATTTTAAATTCTATAAATCCTCGTGGGAGCCAAACGGCATTTTCAACATGACCTGCTAAATACTCCTTTTCAGTTCTTACATCAAGCAGAATGAATTGATCTTCTGTTTCAATTTTATTTTTAAGGTCATCAACAGTTATCTGGCTTATCCTGGTTTTAACATTCTCTACAATTTGTCCGGGAGTTTTAATTTGTGCTTGCGTAAAACTGCAAATAAGAATCGCAATTAAAACAACGATTGCATACTTTAGCTTCATTTTTATAATCTCCCTGCTTTTTCTTTGATTAATTTATCTTAGTTGATATTATTTCAATAGTAAAATAAACATTTTTCCAGCTAAAATGTAAGCACTCCTGTTTAGTTTGGATAGGCAAACACGGTAAATTTAATTGCTCAGGGTTTGTTGGTTTTGCGGTTGCATTATTTTTTTTACTGGCTTTTAATGGGAAGTAATGCAAACCTGTTTTGTTTAAAAACAGGTTTTCGGAGGAAAAGTAAATAATTCCCCAAATAATTTTATAATCGATGTCAAAATATATTATTTTATAGGTGTAAAAATAAGTTGTACTCAACTAATTATTTGAGTATTCCATGATTAAAAAGAATTTATGGCATATTATCGGGACACTTCTTGGTATAACAAGTATTTTCTTGACTATCTTCCTATATCAATAAACAATCAAAGAAAGAGACCCCGTATTAATAATAGATCCGATACGAACCGAGATCCTAGATTCGGATAAATTAGCAAATTCTCCTATAATCGTTGTAACTCCTGAAGGTACAGCTGTCGAAGCAGACGTAACATCTGTGAATTTTTTCTTCTGGAATAAGGGAAGGCAACCAATTAAAGAGGAAGAGATACTTAAGAGACTAAGTATTGTTATAGAAGATTCCTTGGCTAAAATTATTGATTTGCGTTTACTTGCATTATCAAGAGATATATGTCAAATACAAATGAATACAGCAAATTCCGAGTTGAAGAATAGAATCGAAATAAATTTTGAAATTTTAGAAAAGTATGATGGATTTGCTGGACAGATAATATATGAAGGAAATCCTCAGGCAAATATTATTGTGGAAGGAATAATTGAAGGAGTTGAAAGTGTTTCTAATTTTGCTCTTTCAGAATCTGAATTAGTTGAAAGAGCTATTATAAATGTATTTATTGGTATCGGAATTGCAATTCTATTGATTGTGATGTTTATAATAATGATGATAATCACTCCACAACCAGATTATGATCCACCTGATATAAGAAAATCAGATGAGTATAAAAACAATAGGGAATTTCAAGAAGCGTTTGACAGATATGATTCAGTACAAAAAGAACTAGAAAATAAAAGACACCAAGAATATGTGGCTTCTAAAAAGACTAAAAAAGGAAGATGGAAGGTGATTCTTTTCATTGCATTATTATCAATTTTTATTATTGCATTTATCATTTCCTATTTTTGGACACAGAGTGATGTTAGAGATAGTCCGAGAGATTACATTCCTAAAACATTAATAACTACTTCCTAAGAAAAATTACTTTTAGTCATGGCAAAAACCATGACTAAAAGATACTTAATATATTTACTTAACAACCACTCTCACTCCTTCCGAATGGCTTGTAAACTCCGGAGCGTACATACATTGCATTGTTGTAATACCGTTAGAGAAATCACCTTTATGAGTTACTCTGAGAGGATACTCAAACACATAAGTCCCTTTCGGCAAATAATCCATAAAGAAATTTGTTGCCATATCACGTGTGTTTTCGTAGTAATATAATCCATCCTGGTACTTATGAGTTGAAAGGACGTTTATAGGTTCAAATCCGGCAGCACGCAAATCTTTCAGGTGAACAAATTCCATAGTCCTGTCCACCCTAATTTCAATTCTTACCTTTATCAAATCACCCGGTTGTAGTTTTGTATCATCTGTAACAGGAGTAATTTTCTTTCCCGTTTCACTATCAAGTTCAAGGAATAACTGCTTTTTAATTTTAAGCGGTGTCTCGCTCGGTGTTATCTTATCCAGTTGTTCATAGTATTGCCAGTACAAAGAACCCCATGCAACCACGTTGTTATTATTAGTTACTGTTACTTCACCCATTTCAGGTTTTATATCCTCACCTTTCCAGGAAGTTTTAAAGTAACCCGTTCCTGCTTCAACGTGAATTTCGGGATTGTTATAAAGATCAATTAATTGTCCGCCAACTTTTATATCGGGCAGCTTTGAATCTGCAAGCCAGTTTGTACCTCTTAATAAAAGCGCATAGCAGGCTTCGGCAGTAGCTTTGGTCGTTTTCCAATCCTGTACTTGTTTCTGTTTGAGCAGCCATACTTTCATTAAATCAACAGACTCCTGGTCTTTCGCAATTTCATCTACGGCTTCAATAAGCAGAGCTTGCGTTTCTATCGGAGCCTGGTACCACCACCAACCCCATTCTTCTTTAAAATACATTCCCATCTCATCATTAAATACAGCATTTTCAATTATCGATTTGATTATCCCTTTTGCAGTCTTTGTATCATACAGCCTGTAAAGTGCAAGTGCAATCATACCCTGCATATATTTATTGTTGCTCAACCAGTATGTCTGTGCCTGCCATTTCCAATAATCGAATGCTTCTTTGTGCTGATCGGAAACAGGTATATCGAGATAGTAGCTTCTTCCGTAAAGATACTGCGCCTGAATGTAACCAATATGTTTCTTCTTCATATTTGCACCGCTTCTCTTAAGGCGTTCATGATCTTCATACATTCTTACGTCGGTGTAAAGAACTGCCTTCGTTAGCATTTGCCAGGTAGCACTGTTTTCTCTTATATCTTTTATTCCAAGCCGTTCAAGATGTCCCATTCCTACAACAATGTATTGTGTGATGAATCTATTCTCAGGTAGTCCCGGGAACCATGGCCATCCGCCGTTTGAGTATTGGTTTTCTTGCAACTGGCGTTCAGCTCTATCCAATTCATTCGCCATTCTTGTAAGATCGAATAGCAAACCAACTCTGCGTTTTCTTTCGGATTCATCCTGAGCATCAAGAACCCAGGGAGTTTCTTCGAGTAATGCGTACTTTAATTCCTGGTTCTTTTCAAGATTCGAGAGAAGGGCATCTTTATCTATTTCTTTCCACGTTTCAAAAACTTTTTTGATCTTCGGGTTAGAGTTTGCAATAAAAGTTGCAATGCTGTTTGCATAAAACCTGTTGAAGATCTGTTCGCTGCACTCGTATGGAAATTCCATCATATAAGGCAGAGCCTGTATTGCATACCATGCCGGGTTTGCGGTGAACTCAAGTGTTAGATTATAATTCTGCAAAGTGGAAGAAGTATTATTCATCAGCTTATCGAGTATGAAAGTTTTTGTCTGCATTCCTTTAACGGGAAGCGGAAGTGTTTCGGTAACAAGCATTCGATTAACAAGAACAGGCAGAGCATTCTCTTCACCATCAGTAAACTTACCCGATTTTGCAATTACCCTGTAAACAATAGCATCGGCTTTACCCATAGGAACTTTTAATCTCCAGCTTAAGCCCTCGCTCATTTCTTTATCCACTGAGAATGATTTTACATTATTCGTATTTTCAAACAGACCATCTATCGGTTTCATTGTAAATGCATCAAATAGCTGCAACGTTGCAGAACCGGAAAGTGAATGATCCGAAAGGTTGCTTACCTTTGCAGTAAAGTAAATTTCATCCCCTTCTCTAAGGAACCTTGGTTGATTCGGAACAATCATCAAATCTTTTTGGGTTACAGTTTCGTTATAGACAATTCCGCTCTTAAGCTCTTTTGTAAAGGCAAAGCCCATAAACTTCCATCGTGTTAAAGCTTCCGGTGCAGTGAAAGAAATAACAATTTCGCCCTGCTCGTTTGTTCTCAATTCAGGATAGAAGAAAGCAGTTTCTTTTAGATTTTTTCTGATTGGAACGTCTTCGAATGATTGCTGCTGAAGATGATCTTTATCGCTAATTTTTTTTCTATCTTCAAGGCTCCCAAGTCTTGATGCGGTTACATTACCTTCTTCTTTTTCCCCTCCTATAATTACCTGCGAAGATAATTCATCCACCGATTCACTTACAGGCATTGGTGCCTCCATCTTATATATCACATCACCATCTTTTCTGCCTCCGAAATACATACCATCGCTGTAACCGTATCCGTAAAAATAAAATCCAAAGGTGTTCATGTAAGGATAATACCAATGTTGCCTTGAAACATATATATTCCATCCCTCTTCATAAATCCTTGAACTGGAAACCTGGAAGGAATTATCTGTCGTCCAGTTCAATCTTGAGTAATAATATGGATGAATATTAAAGCCCCAGTAGTTTGCTGCAAATGCATCGAGTGATGCATCATACATAGAAGCAAGCAGCTCCGCAGCTAATGCATCTCCATTTGGTCCTGTAACTTTCAACTTCCACTCTTCTTTAGTTCCGGGAAGAATTTTATTTCTGAAAGTTTCGAATGTAATATTAAGATGTTTGTTTGTCCATGGAACAGAGATAACTTTTGTTAAAGTATGATTTTCATTATTAATAGTGAAGGTTACATGAACAACCACGTTTCCACGGTAATCTTCTTTAATAGGTATCTCAATCGTTTTCTGTTCATCATCTAAAGTAATCCATTCCTTCCTGATAATTTTTGCATCGTATTCAAGTTCGTAAAGCACTTTCACATCTTCTTCTGCTGAACCGATATAAAGTTTGGCAGTTTCGCCCGGTTCATAGCTTTTTTGGTCAATATAAATCCAGTTCGCATCTCTTAACGGTGTTTTATCAGACTCGGGATTAAAGAGAGTAAAATATTTTATAAGATTAACCTGTGTCCCGTTTTTATCCTTTGTCTTAAGCGTAACCACATACTTGCCAGGTTCCCAATCGTTATGATTTTCAAAAGCAATGAATGAACTATCTGTTGTTGTAAAGCTCGTTTCAAAAACTAACTTTTCTTTTTCCCAGTTATAGAATTGATTTTCTTCATCATATACATCGTGAGCAAAATTTTCATAAAAATCATTTTTTGTTAATAGGAATTTATCCGGCTTTTGCCATAATCTGTTTCTAAATATCCTCGATGTTGATTTAAGTTTATACACATCAACGGAAACTATTGCCGGTTCGAACTGCCCGTTCAGGTTTGTAGTTGATACAATATAATTAACAACCGAATCACTTTTAATTATTTCTGGAAGATTAACATTAGTTACCAAAGCAACATATCCCGCACTCACATAAGTTTGTGCGGAATGTGTTTCCCCTGTAACATCAACAACATCAACGTAAACTGTGTAGTTAAAAACAGGATTTGTTTCCCTTGGAATTGAAAGATCAGGGACAAGATCAAAATCAACTTTAAATTTGCCCTCTTTATCTGTTCTTGTTACACCATTGGTTATTTCCATTTGTGTATTATTACCCCAGTACCAGTTGTAATATCCACGCCACGAGTAATAGAAGTAAGGGAACGATACATTTCTTACAACACGGTACTTAACCTCAACATCATTTAAGTTTACACCGGAATAGGTTTTTGCAAATCCTTCAGCGGTTACTTCATCATACAGTGAGTAACTTCCTTTAACCGGTTCAAACTTAACTTCGAATTTTGGACGTTTGTACTCTTCAACCCTAAAGTATTGCGAACCATTTTCATTCGCTATATAATACTGTCCGCCGATCTTGCCAAGGGGAATTGTAAACTGTCCGTTAAAAGTTCCATATTCATTCGTTGTTAACTTAACATCTGCTATCTTCTGACTGTTTGCGTCATAAAAAGTTACTGTTGTGTTTCTATCAGTAATTATTTTATGATCCTTTTTGCCATCAGTATCAATCATCAATCCCTTGAAGTAAACAACCTGTCCCGGTCTGTAAATCGCCCTATCGAGATAAAAAAACGTCGTCGTCCGCCTTCTCGAATTATCATCATAATAGTAGGAGTAATAATTTTGTGATTCGAAACGATCATCATAATCAATAAAAACGACTTTGTAATTATTGTATTGATTTGACTCTTTTTTAATCTCAAATAAACCTTCATTGTTTGTTTTACCGCTGGCAACTTCAAAGAATTGATATTCCCTATCATCCGGGACATATCTTTGTTCAAACACTTCAACATCAATTCCTGAAAGCGGATGACCGGTTTCCCTGTGTAGAGCATAAAATTGAACAACATGTTTTCCCATATCTCTTCTTACATAACTAATATTCGAAACCCAGGTTTTTCCATATCCCACGGCATTTTTCACATAAGTGAAATTTTTATCAGTTGCTACAAGAATCAGATACCGCCCAAACGACAGTGCAGGAATTTTTATTTCCACTCTATGATTCTGATAATCTTTGTCATCGGGAAGATCGAGAGACCATTCGTTTGTAGGCTTCTGGCTGACATAAAGCTTAATAAGCTCTTGTGCATTTAAATTCTTTTCTTTTCTTTCTAATGATTCATTCCATGGAATTACTCTTATAAAAACCTTGTTTACATTTTTATAAGATATTAATGAACGGAACGGCTGGTCCGGTATGTTTCCGTATTCAGTTTGAAATCTTAAACTCTTTTGTAATATTGTGTTCTGCAGCCATCGGCATTCCTGTGCGCCAAATGTATCGGGAAAATTTTCAATTGCAGTGTTGCATATTTCAAGAGCTTTTTTAATTTCCCACCTATGTGCGTCGGAAACAGAAGCATTGTACTTAACTCCTTCATTATAATAATATTGTGCTTTATTAAATGATATGAGTGAAGAATAAGGAACATTACTGTAATGTTTTTCCAGTTTCATAATAGCGGAGATGTACAAGCTGTCTTTAGTCGTGTTAACACTGTGCCTTCTTACAAAATTTAATCTTGCCAGATCAACATCTATCAAGGCATCTTTTTCATCATCATCAAGGTGAAATTCAATTATCTCCTGATATAGTTTAATTGCGAAAAATTTTAATGAGAGAGAATCCTTGGTTGTGTAATCGATATCGACAAAATCTTTTGCCTGTGAAAAATCTTCAGAATCTTTCAATTCAAACTTGTAAACAGGATCAGTAACTGAAGCTTCATCATTGATATAGAATGAGAGTGCATTATGTGCAAGCAGATCGAACAAAGTCGGGCGAAGGTATGCCTGGCCGGAATTACTGTAATAAAGTATATCTTCAAAATCTTTTATGGAAACAAATTTTAAGCTGTCACTTTGTTCAAGCGATGCATGGTATAGTTTTATAATTTCTCTTATAAGATGTTGGAGGTCCCACGTTTGAAAATCATCGTTGTCAAAATTTACTGTTTCTGTTCTTTGCTGAAACCTGTACCGATTGTTCTGGTAATATTGCCAGTAAGTATTTGCAAGAATAGATTTTAGTACTGCATTTGCAGGGAAGGATGTAGAGACTATAGCATCTTTAATTTCACCTAATATTTTTACATGGCTTTCCTCCTGGGTGTAGTTTGTAAACCTGAGTTTATAGAATAGCGACTTTATGATTTGCGGCTGGTTGTTTTCATCCTTTGCTGTTTTATATATATCTTCAACTATGTCCAGTGCCGAACGAGTGAGTCCTTCATTAACCAGGGAATCCACTTTGTGCCATGCTGCTTCATAGTCATCACCAGAATTATAATGTATTACTTCAGGTGGATTAAATACTATAATATCTGGAACAAAACTGATGAATGAATAAAATAAAACCGCAAAGGGAATGAAAAGTAATAATCTTTTTTTATTTTTCATGCTAAGTACCCTTGATTAAAATCTGAATTTTTAAAACTAATTGTAAACCATCATTTATTTTTCAAGTTATTTTACTTAACTTGAAAGAATTGGTTCCCCAATAGAACATTTTTGTCAGACAATTATATTCATGAACTACTGAAAACTACTAAATCCAATCATAATCTATAATATATTTAAATCCCAATTTGCTACATCTACCCATACTCCTTCTTGTTTCATTGCTATTGAAAATTCTAAGTGATATAATTACGTTATAATATCTAAGTAATAAAGATAATATAATGCTAAATATCCTTTCCAATTTCTCACCAAAACAAAAATGGACTTTTATATTTTTACTGTTTATCACACTGCTTGGTTTCTATACTAAAATTTATTCGGGTCCCGGTGCAAGCTGGGTAAACAATTCATTGGGTGGTGTTTTCTATGAAATTTTCTGGTGCCTTCTAGTTTTCCTGCTAATGGAAAATGCGAGAGCATTGGTAATAGCAACTTCGGTTTTTATAGTTACCTGTATTTTAGAAGTACTTCAACTATGGCATCCTGAATTCCTGGAGTTTATAAGAAGTTACTTTATAGGCAGGACAGTTCTGGGAACTTCTTTCAATTTGTATGATTTTATTTATTATTTTATTGGAAGCGGAATTGGATATTTAATCCTAATCAGTTTACAAAAGCTTAAAACCTAAA
>WOR8_10008799_pt1 | contig 12119 bp, 8 predicted proteins | sample DeeMarSeWOR38_10_FD_19890 | JGI IMG/M metagenome (IMG submission 19890) | reverse complement strand
CGACATGGTTTATCATGTCGATCCGCCGCGCACAGCCAAGATGCTGCGCGAACTACTTTACTCGGCCTTTTACGTCACTGACCACGCCACCCATTTCTATGCCCTGGCTGGACCTGATTTCGTTATGGGTCCGGATGCGCCTGTCGCAGAACGAAACATTCTGGGCGTTATCCACAAGGTTGGATTGGAGATCGGTGGCAAGGGCATCACCAAAGAACAACAAAAGGAAATCCATGAATTAGGAAAATGGGCTGTTGAATTTGGTCAGTTCAGCCTGAAACTGTTCAACGATATAGTACTTGGCAACAAAGAGTACGTTGACCTGATTCTGGGTGACATCTACACCCATCGAACCTATTACATGGGTATGGTAGACGAGAATAATCAGATCAACTTCTATGATGGCAAGGTGCGCGTGGTCGGCCCGGACGGAGCAGAACTGGTTAAATACGCTCCGCAGGATTACACCGAACATATCGCTGAGCATGTGGAACCCTGGACCTATCTCAAGTTCCCATATCTCAAGGCAGTCGGTTGGAAAGGCTTCACCGATGGCAAAGACTCGGGTGTTTATTGCGCTACTCCGCTCTCGCGCCTGAACGCCGCCGACGGCATGGCTACCCCACTGGCCCAGGAGGAATACGATAAATTCTACAAGACCCTGGGCGGCAAACCCGTCCACCAACGGCTGGCAACCCACTGGGCGCGCCTGATCGAGCTGCTCTACGCAGCCGAGCGCTGGGTAGAACTTGCCTCCGACCCGGAAATCACTTCCGATAACTTCCATACCAAACCCACCGAAGTTCCGACCGAGGGCGTGGGCATTGTGGAAGCGCCACGTGGAACGCTCACGCATCACTACACTACCGATGAGCGCGGTGTACTGACCAAGGTCAACCTGATCGTGGGCACCACCAACAATTATGCTCCGATCAGTATGTCGATTAATAAGGCGGCCAGCAGCCTGATCAAAAAGGGTACGGTTGTGACCGAGCCCATGCTCAATATGGTTGAAATGGCCTTCCGCGCCTACGATCCGTGTTTTGGGTGCGCCACTCACTCACTGCCCGGGAAGATGCCTTTACAGGTCACTATCCGCGATTCTGATGGCGAAACGGTTGAAGTACTAAAACAATTCTGTTGACGGTGGCGGTAGGAGCATCCGTGAATGTGAGGGCTGCCGGAGGTGTTCGCAGCCCTCACAAACGGGCAACAATAAAAATGAAAACATTGATAATCGGGCTTGGCAATCCTATTCTGGGTGATGATGGCGTCGGCTGGAAAGTGGCCGAGGAACTTTCATCAGTTGTCGGTCATCAGTCGTCGGTTGAAATTGACACTGCTGCCCTGGGCGGACTCTCGCTGATGGAACGTATGCTGGGATATGACCGGGTGGTACTGGTCGATTCAATGGAAACAGGTTACAGCCCGGTCGGAAGCGTGCGGTCATTCCCTCTCACATCATTACCGGACCCGATGTCTGGTCACTCCGCATCAGCCCATGACACATCTCTGATCACTGCCCTTAAAACTGCAGAAAGCATCGGCGCACACATTCCTAAACGAGTGGATGTAGTTGCCGTCGAGGCCCAAAACGTGTACGATTTCAGTGAAGAACTATCTCCCCTGGTGGCTGCGGCGGTGCCCGTTGCAGTTGAGAAAGTTGTAGAATTGCTGAATAAAGGCTAATATCGGGGGGTGGAAATCGGTTATTGCCGTATTGTGATTTTTAACACAAAATTGCTATCTGAAAATAAATTCCGTATAATATATTTATCTGTCCGCTTGGTCACCTTTATTCCCCATCTCAAAAAGCATCGCTGGTCTCTCATGCCCCGACCGCAAGTTGAATTGGAGGAAAAATGGTATCACTCAAGCATCTCCGACGGTATGATTTATTTGATTTCATGGGGGACAAAAAACTTGAAGCTGTTGCAGCACTTGCTGAAGAAAAAGAATATCAAGAAGGTGATGTGATTATCGAATTCGGTCAACCTGCTGATACGTTTTACTTTTTAGCAGATGGCAACGTTGCCTATTACTACATTGTGACCACCGAGAACGATCCGTATTACAAAAAGGAATATCATATCCACGACATCAACGCAGGTGAGATATTCGGGATCTCTGCACTCATCGAACCATACAAATACACGGCTACACTTCGAGTGGATAAGCCATCGCGTGTTATTGAGATCAAGGCTTCGGATTTACGTACTCTTTGTGACGCTGATCCAAAGTTGGCCTACGGCTTGATGCAGGCGGTTGCAAAAGCGGCGATTGCCCGATTAGAGGCAACGCGTATACAATTGATAGCAGCAAGGGTGTAAACTCATCCGCAAGGGTCTAAAAAGCCAACCGCCAATTGAGGCAGGCTAATACACGCCGTAGCCAAAGCTGCTATGGAGCGTTTACAGCACACACGCGTGCAATTAGTCGCGGCGAAGACATAGAATAATAAATTTTCCTAAATAGCCAGGAGATTTATCCCGGCTATTTAGGTTTAACCCTCTGAAAATTGTTGTGGAAGTTCCCAGAGAACTGGCATGTATAATAGGGAAAATCCCACGCCAAAGGATAAAAACATGGACGATTGTCTCTTTTGTAAAATTGTCAAAGGGGAAATACCCGCTACCATCGTTTATCAAGATGAACAGTTGATGGCGTTTCGCGATATCAACCCGGTAGCGCCAACTCATATTCTTGTCATTCCAAAAAAACACATTTCAGGTACGAATGATGTTTCAAAGGAAGATGAACAACTCCTGGGACATATGCTAACTGTGGTTAAGCCAATCACAGACCTAGAAGGCATCACAGAGAGCGGCTACCGTTTGATCATCAACAGTGGCCCGGATGCTAATCAGGTTGTCTTCCACCTGCATTTACACATCATGGGTGGACATCGTATGCGTCATCCGATGGGGTAACCAGGCATTTTGCGCGCAACCCTGTTTGAGACCCTGCGCCTGTATACCCCTGATAGGAAGGCAATCGACCCGGGGTCTCCTACTACGCGCTCTCTTCTCGCTTATCTCTTGCTCAACCGCAGCCGTCCCGCCGATCGGCGACGGTTGGCTTTTACCTTCTGGCCGGAAGCAACCGAATCCGCTGCGCGGCGCAACCTGCGGCAATACTTGCATCACCTGCGTTCTGCACTTGAGCCAATTGATCCTGATAATACGCTGCTGCTTGCAGATGGCTCATCAATTCAACTTAATCCGCAAATTGAAATCTCTCTCGATGTAGACACCTTTCAATACGAGACACGCCCTGAAGCATCCGCAGACGAGATCGAGCACGCACTGTCGCTATACTCAGGCGACCTTCTTGAAGATATCTACGATGACTGGTGCGGCTCGGAACGAGAGCGCTTGCGCCAGGTTTGGTTGGGGACACTCGACCGTTACAGCCAGATCCTGCAATCAACAGGAAATATTAGCGCTGCCCTGGCTATCATCCAAGAATGGGTCAAGGCCGAACCTTTCGACGAGAATGCCCAGCGTCGTTTGATGAGTCTGTATGCGCTAACGGGCGAACGTGCCAAGGCTATTCAGACCTATCACAGGTTTGCCAGATCACTGGACCAGGAACTGGAGACCGAACCCCTACCCGAAACGCAGGCACTGCTGCAATCCATCCAAAATGGTCAGGCGCTGGTCAAATTAGAAACACCAGAAGCCCTCCCGTCTCAACGCAACACACCCAAGCCCCGTGCATTAACCTTGCCGGCCCTGCCCTTCATCGGCAGGCAAAACGAAATTGCCACCCTCGAAGCAGCTTACCAGCAAGCCGCAGCAGGCTCCGGGCGGCTGGTGTTGGTAACCGGGGAAGCAGGCATCGGCAAAACCAGGTTGTTGCAAGAATTTTTATCTTTGCATCCTGATTCTTCCGGGCTGCAAAGCGCCTGCTACGAACTGGATAGCATGGTTCCCTTTGCGCCGCTTCGTCAGGCGCTTGAGAATTCCCCGCTGCTCGATAGCTTTGCTAAAGCGCAGCTGCCTCCCCCCTGGGCGACCCCCTTGATACCGGTTCTCCCGGAACTTGCGCGCCAATTCCCGTACGCCAGCTTCCCCACTCACCAGGCAGATGGAGCCACACTCCGTGAAGCGTTGGTCAATCTCATCATTCACTTGAGCGAAACTTGTCCGAATCCCCCAATGCAACTCATCCTGGATGACCTGCATTGGGCGGATACGCCCACCTGGGAGTTGCTGGCATCATTGACAAGGCGCGTTTTATCCACTCCCCTGCTCATCATGGGGCTGTTCCGCGTAGAGGATCTGCCCGCCGAACGACAGTCTTTATTACGGACGATCGAACGCAGCGATTCACTCTGGACCCTGGACCTGCCCCGGCTTACGTCAAATGAAACCGCCGACCTGGCCCGTCACCTCAACCCGAAGGAAGCCCGCAATTCGATCTTTGTTCAACGCCTGTATCAGGATACCGAGGGAAACCCATTCTTTATCGTTGAGACTGTACGTGCCATGCAGGAAACCGGGGGGATGCAAATACCGTTACCGGTCACCTCCATCCCAAATTCCATCCAACGCGTGATCGAGGCCCGATTAGACAGGCTTATTCCAGACAGCCGCGAGGCCTTGGCTTGTGCAGCTTCCATTGGGCGCTCATTCACATATCCATTGCTCCAGGAAATCCTGGGCGACTCCAGCGAAGACATCATTACATTTATAGAAGAGTGGCTCCAGCGCGGTCTGGTGCATGAGGGCAAGCAAGGGTACGATTTCCGCCACGACAAATTCCGCCAGGTGGCATACGCTGGATTGAGTCGTGCCCGACGTGAACACATCCACGGCAGGATAGCAGACGTGCTGGAACTTACCATTCCACCTGCAGATGTAACTACACTTGCGCATCATTACGCCCGCAGCGACCGACCGCTCAAAGCGCTGCCATATCTGACACAAGCAGGCGAGCAGGCGCTGCGTCTGCGTTCTTACCACGAAGCACGTCAATTCGGCCTGCAGGCTGTCAATTTGCTGGGGCAGTTGCCAGGTCCGCGCCAGAGAAGCGAGCGTATCGATATCAACTTGCAATTGGCTCAGGCTTACGCATTCACAGGCAATATGCAACGCGCCATCGAGATCCTGAACGAAACCGAGCATCTGGCTGTTGTATTGGGAGATGAAGGTCGGTTGGGGCAAATCTTCCGGCGAGCAGCGCAGTTTTTCTGGCTACGAGGTCAACCGGAAACCGCCAGCGACTATGCTCGTCGAACCTTGCGTGTGGCCGAGGAATTGGGCAATAGCGAACTTTTATACGCAACTCTGCGCATGCTGGGACGTGTCAGCATTGCGATGGCAGCTTTTGACGATGCAATCGCTCATTTGCTGCGCTATGTGAACATCCACGATGAGATTATTGGCACTGATCCGCGCATACAGCCCCCAGAAGACTTGCCGATTGTGTTGGGCTATCTCGGGGTGGCATATTCTCGCGTTGGAGCCTGGGGGCGGGCCATAGATGTCAGCCAGCGAGGGCTGTCAATGGCAGAAGCAGACTCAGGCGGCAGTCTGGATGCGACTACGATCTTTGCCCGTATGCAGTTAGCTATGGTACAAGCCGGCATCCGCAAGTGGGATGAATGCTTGAGCATCTTATCCCCTATCCCGGAACCGCAAGACTTTGAAGAGATCACTCCACCGCTTTATATGGTACTCAGCCTGCGGGGATATGCGCTGGCACAAAACGGTGAGGCGACTGCGGGCTCCAAACTCATTCAATTAGCTGTCAGTTGGGCAGAGCAGGTAGGCCATCGCGTCTTTCATTATTTACCCCGTCTGTTCCTGGCAGAAAGTTTATTTCTGGCCGAGAAAACACAACCTGCGCTCAGAGAAATAAAACTGGCTTTGCTCGAAGCACAGCAGTCGGGAAATCGCTGGGCTGTGGGCATTGCATTGAAATTAAAGGCAGATATCAGCACGCGCCTGCCATCGCCACAATGGACGCAAATCGAATCCGACTTGATTGAGTCGATGCACTTGCTGAGGCAGATACGCGCGCGACCTGATCTGGCGCGCACGTATCTTTCGTTACGTCGTCTGTACGACCGCGCGGGGCAAATCGCCTGGGCTGTAGACTGTCACTTTCGCGCAACCATGATATTTGACGAATTAGAGATGGATAACGAATTACGCTTTGCCCAGGGGCAGGCAGCCAGAGAGCGACAGGGTGCTGTGGTCATCCCGAATTTACCATTGAAAGGGCCTAATGTAGCCATCGAGGAAAGCGTGGGGGACGAAGAAAACGCCAAATAGTCAACCTAAAAGCGTGCCATCTATCACAATCGTTAACGCTCGCATTAACGCTTCTTTAGCGCGCCCCTAGTATGATTGTGGCAATACCTTTCACGGGAGCAGCTATGCAGCGTGGATTCACCAATGGACTAAACAGCAGTCACCTTGAAGCAGGCAAAACACAACTCAAGGTTGAAAACGTTCAGCTCAACTTTGGCGGCGTGACTGCTTTACTGGATATTGATCTGGAAGTCCGTCAAAGCGAAATTTTAGCCGTTATCGGACCCAATGGAGCAGGCAAAACCAGCCTGCTCAATTGCATAAGCGGCCTATATCACCCGCAACGTGGTCGCATTGTTTACATGAACGGCAAAGAACACGAGATCACGCGCATGAAACCGCACCAGATCGCGAGATTGGGGATTGCCCGTTCATTTCAAAACATAGAGTTGTTCCGTCATATGACTGTGCTGGATAATCTGCTTTCGGGAGCACATGTCCACATGCACAGCAGCCTAATCAGCGGCCTGATCTATTGGGGAGCGGCCCAGCGCGAACACATCCGGTTCCGCCGTTTCGTAGAAGACATCATTGATCTGCTTGAAATCGAGGCCATCCGTAACAATACGGTTGGCTCGCTTTCATATGGTCTGCAAAAACGCGTGGAAATGGGGCGAGCGCTGGCCATGCGCCCATCCCTTTTGCTGCTCGACGAACCCATGGCAGGCATGAACTCGGAAGAGAAAGAGGATATGGCCCGCTTCGTCCTGGATATCAACGAAGAACATGGCGTGACCATTGTGCTGATCGAACACGATATGGGTGTAGTGATGGATATCAGCGACCGCATCGCTGTGCTGAACTTCGGACAAAAGATCGGCGAGGGCACACCGGATGAAATTCGCAGCAACAAGCATGTTGTGGAAGCCTATCTGGGCGAAGACAAGGGCGCTTTCCCATTCAAGTACGGCCAATCAAATGGCAACGGTAGAAATGGGAAGGAGTAGTTGACTATGCCTGAAACGCTCCCCCAATTTTTGAGATTACACTCTGAACAATCTCCCGATAAAACCGCCATGCGTTTGCGTGACTATGGAATCTGGCAAGCTGTTACATGGAAAGAGTACTATGAGCATGTCAAATATTTTGCTTTAGGCTTAATCCACTTGGGATTGGTCCCTGAAGAAACCATCGCGATTATCGGGGATAACCGTCCGGAATGGGTCATGGCTGAATTGGCTGCCCAGAGTGTGGGTGCCAAGTCTATAGGCATTTACCAGGACTCGGTCGTTAGCGAGATGATCTACATCTTCAACCACGCCGATGTTTCCTTCATCGTGGTAGAAGACCAGGAACAGGTGGACAAGATTCTGGAGATGTGGGACGAACTGAAGGGTATCAAAAAAGTCATCTACTACGATCCAAAAGGTCTACGCAACTACGATGAAGATTTCCTGATCTACTTCCCGGCTGTACAAGATCTGGGGCGTAAGTACGAACAGGAAAATCCGGGTTGGTTCGAGGAGCGCGTGGCACAAGGCAAGGAAACCGACCTGGCAATCTTGTCCACTACTTCGGGCACAACCGGCAATCCCAAACTGGCTATGCTAACTCATAAATCTATGATCAGCATGGGACGCAACCTGATGTCGGTCGACCCGCTCTTGCCAGAGGACGAATTCGTTTCTTTCTTACCCTTGGCCTGGATCGGCGAACAGATGATGTGTATGTCCTGTGGGTTGCAAATGGGTTTCACTGTCAACTTCCCCGAAGAGCCCGAAACTGTCCAGCACGACATTCGCGAGATCGGGCCACAGGTCATGTTCAGCCCACCACGCATCTGGGAGAATCTGGTCAGCCAGGTACAGGTCAAAATCGAGGACAGCACCTGGCTCAAGCAAAAGCTCTACAACTGGGCCATGCCAATCGGGTATGAAATGGCCGACCTGAACTTCCGCAAAGAGAAACCGTCTTTAGGAATGAAGGTTAAATACTTCTTGGCAGATTGGATCATTTTCCAGGAAATCAAAGATTTGCTAGGCTTGAGGCACCTCAAAAGGGCTTATACAGGGGGAGCAGCTTTAGGCCCGGATGTGTTCCGCTTTTTCCACGCCTTGGGAGTGATCTTGAAGCAGATCTACGGTCAGACAGAGATCAACGGGATCGCTGTTGTTCACAGAGATGGGGATGTCAAGTTTCAAACCGTAGGCACGCCCATCCCCGAAACGGACATCCAGATCGATGAGAGCGGCGAAATTTTGATGCGTTCGCCTGCCATGATGGAAGGTTACTACCGCAATCCTGAAGCTACAGAAGAGTCGCTTATAGATGGCTGGCTGCACTCCGGCGATGCAGGTTACTTTGACGAAGATGGTCACCTGATCGTAATCGACCGCGCCAAAGACGTGATGACGCTGCACGACGGCACCAAATTCAGCCCGCAATTCATCGAGAACAAGCTCAAATTCAGCCCCTACATTAAAGAAGCGGTGGTCTTCGGCGGCGACTGGCCTTTCGTGACGGCCATGATCAATATCGAGTTTCCCAACGTAGGGAAGTGGGCTGAGAATAACCAGCTCGCCTACACCACTTACACCGACCTGGCGCAAAAACCACAGGTATACGAACTGGTACGTAACCATGTGGATGCATCCAACGCAGACCTGCCTCCTGCAGCCCGCATCCAGCGTTTCCTGCTGCTGCACAAAGAACTGGACGCTGACGATGCCGAACTGACCCGTACGCGCAAAGTGCGCCGCAAATTGGTAGCCCAACGTTACGAGGACATTATTTCTGCACTCTACAGCCACAACCCGCATGTTGAAGTAGACCAGACCATCACCTACCAGGATGGCCGCACAGCGCGCATCCAAACACGACTTGCAATTGACACTCTGGAGACTGGCGAGTAACTTATGGACCTTTTCATTCAACTCACTCTCACCGGCCTGACTAACGGCGCGATCCTGGCACTGGCTGCACTGGGTTTTGTGCTGATCTATAAATCCAGTGATGTGATCAACTTTGCACAAGGTGAATTCCTGCTCATTGGGGCCTACATCATCTATGCCATGATCGCACAATTCGGTCTGCACTGGAGCTTGGGCATGACTCTGACCATCGTGGCCGCCGTTGCCTTAGGCGTACTGGTCGAGCGGTTGGTGCTACGACCGATGATCGGGGAACCCATCATCTCGGTCATCATGGTGACAATCGGTTTGAGCAGCCTGCTTAGGGCGATCATCTTCACCATCTGGGGCAACCTGCCTAAGGCCTTCCCGTCTTTCATCCCCAGCGAACCCGTCAATATCCTGGGCGCAACTATCGGAGAAGACCGTCTGTGGGCGATTGTGATCGCCATAGCAATGTTAGCTCTATTCACCTTTTTCTTCCGTCGCTCTAAAGAAGGCATCGCCATGCGCGCGGTTGCAGATGACCAGCAGGCCGCTTTGAGCATGGGCATCAGTGTCAAAAAAATCTTCGCCTGGGCCTGGTCGATTGCAGCCGCGACAGCAGCCATCGGCGGCGCGCTGTTGGCAAACATCGTTGGCGTGAGTGGTGATGTGGCCCATTTCGGGCTGCGCGTATTCCCAGTTGTCATCCTTGGCGGTCTCGACTCCATCCCAGGCGCAATTATTGGCGGCATCATCATCGGATTACTGGAACAGTACACTGGCGGCTATATCGGGCAAGGCCTGAATCAGGTGTTGCCGTTTGTTGTCCTTATCATCATCCTGATGGTACGCCCATATGGATTGTTCGGACAAGAAATCATCGAGAGAGTATAGGTATGTTTTCAGGTACCTTTAATTCCACTTGTTGTTCGCGAGCAGTTGTACTGCGAGCCAGATGCAGTGCAACTGCATCCCAAACGAGGAACTAACAATGATCTCTGGCATTTTCCACTCATCCTACGAAAAAGACATGGCTCTGCGCCGTTCACATGCGCAGAAGATACGCATCGTCATCGTTATCATTGTCATGCTGATTTTCCCCTTCCTGGCCAATCGCTATTACCTGACCCTGGCAAATCAGGTTGGGATTGCTATCATCGGGGCGATTGGATTGAATATCCTTGTTGGCTATACAGGACAGATCAGCCTTGGACAGGGCGGTTTCATGGCCGTAGGCGCATACACCGCTGGTATCTTAACGGCGAATATGGGCATGCCCTGGTGGGCATCTACAATCGCGGCTTGTTTCATGACGGCCCTGGTAGGAACCATTTTCGGCATCCCATCATTACGTCTGAAAGGCTTGTATCTGGCTATCGCTACTCTGGCAGCGCAAGTGATCATTTTATGGGTGGTAACACATTGGGAAGCCCTGACCGGTGGTGTGGATGCGCTGGTTGTTCCTAATCCAATGCTGTTTGGCATCCGCTTGAACACAGATTTTAATTTCTACTGGATTACCTGGGGATTGGTGGTGATCGTTACCATTGCGACCGTCAATCTGTTCCGCACGCATTTCGGACGCGCTTTTATTGCCATTCGTGACCAGGACATTGCTGCTTCCGTCATGGGTGTGGACCTATTCAAGTCGGTTTCATCTTTCCTGGTCGGGCTGGCAGGCGCACTGACCGCCCATTACCGCAGCATCGTTACCTGGGAACGCTTCACAGTGGATGTCTCGGTCACATATCTTGCCATGATCATCATCGGGGGGTTGGGATCAGTTACCGGATCATATCTTGGTGCATCTTTCATGACCCTGCTTCCCGTAGTACTGACCAATTTGGGGCGGGCTGTCAAGACATCCTTCCCGATCATCGACAGCATCATTCCCTTCATTCAGCAAGGGATGTTCGGCCTGGTCATCATCTTGTTCTTAATTTTAGAGCCAGAAGGCCTCAACAAGATTTGGAAAAATATAAAAGACTACTTCCGCTTGTGGCCGTTCAGTTACTGACCGCCACGGGCCATCCGGTGGACAATTCTAACTGTAAGGAGGTGTGTATTATCCAAGTCATAATTGCTTACGCCAGAACAATCGTACTTAACCCATGAACCTTCCAAAGGAGGAACAGAATGTCTCGTAAAATCAAATCCCTGTTTTTTGTGTTTGTGATCGCCAGCCTGGTGCTGACCGCCTGCGGTGGCGGTGGTGGAGGTGGCGGTGACGATGCTCCAATCAAAGTCGGCGCGATCTTCGACTTGACCGGCGCAACCGGCGATGTTGGCACGCCTTATTCTGAAGGCGTGAAAGGCTATATTGAATGGCTGAACGCCAAAGGTGGTGTTGAAGGCCGGCAGATCGACCTGATCTCTGCCGATTACGCCTATAAGGTAGACCAGGCCGAGCAACTCTATTCACAATATGTTTCTGAAGGTGTTGTGGCCTTTATGGGTTGGGGCACTGGTGACACAGAAGCCATGCGCACCAAGATCGCAGAAGATAAGATTCCCTTCATGTCTGCATCCTACTCAGCAGCTTTGCTGGATATGAGCGCTGCCCCTTATAATTTCTTGATCGGTACCAGCTACTCTGACCAGGCTATCATCGCGATCCGCTGGGCAATAGATGATCATGCCGCTATGGGCGCCACCGATGCACCAAAAATTGCCCTGATCCACCACGACAGCCCGTTCGGCACCTCCCCGGTTGAGGATGCCAAGGCTTATGCTGAAGCTAACGGTGTCGAATTCATGAGCCTGGCCATGCCCGGCGGCGTGACAGATTATGTTGCAGAATTGGCGCAAATGCAAACCTTTGGCGCAAATTATGTGATTGTTCACACTGTTTCCAGCCCGGCCTCCGTCCTGCTCAAGGATGCTGCCAGCCAGGGCTTTGAAGCCCAGTTCATCTGCCTAAACTGGTGCGCAGATGAAATTCTGATCAACCTGGCTGGCGATGCAG
>WOR8_10005566_pt1 | contig 12126 bp, 10 predicted proteins | sample DeeMarSeWOR38_10_FD_19890 | JGI IMG/M metagenome (IMG submission 19890) | reverse complement strand
AGGAAAGCATTGTGGCATAGTCAATCGACCAAGAAATTGCCTGTCTCCAAGTTCTATTAATCAATTTGTTATTCATTGTGAGGAAATAATTAAAATATCTGAGTTCGGTTCCAATAAGGTGTAGATTTGGGTCGTCTCTTATCATATCATAATAGTTCGGCCTTAAACCCTGTAAAAAATTTATATCTCCAGCTAATAAAGCATTATTTCGTGCATCAGAGTCTTGTATAACTGAAAATATTAATGTTTCGATGGCTCCAGGTCCTCGCCAATAATCATCATTTCTAACAAATTTGGTTTCTATAACGGGAACGTAATATTGAAATACCCAAGGACCAGTTCCAATTACATTGAATCCAGTCGCATGTTCGATATCGTGGTAATCATATTTTGGTACTAAATGAGGGGCTACTATGGAAGAAGAAGTGAGAGTCAATATGTCTAAAAATGGACCATATTGTTTATTTAACACAAATTTTATTGTCCATTCATCGATTATTTCAGTTCGATTAATGATGGGAGTATTATCATCCCAAAAATATAAATCCCTTACGGGGCTTATTGAAATATCTATTGGTAGATTGCCAGTCGCATTTATAAAATACATCAATCTGTCAAAATTCCATTTAACTGAAGTAGCATTAAACTTGGTTCCGTCATGGAAGGATATATTTTGCCTAAGTGGAATAGTATAGTTATTATCGGACCAAATACCAAAATTAGCAGCAAGTAGAGGGATGATCGGAAGCTCTGGATCGCTGAAATTATACATAAATAAAGGTTCATAAATTTGCATTAAAACGTCTTGGGAAACTCTTTCAATCGCACAAAGAGGATCAATTTCCTGAGGTCCATACGTGGTACCAAAAATTAATGAATTTGGTAGAGTTTTATCTATTCTTTTTACTCCGAAATTAATGGAAATCAAGGCATATAGATTAAAGGATCCTGAAATGATAAAAGCAATTGAAAGTACAATAATTATAACATTCTTTCTTATCATTTTTCAATTCAAAAAGTTTTAAATTAAGTATTTTAGGATAATTCAATTCTTATATTTTTGTATAAATAATAATATCAATTACCATGTTATGGTAACTAGAAGAATTCTGCTAAAACTAATAGCAAGATAAGGAAATACAGAAATCGAAGTCAAATTTAGAAAATTCGGTAGTTAATTTTTAGTGTTAATTATAACGTTATCGACCTCAAAATGGCGTAAAACAAGATCTTTTATCTTTCTTATCATGGAACCCTCTTTACCGATAGCTTTTCCACGATCTTGCGGTCTTACGGAAATAATCACCGTTTTCTTTTCGTTTCTGCTTTCTTTAATTTCTATGTTCTGAAGTTGAATTGAATTCTTTGTAGTGTTTAAGATAAACTGGATAAATTGTCCGAGGTTTTCTGACCAAGGGATTACATCAATTTTCTTTTGAAGTTTGTTCATAAGATCCTTAACATGTTCTCCAGCCTTACCGATAGCTTTTCCAACATCTTCTTTTTTCACTAAGAATATAATTATCTCTGAATCATTTTCTGGAGATTGGAATATAAAGCAGTCTTTTATAATAGCACCGGATATATTGTTGAAAAGCGACATTAGTTCCATCGATTGTCTATCAAGTCTGATATTTTTTCGTAACATATTTTTTGGTTCAACTTAGTTATTAATTATTTTTAGTTTTTAAAGTCATTAAGTCAGAATCTCCAAAATCGTTGATTCCAATGACAGAGATCATATATGGTTTCCCCATTGCTAAGCCTAAATCCCACGAAGAACCTTTATATCTGTGTATAAATATATTATTGTCAATAAGAGAGTTGTAGTACCTTAACTGGGTCTCTAATTCATCCGGACAGTTATTAGCGATGATAATCATCTTGAATGGGTTTTGTCTAATTTGCCTTAGGACTTGTGTTTTGCCATATATCATCTTGCCTGTTTTATAGGCAACTTTAATATTAGTATCAACATCAAATTCCTTTACTTTTTTCCGAGATAAATCGATTGATTCGCTTATCTTTTTACTTTTCCTTGCCATCGTCTTAACTAATAGAATCTAATTTAAATTTCAAAAATATCTGATTATAAAAATACATATTAATATAAAATTTTATCGCTTGTTCTCTTATTTCTTGCTATAGAGGATTTTAAAATTAGCATCGAGATCACTTTGATTTAATCTTCTTAATGTGAAGCTAAATAATGCATTATCGCTACTTTCTTAACTGTTCTAGTATCTTTAGGTTAGCATCCAAGTCGAATTGCACATTTACACGACCTGTTCCCATCGGAACTACTTGCCCAATTATAACATTCTCGGGTATTCCTAGCAAGCATTCTTCCTCACCATAAAGCCCAGCGTCTAATAATTGATTGACAGTAACTTCGAAAGCAGCTCTAGCAAACACACTCGATTTCGATCCTGAAATTCCGTGTCTACCGATGGATTGAATTGAGCCTTCAACACACATTAAATCAGACAAGATGATTAAATGTCTCTGATCAACATCAAGTCCTTGTTGTTCTAACACTTTTTGAGACTCTTTAATTATCATATTTCTCGCAGCTTCGATGCCGTATAGCTTTTCAATTTCGTGAATATGGTTTGAAACCGTTCGAGTAGTATCAACTCCTTCAATTTGAACGACTCCATGCATATTTGTTCCTTCAGTCTTAATAACCCATTCCTTTTTATCGTCAGTTGGTGTTAATAAACCTCTTTTAATCCCTCGTACGCCTTTGACAACTTTTTTAAGGATTTTTTCTCTTAATTTCTGTAGACTTTGAAGATCTTCAATTTGAGGATCAATAATTATAGAATTTCCCTCTCGTTTGATTGTCCCTTTTTTCTTGTATCTCTTCAAAATTTCAGGAATGATTTCGATGTCAATTCCCTTTTTTTCGCAAATATCGGGAATTAAATTGATTATAATATTCCAATTAACAAAATCTAAGTCTACATCATGGGTAATTTGCTCTATACGAATTTGTTCAATTCTCCTATGAACTTCAATAGCTTTTTCTTCGCTCTGATTGTAAGGTTCTTCTAAATATATCGTTTGTTGAGGTGTGCTAGGGAATCGTCGGGCGTCGACAATCTCTATGAGTCTAGGAAGTCCTTGAGTTACGGAGAATTCTTCTACGCCTGCATAATGAAAAGTTCTTAGAGTCATTTGAGTTCCGGGTTCTCCAATGCTTTGAGCGGCAACCGTCCCTACAGGTTCGTTCGTTTCAACAACGGCATTATTATAATTAATGAAGATTTTATTTAAGAGGTATTCCAATTGTTCTTCTTCTAGATCTTCATCTTTAACGCGATTTCTTATTCTCTTGATAAGATCCTCAGGAATACCGTCTTCTCTTAATTCTTTTAAGTTATTTTCTAATATTTGTAGAGTTACTTTTCCCATTTTCTATAACCTTTAACATTTTAAAAATTCATTTCAATTTTGCTTCTTTCCATTCAAGATATCCTTTTGTGAGTTTTCCTCTCCATTCGGCGTTCTTTCCGGTCTCTTTATTGTATAATTCCCTTAAGGCTTCTTCGTTTGGAGCTTGATCTTTTTCTTCTTTTTTAGGTTTTTTTGTAGGTTCTTCTTTTACTGGTTCTTTTGTTACAGGTTTCTTTGTTGTGGGTTTTTTAGTTGTGGGTTTTTGTTTAGGAGTTTGTTGAATTTCTTCCCTAATTTCATTTAAATCAAGTGCTTTAGCCTTAAGTAATAATACTTCAAGATTTACGGCATCAGAATGATCCGTATGCATTGGATCTATACCATCATCCCCGTAACGGAATTGAATAATATTTTTATCGCTATTTCTAACGGTTCCATCGTTTTCTATTATCATATCTTGTAAAGCGTTTACTAGTCGTCTCTGCATGTATCCACTAGTTGATGTACGAACTGCAGTATCTACGAGCCCTTCTCTTCCACCCATGGCGTGGAAAAAGAATTCCTCGGGATTTAAACCCTTTCGATAAGAACTCTCAACAAATCCCCGAGCTTGAGGAGTTAAATCGTTAACTTTGAAATGTGGAAGTGTTCTTGAATTATAGCCTCTGTTTATTCTTTCACCTCTTATAGCCTGTTGACCAACTACAGCAGACATCTGTCCCAGATTTAAAATATTACCTCTTGCTCCGGATTTAGTCATTATTACCGAGTGAGCTTCGTCTCCTATATGGTGCGCAGCAGTCTCCTCAGCCATTTTACGGGCTTCTGCTAACACTTGGCGAATTCTTAGTTCAAGGGTTTCGCGCATTGACCGCCCAGGAGCTCTCCTTAGGACAGAAGTATCGTTTTCATTAAAAGCTTTAATTAATTTATCAGCCTCATCGTCAGCGTTTTTCAATATCTGCTGTATTTTGTCATAGGCTTCTCCATAAACATAAACTTCATCTAAACCCATTGTCATTCCATTTTGACGAATTACATACAATAACATCTTCGTTGAATTATCTAAAAATTGTCTTCCAAGAGCGTTTCCATGATCCTTTATTATTCTTTGTAAAATACTATTAGATTGCATGGCTCCAAATGAGTTTTCGTCAATTGTTCCCGTTATTAGTACACCGTTTTTAATTACAACATATGCATCATATTCACAATCTTCTTCCATACATACTTCACATTTCTTACAAAATTTAGATTTTACCTTAATATTCAAATCATCTGGAAAAAGAGTGCTAAAAATTTGTTTTCCTGAATAATAGGGCTCAGGATCAGTTTTTACTGGAACTATGTCATCTAAACTAAAAGCAGGTTTAGAAATGAAAACATCCCCTAAATATAATAACTTTAAGGCATCCTTTCTATTATATAATGATTCCTTACTTGTAAATTGGAACACTGAAGAAATAAAATCTTGAATTCCTCCAAGAATTGGACCCCCAAATCTCGGAGATAAAATATGTTCTTGAACTTTAAGAAGTAATTCAGCCTCAGTTCGAGCTTCTTCACTTTGAGGGACATGCAAATTCATTTCGTCCCCGTCAAAATCAGCATTATAGGGAGGACAAACGGTTAAATTCAATCTGAAGGTTCTACCATCCATAATTTTAACTTCATGAGCCATAATTGACATTCGATGAAGGGATGGTTGCCGATTAAATAAAACTAAATCACCATTAGCTAAATGTCGCTCAACAGTATATCCCGGAGCGAGCATTTCAGAAATTATTTGACGATTCTTAACATAACGTAAATCAATTCTTCTTCGATCGTTTCTTATAATGTAATTTGCGCCAGGATGATTAAATGGACCGTTTAAAACAAGCTGTTTCATTTCTTCAATATTCCAATCGTTAATATTTGTTGGAATAGTAAGTATTTTTGCGATTTCAATCGGTACACCAACTTCATTAATACTGATAAAGGGATTTGGTGAAATTACAGAACGCGCAGAAAAATCTACTCTTTTTCCGCTTAAATTGCTTCTAAACCTTCCCTCTTTCCCTTTTAATCTTTGCGTTAATGTTCTCAGCGCTCTTCCTGAACGATGGCGTGCTGGAGGAATTCCAGATACTTGGTTATCAAAATAAGTTGTTATGTGATATTGAAGTAATTCCCATAAATCTTCAACTATTAAGTGAGGAGCGCCAGCGTCGATATTTTCTCTTAATCTTTGATTTATACGGATAACATCTACTAATTTATGAGTTAAATCATCTTCTGATCTGATTCCGCTATCTAATGTAATAGAAGGCCTTGCACATACCGGTGGAATTGGTAATACAGTAAAAATCACCCATTCAAGTCTTGCATTTTCAGGAGATACTCCAAGAATTCTAAGATCGTTGTCAGTCATCTTTATAAGACGTTCTAAAATCTCGATTGGTGTGATTCTCCTAGAACCTTTAGCCTCCTCCTCTTCATAAAAAGTAGTAGGTTTTTCAATTACAATTTTCTTCTTTTTGGCTCCGCAATATGGACAAATTTTACTTTTTCTTGCACGTTTAAACACATTTTTGGTCGCATCTTCATCCCCTTCGTAGAAAATTCTTTGGTGTTTTAATTGTTCCTGTCGGAAATTATCCATTTCTTCTTCTGTTAGCATCAATCTTGAACATTCGGGACATATGCTCCTTAGTACTTTTAGGACTTTTTTTGCGTATCCTACATGGATAACTGGACGGGCTAATTCTATATGACCAAAATGTCCCATACAATTACTTACGAGATTTCCACAAGTTTGGCATCTCTGACCGGGCTCAATAGTCCCTAATCGTTGATCCATAAGTCCACTTGGGATTGGTAGCCCATCTTCATCATAAGTATCCGCTGTAATTATCCTAGCTGCGGACATCTTTCTTATTTCATCCGGACTAAGCAACCCAAATTTGATTTTTTCGATTAATTTAGTTCGACTAAAAGAATAACTCATAAACCCAAAACACCCTCAATAATTAAATTAATAGAATAAGGCGATAAAGAATAAGTTAACAAGTTCTGCACTATACAGAGAATAAGCAAGCAAATATTAAAAATTTTTCGGATTAGGCATTTTTTTATCTTTTCTTTTATTATTCTATATCAAATAGCATATTTTATTGATGTACTTAATCAGTTAATTATGAAGATAAGGAACTTGTTTAAAAGCAAATTAGTGCTTTTTTGCATTCAAATCTTAATGTTAACAATTTTTACTCTTATTTTTAAATATGAGTTTCAAATTAAATTTGACTTAAGTACTGACCCTAGAGCAAGTGAACAGCAGTTTGTTATTCAATTTTTAGCAAACCTTATCATGTATAACGATAGCTTTGGACTTATCTACATAAATCTTACTTGGATCATAGTCTGTTTAGTATCAATTCTTATTTTTAATGATTTTAAGAAAAGTTATTCTATGAATTTAACAACTTTTTTTTTCCCTAATTTTTTTTTTTATGTATTTTATTGGAGATATTCTGAAATATATTTTGCTGCTTCTTTTCCGTCATTTATAATTAAAACTATTACATTAGGTCTTACTATAGCTATTGCGTCTATTTTATTATCAATGCTTTTAAAGTTCATTAAAAATTTTAGAATAAATACAAAAACAGAGAATTTAGAGCAGATTGTATCTTTAAATAGAATAAAATGCCCTAAATGTGGAACTCAATTCAATTCAATTCCCAAATACTGTTTTAACTGTAATAACATAATAAAAAACGAATTAGGCGAAAATATTGGAAAAGCGAAATGAAGTTATGTCTTTTGAAAGACTGTTTAAACCTAAAAATGTTTTAATATATAAAGCCGATATGAAGGTCTCTTTCTTCATTGAAGGTTTTCTTCGACAGGGATTCAATTTAGAAAATCTCTATCTAGTTTCCTCTAAAGAAGATAAACTCTTAGGTATGAAATGTTATAAATCAATTGAAGATGTTCCTATTGATACTATTGATCTTTTAATCTTATCAGTTAGAAGGGATATCTTAGTTACTAGTTTAATAGAAATTTTATCGAAAAAGAAAATTAATTTCATTCATATTTTTACAGCTGGTACTGGAGAATTTGATGAAGAAGGGACTAAAATTGAAGGGAGAATTAAAAAAATTCTAGAGGATAATCCGAACACTAGAAGTATTGGGCCAAATTGTATGGGGTTATATTGTCCCCAAGGAAAAATCGCGTATTATTCCTCCTTTCCTCTTGAAAGCGGGGATATAGCGTTAATTTTCCAATCAGGAGATTTACATTCCAAAGCTATTAAATTTGGTTCTCGAAGGTATAATCTTAGATTTTCGAAAGGAGTAAGCATAGGTAATTGTATCGATATACAAATTTCTGAACTCTTAGAATATTTTAATAAAGATATGGAAACTGATATTGTGTCTGTTTATTTTGAAGGTTTATCAGTTTTATATAAAAATGAGGGTAAGATACTTTTAAAGGTTTTAAAATCTATGAAAAAACCGGTACTTTTCATGCGAGGAGGTAAAACCGAGAGAGGACAAAAAGCAGTTTTGACTCACACTGGGTCACTCGCAACAAAAGATTCTATTTGGAAGGCAATATTCAACCAAACGCCTATAATTGAGGTTCCCCCTTCATTAGATGAGTTAATCGATTACATGTACATTTTTTCTAAACACATTCAAAGGTTTAAAGCGTTAGATAGGATAGTAAAATACCCAACAAACAAAAATGCCTTAGTTATTTTATGGTCTGGAGGATTTGGGATATTAGCAACAGATATTTTGACTGAATTAGGACTTAACCTGCCACTTTTTGAGGGTACAAAATTAAAAAAATTAAATGAGATATATCCTATTAAAATCGGAAGTTTGGCAAATCCTTTAGATGTGCCTTGGATAGTCTCTAGTGATATCTATTTAAGAGTATCCAAGGCAGCAATAGATGATGATATCGATTTTGTAATAATAGTAACTGATGCTTGGAAAGATTTAGAAGAAGAGCGATTTAAGAATTATTACAACAATTTAGTTGGTATTAAAGCTCACACTGAATCTTTAGATAAAATCTTCGTTATTATACTTCCTTACTACCCAAGTGAATCAAGAAAAAAATTCCACGCTAAGCTAATTAATGATGGATTTCTTGTCTATCCCTCAATAGAACGTGCCGCTAAATCCTTTTTAAAGTTATACGAATACGGAAAAAAGAGGAACATAATTGTATGACAGGAGAGATGATCGCAGTTTTAGCGGTTATGACTTTTGTAATATCAAATGTTCTCTTCCGAAAAACAGAGCGTCATGCTAGCCCTTCTTTCATTAATTTTTTTCGTACCGGAATTGGATGCTTAACTTTTATTTTCGTTGCTGTTATTCTAGGTATTATTACATATATTTTCTTTTTACCATGGTATCTTTGGGTCATACTATTTCTAAGTTTTCTTTTTGGACAAGTAATTGGAGACACGGCGTATTTTAAAGCACAAAAGGAGCTTGGTACTACTATAGCACTAGCAATTTCCATGACATTCCCTTTATTTACGTTTATTCTGTCGTTAATTTTTCTCAACCGAGCTTTTGAGTATAAAATCATAATTTCAATTGTCCTTATAGGAATTGGTATTATAATTATAGGAAAAACAAAGATAACCGCTGTAAATGATAGTAACAATTCAATAGATTCGAATGAGCATTTTCATAAATTGTCTTCTTATCCCTCTTTTAAATCTATTGGATTTGCTTTAATTGCATCTCTTGGATGGGCTATTGGTCTTGTTATTATCGATTATAGTACAAAACAAATTGATCAAATTCTAATTACAGGAGGAATTAGTTCCATTATTAGTAATGTTATACGCTTTCCTTTTGCGTTATTAATATTAACATTAATGGTTTGGAGAGAAAACAGAATTACGGATACTTCCCAATATCTACACTCATTTAGAAAGCCTTCTCAAACTTGGTTAATATTATTCATCGCTTCTATTATAGGCACTTCTTTAGGAGCGTATTTATACACTGAAGCTGCTCGTACAGCTGGAGCTATTGTAATGTCGTTATTAGCGAGTGCCAGTCCATTATTTTCGCTCCCCCTAACTTATTGGTTAAATAAAGAGAAAATAACTAAATATGGATTTTTGGGAGTAATCTCTACGATAATAGGTGTAATTGTAATTCTTATATAATTAATTACTCAAAATATTGCTCAAATAGCTTTAATTCATCCGAGATGCTTTTTAATTTAGTTAATTCCTCATTAGTAGGAGAATTAATGTCGTAAATATCATAGAGAGTTAAGTTTAGATTTTTTCTAACTTCTCTTTCTATTTTATTTATTTTTTGTTTAGTCGCAAAGAATTTTATTACTTTAAATTTTAATTTTGTCCTTTTATTTGACCACTCTCTGGTAAATTCACCCTCCTGGATTTCTTTCAGTATCTCTTTCATTATAGGTTTCAAAGGTAGTTTCCTATATCGAATACCCCGAGTCATGGCTCCATATTGACTGGTTTGGGAGTGAAAGTCGACCTGTTTAATTAAACCGATATCAGCCATTTTTTTGTATGTATAGGACATCTCATTACTCATGTACATCTCGATTAGAGCTGCTTCTGGAGGATAACCCGCTTCAATAAGAGTATAAATTGCAGAAAGTAACACCCTACCAAAGGCAGGACCAAAACCTTGTTCGTTAAATAAATCTAATTCCGCTTCTTGTTTGAAAGAAAGCATAATTGCCCCTTTTTTTAAGGTCCCGATCCCTTTAGCTAAGGCAAGTAATATTTTTTTAGCATCTCCTGTATAATTTTGATCGATCCCGATGAAACTGAAAAAACTATTACCATTTAAGAAATTCTCTCTCACACCAACTCCTATCATCCTTGGAGCTAGTAGCATAACATTTATGTTTTTTGGAGCCAAAATCAAATTAAATCCGATGTTATATCCACTCGCAAATACGATCGAAGAATTAGGTTTAAGATGGTTTCTAATTTCTTCTTCAAATACATCTTTCATAATTTCATCAGGAATTAAAACAAAAACGATATCAGATTTCGAAACTGCTTCTTTTATTGGATAAATAGGAAAATTATCTTGTTCTGCTATTTTCTTATACTTGTCATCAATGTTGCCTATTACCACATTAAGCCCAGAATCTCTTAAGTTTAAAGCTTGAGCGCGCCCTTGATTACCATACCCTATAATGGATATTATCTTTGTTTTTAAGAGATCTATATTACCATCTATTTCATGAAAAATTTCAACTATTTTATAAAACCCCCTATTTTTGGAATTATCTACATAAATTAGAACATTCAAAAATGATTTTAGGTTACGATAACATTTAGAGAATTTTATCGTATTTAAAACTATGAGTGTCTAAGATCTTCTTCGTCATCTCTACAAAGATTTCTCTAACATTATAGTTTTCCTTGGCAGATGACTTAAAAAAATCCACTTTATCGTGTTGATTTCTAAATCTTTCTATAACTAACTCATCTACTTTTTTAAGATTCTTAACTAAATCGCTTTTACAACCAATTAACAACTTTGGCGTTTCATTTTGACTTTGCATAAAAAGATGCTCATACCACCAATCTAAACCTAGTAAAGTGTTATTAAGGTTGAATAGGCTAAAAACCATGAATATTCCATTTGCACCGTGGATGTAATAACTAAACATTTGTTTAAACTGTTCTTGGCCGCCAAAATCCCAAATAGAGAGTCTTATAAAGGTTTTATCTCCATCGACAAAAATAGGAAGATCGTAAGTATAAAAGTCGATCCCTATTGTAAGGCGGGTATTAGCGTCAAAAGTATCAAAACACAGTCTTCTAGCAATACAAGTCTTACCTACCCCCCCTTGCCCGAGTAGACAAATTTTAAAAATATAGTAAGGCTGTTCTTCACGCTCAAATGACATTAAAATTCAACTGCTATTTAAAATGCTTTAAAAATTATTGCTTTCTAGAAATAAACATTACAATCGGTTTTAAATCTTTATATCAATTAGCGAAATTTATATTTTAGATATGAAATATTAGGAATTATGGATGAAAAAAATATATTCCCAGACTACGAACCAAAAAAAGATCCGGATACGATTAAGGATTACCTAAAAAGACCAACCAAAGTACATGATATCCTACGAGAAATAGGAAATCCCCATATAAGTAAGTTCAATAATATTTTAACCCTATTCAATAAATATCAGATAAAAGCAAAAAAAAATGTGGGTAAGTATGAGAAAGGTAATGTCGCAATAGGTGCCGATTCAAACCAATATTATCCATCAGAAGAGGAATTATTAGTTTCGGAATTAGGAAAAATGATAGTACAAATAACTGAATCATATTCTAAACAACAGTTTAAGACTTTGAAATTAAGGTATAATATTAAGTCCCAAAATATTCGTTTTGTTGAAATTTCGTTTAGACATGTGGATGTCATGGGTTCGGGACGCTTTTTTTATGCTGAAAAAGCTTCGAAGGAAACGATAGTTGAATTTTAAGAAATTGGAAAGAATTCTAGATCCAGAGTTTTGCTTATGAATAATAATGAGAAGCTTTACGATAAAAACAACGCAATAAAAAGAATTTGGAAGATTAGGGACTATATTCAAGAACTTGAGAATATAAAAGAAGGCATAATCCATTTCTTACTCTCCCGCAAGAAATTGGACGAAGTAACTAAAAACCTTTGGGTTTCAGATGTA
>WOR8_10006267_pt1 | contig 12137 bp, 11 predicted proteins | sample DeeMarSeWOR38_10_FD_19890 | JGI IMG/M metagenome (IMG submission 19890) | reverse complement strand
GCAGAGACGCCTGCCCTACTGGATGGTGGATTTCCGATTGCGGATTGAGGGATTGAGGGATTAAGGAATTATCATTTCAAATTTTGCATTTCGCATTTGGCATTTCGAAATCGTCCTTCGGACTCCCACCCTTCGGGCGGGTTCCCAGTTTCGAAATTCGAAATCCCTGCGTCCGTTTTTTTAAATTCGCAATTCGAAATTCGATATTCGAAATTACCTCCCTATGCTCTATGCCTTCTCGATGCTGGATGCTAGATCCTGGATGCTCGATGTTTGTCTGCTGGTCAATGCTTTGGCAGGCAGAGACGCCTGCCTTACCAAAAAAAAGAAACTGGGATTGACTCAATCTCTGTCAATCCCAGTTTTTATCATGGTGGGCGGGGAGAGATTCGAACTCTCGACTTCCGCCGTGTGAGGACGGCACTCTCACCACTGAGTTACCCGCCCACTACAGTCCGGGTAAGTGGGAAATCTATACATCAAGAGACTAAAACCTGCAAGGAGAATTTAGGAACTACTAATTAAGGGATTGAGGAATTGAGGAATTTTAAAAATAGCTGGGAATTAGAATGAGCTTGAGTAAACTCACAATCAGAAATCCCAAATCTCAAGCACCAAACTACAAATAAATCTCAAATTCCAATACTAAATGACCAAAACATATTCGGAATTCTCTTTTCGCCTATTGATTTAGCTCCGCAGGATAACTAGATATCCCCTCTCCCCTCAATAGACTGTGTCGCAATTTGTCATCCCGGATCTCGCCCGCTTAGGCGGACTCGTCCGGAATGACGGATTAGGCTAATTGTGGCATAGTTTCCAAGGAGAGAAACCATTTTTGCGGAACTAAGTGACAGCTGTTTATTCTTTTCTTGAGATGATGTGAAGGTTTGGGATTTTGAATTTCGGTCATTGTTATTTGTTTGTTATTTGGATTTTGTGATTTGTAATTTCAGTCAATTTCCGTTTCTCTGTGCCCCCTCTTCTCAATCCCTAAATCCTTTAATTCCTCAATTTGCAATCTATTGTCCTCCTATTTCCTTCATTTTCAAGCGCAGGTAGCTCTCTTGGGCCTGTCCATCCTCAGGATCCAGATCGAGAATCTTCTGGTATGTCTTTAATGCCTTATCAGTCTTGCCAATCTGCTCATAAAGTGCTGCCAGGCGATTAAGGTAGTCGATGTTCTTCGGAGCCAACTTGGTGGCTGCTTCGAATTGACGAATCGCTTCCACCAAAAGATTTCTCTTCTCATAGGCAACTCCCAGGAAAAACCTCAGCTCCGGTTGTTCAGGTGCCTTGCCCACGGCACGGGCAAGAGTCTTGGTCATCTCCTCGTAATCCCCGAGCTGGTCATAGATCTCAAAGGCCTTGGCATAATAGGGCCAGTGGTCCGGCCGCAGTTTGATGAGTTCTTCCAGAACCTTCAGTGCCTCGCGCGGCTTCTTTCTCTGGCGCTGCACCTCTACCAGATATTCCCGGGCGTCAATGTCCTTTTTGTCTAATTTTATTACCTTGGTAAAAGCCTTGGCAGCCCTGTCGTACTGTTTCATCTCGTAGTAGAGGACTCCCTGGTTGTAATGAACTACTTTGTTGTCAGGAGACAGCTCGGCGATGGCTTCGTAAGCAGCCGCAGCCTCTTTATCCTTGCCCAGTTTTTCGTAAATGTCCACCAGGGCCAGATGAGCTTTCAGCGACTTTGGATTGTCTTTAATTACCCCCTTGAGGGTCTTGATCGCATCTTTGTTGTTGTTCCTTTTTCTATACACCGCTGCCAGCCGCAATCTTGCATCCACATCTTTGGGCTTACTTTTGAGATACGTCCGCAAGCTTTTCTCGGCCAGCCGATAATTACCAACCCTGCCGTAAGCCTCACCTAGGTTCAAATGGATCAGTGGATTATCTACGCCACCGGCAAGAGCTCGTTTGTACGCCGCAATGGCGTTTTGCCATTCTCCCAGCTGACCATACAGGGTTCCGAGATATGCATGAACCTCCGGCCGGTAAGATTTCGGGAACGAATTCAAATTAGTGGAAAGGAATGTTGCCGCTTGTTTCGGGCTCCTTTTCGCATTCAGATAGGAAATAAAACCATAGAAGGGCTCTTTGTCTGTGCTACTTGACCTGATTAGCTTGAGATAGGCAGCCAGGGCTTTGTCGGTTTTACCGGCCTTCTGGTATGCTTCCACCAGCTTTTGTAGAATTGGCACTGTGCTACTGGATACTGCCACTTTCTCATAGGTAGCAGCAGCCTTTGCCCACTGGTCTTGCTCGGCATAGAGTTGGGCCAGGTTGGTTAGAATCAAAGCGTTATGAGAGGCGAGACGGGCGGCGCGTTCATAATAGCGCACCTTTTCTTCCGCACTCGTTGCCTGCTGCGCCTTCTTCACCCAATCTCTCGCCCGCAATCGCACCACCATGTTAAACTGGCCAAGGGACTGAGAGCCGGCCAATACGTCCACTACAACTTTTAGAGGCTCCTCATGGTCAAAGTCCGGCCAGAACTCCCTGATTTCTCGACGTCCCTCCAAGAGCTCATTTGCCGAAAACTGGTCAGAGTTCAGCGCCAGACCCCAATTGAACCTACCATCTGTTTTGATATCATCGACTTCCACCATATCCGCCGGATTTACAACTAAAGTTCCATCGGCCGGCACCGTGTGTGAGACGCCATTTACGATGAACACAACAGAAATCAAGTGGTTTGGCATGGGCAACATGTTCCTGAGAGCGGTGTACGGGGCGAAGATACCCCCGTATGTCACCGCAGCAATAACCGCCGCAAGCACCAAGAGAAGCAAGGCCCATTTGAGTTTACGGGACATCCGGCTACGTCGCTCTCTCGCCTGAAGAGCCGCAAGCCGTTCCTGCTCTAACCGTCGTATGGGAATTCTGCGTCTTTTTGTCTGCATAAGCAAAAACTTAGGAATTGGGGAATTTTGGAATTGAGGAATTTAGGAATTTTGAGAATAAATGTTATTCAAGTTAATTGCAAGGGTCGTAACCACGCAAATACCTTCTGAAACCCTTGATCTGTTTTCGACAGTCAGAAGCAAGATCATAGACAGGGTTAAACTGCTCCTCTCTAATGTATCCGCAATCTTGGGTTCGATATAACTGTGACTGTACTTCACCACATGACCTCTGAGAATATCCTAAAAAACGGATAAACTCACGAGTTGACCCATCGTCAAAACCTTCAGCAATATTATCCATGACCGATCCCGCTGCATTCCAAATCTGGCCCCTGAAGCCAAAATCCTTTTGAAACTTCCCTTGATTGATTAAATCAAATACAGCTTTGCATAACTCCCTAGCCGTTTGCCAGCACGGCAACTCTTCAAATCTTGTGTATTTCATAGTCTCTGTGCCCCCTCTTCTCAATCCCTCAATCCCTTAATTCCTCAATTCCTTAATTCCCCAAATCCTTAATTCCTTAATTCCTTAATTCCTCAATCTTTTTAAAGTCCCACGTTTTTTCTCAAACTTCGCACTTCCCGTGCTTTGAGTCGCCTACTTTCACCTGGGCGCATGGAGCCAATATCTATCGGACCCACCTTGGTTCTGCGCAATCTCAACACCGGGTGCCCCACTGCTGCACACATACGCTTCACCTGATGATTGCGCCCTTCCCTCAAGGTAAGAGAGATCCAGGTGGCTTTTTTGTCATCTTCCAAGACATTCAACTCTGCTGGTGCAGTAACACCGTCCTCCAGCTTGACCCCTTGTTGCAACAACGCTAGGGCTTCTTCAGTGGGGTGACCCCGCACCTTGACCAGATAGACCTTGTCCACCTTGTACCGTGGATGCTGGAGCCTGTTAGCAAGTTCTCCGTCATTGGTTAGCAATAGCAACCCATCTGCATCGTAGTCCAATCGTCCCACCGGATACACTCTGGAAGGGAAATCACTCACCAAATCGGCTACTGTAGGCCTACCTTGAGGGTCATCAAGAGTGGTGACGCACCGCCTGGGCTTGTAGAGTGCCAGAACCACCTTCTCGGTTGCAGGTTCAATGGCTTTTCCGTCCACCTCAATTTCATCTTTTCCTAAAACCGCTTTAGTGCCCAGCTCACGTACAACCTTGCCGTTAACGGACACACGACCATCAAGGATCAAAGTCTCTGCTTTGCGACGGGAAGTAATCCCGGCATTGGAGAGAATTTTTTGCAATCTCTCGGGTTTCATTTGGCATTTCGCATTACGCATCTGGCATTTCGCATTTATCATTGAATACAATGTTTGGGCAATGTGAAATGAGAAATGCGAAATGTGCAATTTGCAATGATCATTCGTCTTCTTCCGCCTCTATTAACGTGACACCGGGGTCACTCAACTCCCCAATTTCCTCCAGAGTAGGCAGGGAAGAGATATCCTTGAGACTGAAAAACTCCAGAAATTTCTGGGTGGTCCCGTAGATGATGGGGCGTCCAGGAACATTCTTGCGGCCCAGGATTTTGATGAGATTTTTTTCTAAAAGCAAGCGGAGTATACCACCCACATCCACGCCGCGGATGCTTTCGACCTCTGCCCGGAGAATGGGTTGTCTGTAAGCAATTATGGCCAAAGTCTCCAAGGCTGCCTGACTCAATCTGGTAGGGGTTATTTTTTTAAGTTTTCTAATCCATTCGCCGTATTCCGGCTTGCTGCGGAACTGATATCCCTGAGCCACCTCAGCCAGATAAAAGCCGTGCTCCGCCCCAGTATATTCCTGGTGCAGCTCTTCCAGTGCTTCGGTTATCTCCACATGGGTGTACATGGAAAGGATGGACTTGAGTTTAGAAAGGCTCAGAGGAACCTCTGATACAAAAAGCAAGCTTTCAATGATTGCCCGCACCTGATTCATCTATGATATCTCCAAACTACAGCTTTGGATTAGCATTCCTGACTAGTTGGCTCACCATAGAGGCACACATTTAGTAAATCCGAAATCCGAATATCGAAATAGAGGAAATTTAGGAATTTAGGGATTCAGGAATTGGAAAAAGAAAGAAGGTTGGTCTTTTAATTCCTCAATTCCCCAATTCCTCAATTCTTTAATTTGTTTCGTGCTTCGTGCTTCGTGCTTCGAATTTGACTGAGGCTGCTGCGTCCCTGCATTATATATCTCTCTGTTTGATCTTCTTCATGACCTGCAATCAAGCCTCAGTTGCTAAGCCATTTTCAACCGCAAGATAGAGTCGAATTATACCGCTGGGCTGATGCTGGAAGGCACGAATCATTTGCAAGCGCATTAATTCGAGGATCGCAAGAAAAGTGAGGATTATCTCCCCCTTTCTGACTTGCCCCGCGAAGAGTTCGTGGAAGGTTATACTGCTCACCCCTGCCAGAATATCCATGAGCTGGGAGATTCTGTCCTTGAGACGCATGGTTTCCGCGCTCATCACCATGAACTCTTCGGGTTCAGCCCTGTGCAAGACCTCCTGAAGGGCATTAACCAACTCGAAAAGTCCCACCTCGGCAATCTCTTCACCACCGTTGAGGCCCCAGAGTTCCTCTGCCGGGATGTGTCTCGCATACACGTCCCGGTCCAACTGTAAACTACCTGCAAGACTCTGAGCCGCCTCTCTTATCTTGGCATATTCCAGCAGCGGTCTCACCAGCTCCATACGCGGATCTTCTTCATCTTCCTCATCTTCGGAGGCGATCCGAGGTACCAACATTCGAGACTTAATATAAGCCAGAGTGGCCGCCATCTCAACAAATTCGGCAGCTACGTCTATGTTCAGGCTCCGCATCATGTCAAGATACGCCAGGTACTGGTCCATTATGAGAGCCAGGGGAATGTCGTAGATGTCCACCTTGTGTTTTCTAATCAGGTGGAGCAGCAAGTCCATAGGACCCTCAAAGATTTCCAGTTTGACCTCATAATTCTGCTGCATAATTAATAACTTTCATCCCTCGTTGTCAAAATTGCTCAATTCCGCAAGCATTTAATTCCGAAATCGAAATCCCAAGCACCAAATCTCAGGGTTTCAGGTGTCGGGTTTCAGGTGTCAGTAGAACTGAGCATGGGGCATAGGGCATGGAGCATAGAGAGCCCTAAATGCCTACAATGTCTAAAGTGCCTAAAGTGAACTAAAATGATCTAAAATAGCCAAATTCAGGAGCAAAGCAATCAAAATTGAGTTCCTCTCAACTACTGGTTCCTGACTCCTGGCTACTGGATTCTATAATTTCACCTTGAGCCTTACGCCCTGCGCCTTGCGCCTCTCTTCAAACTTCAATCTCAAATCTCAAATTCTTTAATTCCTCAATCCCTTAATTCCTCAATTCGTTAATTGATCTGTGCTCTCCATAAAGTGCTGCCGCACAAACTCCTCCTCTTCCTCTCTGCTGGTCAACTCTCCATTAAGTCGTCCGTCCAGAAGTTGGTCGAGTATCTGCCGATAAACGGGTCCGGGTGAAATGCCCATGCTCTTCAGGTCTTTTCCACCAAGATCAGACCGCACTTCTTTAAGATTGCGGAAATATAGACTGATAGCACGGCGTGTCTCATCCTGTTGGGTCTTGGCCATTATGAACAGGAGCCATTCCGCGTCTAACCCCTCCAACAGACGATATGTCGCACTCGGCTTCAAGTCATGATTGCGATAAAACCCCTGTGCGACTGAAATGGCCTTGGTTCTGCCTTCCAGCAGCCAACTGGTTAGCCGTGGCGGGAACTCCATTCTGCTGCAAAACTGTTTTAGTCCTTCGAGACTCAACGGATCTGCTAAAGCCAGAAGGTAAACGAGCCAACGATCACAGCCGTTTCCTATGAAACTGAGATCGTACCAGGCCAGTACCGCACGAATCTCTCCAAGGAGTCGTTCCGTTGAAGGGCCGTAGACCATATCAGGATGAAGGAAAGGCAGGAGCTTGTATTCATTCATCCGCTTAATTTCTGGAGCCGGATTCTCTTCGCTGAGGATCAATTTAAGCTCGTTTGTAAGTCTCCTACCGCTTAGCTGGACGAGAAGATCCATTTTCACCGCGTTCACAATCAAGTTGGAGGTATGTTTGCCGATGCGAAAACCCAGACGTTGTTCATAACGAATAGCCCGAAAAACCCTCGTAGGATCCTCAACAAAGCTATAATTGTGTAGAACCCGAACGGCCTTGTCTTTGAAATCCCTCTGAGCTCCAAAATAGTCGATTAGCTGGCCAAATCTTCCAGGACTCAGCTCCACCGCCAGCGTATTAATGGTGAAATCGCGCCTATAAAGATCCAGCTTTAAGGAGCTAAGTTCAACCGTGGGCAATGCCGCCGGATATTCATAATATTCCAATCGTGCGGTGGCCACATCGATCTTGAAGCCGTCAGGAAATATCACCACCGCCGTGCCGAACTTCTTATAGGACCTCACTCGAGCACCGTGGCTTTCGGCAAAATCCTTGGCAAACTGGATCCCTTCACCCTCCACCACGATATCAATATCCAAGGTGGGTCGTCTCAAGATGAGATCCCTAATGAAGCCTCCAACTGCATAAGCCTTATAATTGCGGTTTGCTGCTACTCGACCCGCCTCTTGCAACAGTTCGTTGACCGGCCGGGGCAATTGTTCTGCCATTATGTTTGAGACATTCTTGCGACGTTTGCTTCCCGTTTCATGCACCGGCTCGTAGAGATAAGTGGGAATACGGCTAGGATCGTTCAGCAGCATATTTAGCAGGTCCTTGCGAGTGATGACCCCAACAATCCTTTCACCTTCCACTACTGGAAGTAATCTTTGCTGCCGATCCACGATGTGTGCCTGGATTTCAACCAGGGAAGCATCAGGCGAAACGCTACTAAATTCGGTACTCATGAAGTCTCGTACCGGGACATCCTCGAGACCGTGGTAGATCCCCTTGTCAATCATCTGACGCGAAAGTATACCCACCAAACGGGCTCCGTCCACTACAGGTGCAGCGTTGATGTTATAACGCGTCAGTAGATCAGCGGCCTCATGCAAACTCAGCTCCGGTGGCACCGAGATGACCGGAGAGGACATGAGTTGTCTTGCTTGACGACCAGGATTAACCCTGCCTTGGAGAATCCGGAAAAGTTCTTCCTCCACCTGTATCAGGGTGAGGTCTTTGATGGTGGCCGAAGCAGCACTGGCGTGGCCGCCCCCTCCAAAAACTGCGGCAATTTCTCCCACATTCACTTCAGACAGTCGACTTCGCGCCACCAGGTAGATTCGGTCTTCCATCCGGGCAAGAGCAAAGAGCACATTGAGGTTTTCCATGTCCATGAGTTTATGGACCAGTAAAGCGAAATCCCCGACGTACTTATCCACCGAGGCCCGGCCAATGCAGACGGGAATGGTATTTATTGTATGAGTGGTGGCCGAGTGGATCAGGTCGTTTAGAAGCGAAATCTGCTCTGCGGTTAGCTCCCGCGTGAGCATATCGGCCACCATGTTCAGATTGGCTCCCTGGTCAAGGAGAAAGCCAGCGGCTTGATAATCAGCTGGAGTGGTAGATGAAAAGGTGAATGACCCTGTGTCTTCGTATATACCTAGAGCGAGGATGGTAGCCTCATCAGGTGTAAGTTCAATGCCGCGCTCCTTGATAATCTCGGTGAGGATGGTGACGGTGGCACCAACCGGCTTAATCATCTCAAGTGTTCCAGAGACGTCATCTTCGGAGGCAGGATGATGATCGTAAACGTGGATATCCACCTCTGAGTCCTTTACCACACTCTCGAATCTTCCTATGCGCCCTGACTGCCGAGTATCCACCAGGATAAGACGGCGAATCTGTGAAAAATCCAGATCTCTGATTTTGGCAAAATCGAAGAAGTAGAAAGTGGACTTAACCAGGAACTCTCTAAGATTATGTTCCTGGGATCCTGGGAACACCATCACCGCCTCTGGGTAGAGTCTCCTGGCGGCAATCATGGACGCCATGGCGTCAAAATCCGCATTTATATGAGTGGTGATTATCTCCACAGTTCTGCCTATTAATTACTTAGCACCGTTAGCAAAAGCTCCATCCAAGATTGTACCACCTACCCCTGAGCGGAATGAAACGGAGACACGGTGAGACGGAGACACGGAGAAAAAACCAAATTAAATAAAATCACCGTTTCTCCGCGTCCCCGCGTCGCTTGTCTCTTTCCCATGCTTTTTCGCTATGCGCTATGCGCTTTGCGCTATGCGACCTCGGTGCCTAGTGCCTAGTTTCTGCTCTATGCTCTATGCTCTGTGCCCTATGCCTTCCCAAATCCGCAATATCCCAAGGTTTCAGGTGTCAGGTTTCAGGTGTCAGGAAAAAGAAACAGAGAATCCAGTAGCCAGTAGACAGTAGTTGAGAGGAACTCAATCGTCATTTCGCATTTCGCAATTCGCATTTATCATTGAAAACTCACAGGTAACACTAATTGAAACATTTAAGTAAAATGCCAGATGATAATTGATAAATGCGCAATGTGCATTGTCCCTCCGTCTTCTGCCTGCCTGTCCCGAGTTTGTTGCGGGGCTGCTAGCTGCCTCCTGCCTGCTTTCTTTTAAATCCTCAATCCGCAATCCCTTAATTCCTTAATTCTTCAATTCCTTAATTCCTCAATTCCTTAATTCCTCAATTCCTTAATTCCTTAATTCCTCAATTCCTCAATCCGAAATGTCTCCGTCTCGCCGTTTCTCCGTGTCCCCGCGTCAATCCCTCATGCCCTCGGATGGTACTTCTGATGCACTTTCTGAAGTCTCTCACGGGCCACGTGGGTGTAAATCTGGGTAGTACTGATATCGGCGTGACCCAACATCATCTGCACCGAACGCAAGTCTGCCCCACGCTCGAGGAGGTGGGTGGCAAACGAATGTCGCAGAGTGTGCGGAGTGAGCGGTTTTTGAATTCCTGCCTGGCGTCCGTATTTTTTGAGTAATTTCCAGAAGCCTTGTCTGGTCATGGCAGAGCCTCGATTGGTGACGAACAAAACCTCGCTTACCCTGCCTTTAAGCAGACGTGGGCGTGATTTCAATGTATAGCTTCGCACTGCTTCAATGGCCGCTTCTCCCATCGGTACAATGCGCTCTTTAGATCCCTTGCCCATGACAACCAGAAAACCCACCTCTAGATTGACCCGCCCCAGGGTGAGGGTCGTAAGCTCAGATACCCGCAATCCAGTCCCGTACAGGACCTCTAACATGGCAACGTCCCTTTGTCCCAGTGGCAGATCTGGGTTGGGTTGGGTCAGTAACCTCTCAACCTCTGTAACACTGAGCACAGCAGGGAGGTGGCGCCGAAGTCGGGGCGATGTTAGGTTGGCAACCGGATTTTCGCTGAGATGGCTGTCCCTCACCATAAACTTAAAAAAACCCCGCAGCGTCGAGAGCAGCCTCGCCCTACTCCTGGGGGCCAAGCCCAACTCTTGGGCCTGCGAGAGGAAGCCCATTACCTCGGGAAACCGAATCTGACTCCAATCATCTATGCCTCGATCGTTCAGGTAACTCAAAAACTTGACCAGATCAGCGCTGTACGAAGCTCGGGTATTGACAGCAAGGCCTCTTTCTACAGTGAGATAGTCAAGATATAGATCTAAATGGGATTCCATTGCTCCCTGGTCATTAGCCTTTGTTTTTCCAATAAAATCTGGTTTTTATAAAATTGACGAGAACATAGCAGATGCCCCCCATCGAGTCAACCGCTAAGCCCTGCTGGCTGCTGCCTAGTTGCAACAGTCACATTGATCGTTTTTCATTTCGCATTTCGCCTATTTATTGAGCTCTGCAGGATAAATTCATGTCCCTTCTCCCCTCAATAGACTGTGTTGCAATTCGTCATCCCGGCCAAGTCCGCCTGGGGTGGACTCGAGCCGGGATCCAGAAAGAGCTTGATTATATTGAAAACTCACTGGATTCCCCTTCGACTTCGTTCAGGGTGGTGAGTCCTTCGACGCTGCTCAGGACCGTGAGCCTGTCGAACCACGGATCTCGTCCGCCCTAGGCGGACTCGTCCGGAATGACGGTTGCGGCGAACTGTGACACAGTTTTCAAGCGGATTTATCATTTTGCCTTTGTCATTTCCCATCTCGATCAAATTTTCTTGTATGTCTCATTTACGAATATGTAATGAGAGATGCCAGATGATCATGATCAAGGTGAAATGCAAAATGAACTTGACCTTGCCCCTTGGATATGGCAGTGTTGAGAGATTGTAAACACAATCGCCAAATTGTGGATATCTCTAGTAAAAAAGTAGCGAGACAGCGAGATGCCCCGTACCAGCCTGCGCCACCACTATACGAAACCTCGATCAATCAGCGAAAAACTCCAGAAATTGTCAGTTACCATCGGCCACTTCAACGAGATCGTCCGGTTTGACAATGTCACCATGGTTCGACTTCTCAAAATTCCATTAGTCAAACTTCAAGATCTCAATCCCAAGGATTTTTCCAAGACTCTATTAGTGGACGGGCAACCTCATTTCCATGAGGCCTTCTCCGACTTCCAGTACGATGCTGTCATTGATCACCATCCCATTACAATGCCAGTCGAAGCCCCTTTTGTAGATATCCGGCCAGACTATGGAGCAACAGCAACAATGATGAATGAGTACTTGCGCTCGGCCAAAATTCGATCGTCAAAAAGTCTGGCCACTGCCCTTCTTTTCGCCATTCGCGTGGACACACATAATTTTGAGTTACATGCACGGGAAGAGGATGTTAAAGCCTTCCGCTACCTTTTTCCGCTTGCCAACATGAACCTGCTGCGCAAGATCGAGATCTCTGACATGAGAGTGAGAGATCTCAAATATTTTCAACAGGCTCTGGAAAACAAGCGAGTGCTAAAGGGCAAAATCTTTGCCCACCTTGACCAGGTTCATTCGCCGGATATCTTGGTACTCGTCGCCGACTTTCTTATGAGATGCCATGAAATTGGCTGGACTGTTGCCTCAGGAATTTACAACAAGAACCTCGTGGTAATCGTACGCAATGACGGGTTCAAAAAGAACGCCGGCACCTGGGCGATAAAGGCCTTTGGCCGACTGGGAAGTGCAGGTGGCCATCGAGCCATGGCCAGGGCTGAAATTCCTCTAGCCAATTTGGACGGTCACCTGAAAAAATCGGACCTTCCCAATCTTGGACGCTTCGTAATACGACAGTTCACGAAAAGTGTGGGGTGATGAGGAATGAAGGCATGTAGGAATTAGAGGATTGGGGAATTGGGGGATTGG
>WOR8_10005554_pt1 | contig 12137 bp, 13 predicted proteins | sample DeeMarSeWOR38_10_FD_19890 | JGI IMG/M metagenome (IMG submission 19890) | reverse complement strand
AGACTACGCCAGGAAACTGGACCCAGTTGTGGTCCCAGCGCTCTATACTGACATTGGTCTCATCCCTGATGCAGGGAGCATGCCAAAGCAGTTGAAGACAATGATCGACTACGCTGTGAAAGAGTGTTCCTATGCGGATGTTGGTGAAGAACCAAATGCAGAGAGTGTCTACTACGTGATGTCTGGTCCAAGACATGTTGCGAAGGCAGAATTCGGAATGCATGTGAAGGAGGCGCTGGACAAGTTCATCGCCCCAGGTGCAGCTATAACACCCTGTTATGTCCAGTACCTAGACAAGGACGAGTCAAATACAAACCTGTTGCTCCTGCTAGGGCTACCAAAGATACCTGAGTTAGTTCAGATCATCAATGAAGCGACCCAGCTGGTGAATCTCCATAGTGGTGCATCACCCCTCAAGCAGGGATGGTTCATGAGATCAAAGGGTACTACTCGAAAGGAACTCGTTGATGCCATCAATGACTTTCGTGAGCTCTTCAGCTACTACATGACTCCAGGAGAGACCATGGAATAGAAACGGTGGTGTCAAATTGTCTGACTCTTCATTCCACTACGAGGACCTCATCGATAGGCTCCTTCTCATCGTCACCTTGAACTCGACATTAATCCACTTCTTACTTAGCTCACAGGTAGAGGATACTATAGACCCAGATCGAGTTGATTCACTGACTCAAGGGCTAGTTCGAACCCGAAAGTGGATGGAAGAAGCCACTGTGATGAAAGGAATCCCTCCATCGACACAGAACATCATGAGTCTCATAGTAAAGAGGCTCTCTCAGGTCGAGAGTCTTCTTCCCAAGCTTTCAGACAAAGCGAAGCAGATGGAATCTGGAACAGCGACACAAGAGATTCTTTCCTTCTTGGATGGAGCCCAAGCTGCTCCGAAAACTACACGTGCCAGTGCTGATGCCTCACCACAAAGTACAGATGGTGAAATCATACCTCTTGTTGGCGGTGAAGCTCCAAAGCCGGTCGAGGCATATCGTAAGGTAGATGTCGAAGACGACCAGTTTGGACTCATTGGACAGAGCCAGCGACTCATTCAGCAAAAGAGTTCTTCATGTCACGTTTTGCTTCCGACCTTCTGGCTAGAGACCCTTAGGGAGATTCACAGGTATCGGTCAGATTCCCCATATTTTGGAGACGTAGTTGAACTACCGGCTCGTGTATTAGTAAAGACAGCCAAAGGACTTCTGACAGAAGCGCCTGGTGCACGACTTCTCCAAGACCTGATGAAGACAAGACAACAGGAGAACTATCTCAACGCTTCAGAGATGGAACGAATCGAAAGAGCTGTGGCAAAATACTACCAAGGAGTCGAACCTATTCTCAAAGAGAAAGAAGTCGATGTCAAAGATAAGATTCTCGAGGCTCAAACTGCCCTGGACGGGTTCGGATGGGGTGGCCCAGAACTTGAGAAACGAATCATCAAGAGACTGAATCAACAAGTGGAAGAAGCTATTCAGGGTGCTGAGTCAGGTACGGATGTTGCTCGACAGGTCATCTATGCGGAGGTTGCTAAAATGCTCTGCAAGCTTCAACATGCAATTCTCGCGGAACCAAGACCACGAGAAATCCTTACACAGATGAAGCCATAGTTGCACACCGCCAAGTTTCAATTTACAGGCACAGCTCATATAAGGAACAGTCAGTTCCATGACGATACAATTGAGGTTGCGAGATGACTGGTCTAAAGACTATGCTGAATCCGAAAGTGACTGCAGTGGTTGGTGTATCCACTTCAAACCCATTCAGTCCTGGTAATGTGATCTTTCGAAAACTGGCATTCGAAAATGCACTACCTACCTATCCCATTAATCCGAAAGGAGGGGAGGTCGAAGGGATTCCTGTCCACAAATCAATCACTGAGGCACCTGATGACATTGAGCTGGCTGTCATATCTGTTCCAGCTAAGTATGTTCCAAGCGTCTTGAAGGAATGCGGAGAAAAGAAGATCCATTCAGTCATTGTGGTGTCAGGAGGATTCAGTGAAGTTGGATCAACCGGCGCCAGTTTACAGACAGAAATTGTCGAGATCGCAAACGAGTACAAGATATCCATGGTTGGTCCAAACTGTATCGGCGTGTTTGTCCCAGATGTCCTAGATACCTTCTTCCTGCCCTCAGAGAGGGTCGCAAGACCTCGAAAGGGAAATGTAGCCATCATATCACAGAGCGGTGGCTGGTTGATCGAGCGTCTTGAGGAATTCGCTGACAGAGATGTTGGGATTGCCGCAGCGATTTCGATCGGTAACGCAGCTCAGACAAAGGTGACGGACTTCATTGAGTACTTTGGGAAAGATGACCGCGTGCATGTCATATGTGCATATATCGAGGGTTTTGGAAAGGATGAAGGAAGAAAATTCGTCGAGGCATGCAAAAAGATAGCACCGAAGAAACCTGTTGTCGTTTTGAAAGGAGGAGAGTCTGAGGCAGGTCACAGGGCAACGCAGAGTCACACCTCATCACTTGCAGGAGACCATGCTGTGACAAATGCAGCATTCCAGCAATTTGGAGTGATTCATGCTCTAGATGAGGATGAAGTTATGGCGTATGCCAAGGTGTTCTCCTTCAAACCGAAGCCCATGCTTGGCCCTCGTATCGGAACACTGACAGTTAGTGGTGGTCACGGAGTCATTGCCAGTGACGAAGCTTCTCACTACGGTCTCACAATGCCGCCTTTCAGTGAGAAAGAACAATCAATCATGAGAGAAGTCATGACACCAGCATACCAAGGGATTGCGTCGTTTCGAAACCCATGCGACCTCACTGGTAGTGCTGCAGATGTTGACTACGAGCGTGTTTTGGATAAGATGCTGAGTTTTGATTCAATAGATGCAGCACTTCTACTACTGTTACCTTATGCTCCTGGCATCTCACTTCAGATTGGAGCGAGAGTCGCGAATGTTGCAAAACGCTATGGAAAGACCGTTGTTGCGTATGTACCAGACCTTGACAAATACGAAGTCATCATTCGAGGATTCGAGCTGAATGGCATTGCTGTTGGGGACACAATTGAAGAAGCCGTCCAGATGATGAATGCAATCAGGATGAGGTCTAAGTATCTCCAACACATTGGGAAACTATGATCAGATTCCACTGGCAATCTTCCGATAGTCAATCCCCAAAGACTTGAGAGACTCGACCAAACTTCCGCTTAGGATGAGCCTCTTGGAAGAGAGCTCCTCGACCTTTTCAGAACCTGTCAGGTACATGGCGATTCTCAGTCCCTCAAGAATTCGTTCCAGCTCCACAATGACATCAAGAGCATTTCCATGAACAGCTGGACGCAAGAGAGGATGTGCGACGCCGGCTGCAGTAGCTCCCAGTGCTAGAGCCTTTGCAACGTCAAGACCACTCCGGATACCACCTGTGGCAATGACATCAAGGTCCGTGGCGTCCAAGACCATCAAAACACTCAGTGCTGTGGGAATTCCCCAATCCCAGAATTCCAACCCGAGTTGTGCCTTTAGATCGTCATCTTCTTTCAAGGCGCGATAATACTCCACTCCAGCCCAGCTTGTGCCGCCGACTCCACCTACATCGATACCGACAATACCTGCATCTTCCAAACGTTTAGCGACCTCGCCAGAGATACCTGCGCCAGTTTCTTTGATGATGACCGGTACATCAACTGCATCAACTATAGCAGCTATGTTCTCCAATGCACCTTCAGAGTTGCAATCGCCCTCAGGTTGGATTGCTTCTTGAAGCGGGTTGAGATGAACTGCAAGGATATCGCCCTCAATCATCGATACAGCCTCAGGAGCAACCTGAACGTGTGTTGCACCGATATTCGCTATTACAGGAACTGAAGGAGCAGACTCTCTGACAATCTGAAAGGTGTCAGCCAATGAGGGATCCTCAACTGCGGCTCGTTGACTTCCAACACCAATGGGAAGACCGAGTTCCTCAGCAGCACTGGCGAGTTTCATATTCACATCTTTGGTCTTAGGATGCCCACCAGTCATGGCTGCGATAATGAGTGGTGCACCCGCTCGAAGGCCAAAGAAGTTCGTCGTTAGGTCTATGTTGTCCTTATCAATCTCGGGCAGTGCATTATGAACGAATTCAATATCATCAAACATAGTAGGACGTTGACATTGGACTTCCTCATCAAGGCAAATCTCAATGTGCTCAATCTTTCTCCTGCGAGTCATTGATGCCTCAGAAGAATCGTCCTCCGAACTTGATTCTGAATAAGACCTTCCTTCAACCATTGAGGTTCCTCCAATAGGAAGTTAGATGACTCAATACGCAGATAGGAGTTGTGGTTGAGCTCCTTAGAGGGCCAATATTGAAACTTGCGTAATGCGAAACCCTTAATCAATGACTTTAGTTACTCGCAGACCAGTGTGGGAACAATGGCTGATGAAGAGAAGGTAAGAACTGAAGCTCCAGAAGAAGAACCTGAAGAGAAGAAAGGTTTGCTCAGACCACTTCCAGAGAGAGAGGAAAAGAAGCGAGTGGGGAAGGATGGTCGACCACAACCAATAGTAAAGCTTCTGGGTATCCCGATGAGTGAGAAGTTGCGAGACAGACTCTTGCTTGTCCTCATTCCTGCACTTGTCGCTTTCATGAACACGACTATCTATTCAATGATTGTCACTAATCAGATAGTTAGTGACGCGACTTACCTCTTCTTTTTGCCGATAGTTGTAGCAATACCGATTGGACTTACAGCAGCAGATGCTGGAAGAGCTCTCACCGGAGGATTCTTTGCAGCAATCTTCTTCATGATATTCTTCATCTTCTTCCTGGTTAGTCCGGGAGTGTTTATTCCTGAGCTTGAAGTTGATCAATTCATATTCAGTGCTTTCATGATATCTGTAGGATACTTCATCCTCATCGTAGTAGCAAATCTCATAGGCGCTGTGATTGGAATCTTACTCAGAGAGTTCTTCTGATAGATGCACTTAGAAAGAGTAATGTGTAAGGTTGTATCAAAGACTTGGTACAATGAGAGGGAAATTAGTCTACCCATACTCCGATTCACTACTAGGCTACGAGTTTCGAAAAGATCATCCACTTAAACCCGAACGGTTGAAGCTTACTTATCTTCTCTCGAAAGAGCTTGGATTGCTTGACAAAGTGAATGTACTTGAACCGATACTTGCCACCAGAGAAGAATTAGAGATGTTTCATTCACCAGAGTATATTGATGCAGTTGAGGACAGCGGAATTAACAACAACCCGCATCCTCGCTATGGATTAGGAACGTCTGATAATCCGATATTTCCTCAGATTCATGACACTGGACTTAGGTATGTAGGAGCAACCTTGGATGCAATGAGAGCCATGGAGGATGGAGCTTCCAATGCATTCTGTATCTCAGGAGGTCTCCATCATGCACATGAGAGTCTGGCTTCAGGGTTCTGCATCTATAATGATGTGGTGCTCGCTATCAAGATGCTGCAGAAGAAGAGAAATGCGAAGGTGCTTTACCTAGATATCGATGCTCATCATGGAGACGGAGTTCAGAAAGCATTCTACGACTCAAAGGATGTTTTGACCATCTCTGTCCATCAGTCAGGGAGAACTCTCTTCCCAGGGTCAGGATTTGTCTATGAAACGGGAACTGGAGAGGGGATGGGATATTCTGTGAACATTCCTGTGATGCCAGGTGCAGGAACTCCAGAACTGCTACGAGTTTATGATGAAATAGTGAAACCTCTTTTTGAATCATTCAAGCCCGACCTACTTGTGACTCAACTTGGAGTTGATGGTCATTTCCTAGACCCACTGGCCCAGCTGACATACACAACACATGCATATGAGAGAATAGTGGAAGGACTCAGGGATCTCTCATCAAAGCAGTGTAAGATTGGATGGTTGGCTGTGGGTGGGGGTGGATATCATCCTGTCAATGTCGCTCGCATCTGGGCACTGCTTCTCTCAGTCATGTTGAAGGAGAAGATATCAAAGGAGATGCCTGATAGTTTCAAGGAGGTCTGTTTTGATATGGGGTACGCGAACTTTCCTGAATTGATGAGGGATGAAGAAGAGATTGTTCAGATGTATGTACCAAGAGAGATTGTTTCCTTGGAGCTTGATCGGGCTATCAGGAAAGTGGAAGAGCTAGTATTCCCCTATCATGGACTTTGAGGCTCACATATCAGATTTGGCGAGTTGTCCGTCAATCCATTTACGAATCATCTTCACAACAATGTCTGAAGCTGCAACCATGATAACGGAGTCTGCATCCTCACTCAGAAGCGAGGATGGATCAATCCCGGATTTGGCCACCCTGAGTAGTGAAGGATAACACAGAAAGCCCAGGCCTTCAACAACATCCATCGAATCAGAACCAGAAATATGCAATCTCTCCCCAAGGATTTCAGGTGGATTGAGTTTCGGGTCGCTATTGAAGAGATTCAACAGTATGTCATTGTCGGAAGAAATGATTACATCAGGTTCTATACACTCATCGAATACAGATGCTTTCCCCTGATCAAAGACGACGGAGAACTCCTCATCTACATCTCTAGCCTGGATGCAGAAAGTGATATCTCTGTAGGAGTCAGTTACTGAGCTGATGTGTTGATCAAAATCATCCTCTGACATTTTGCTGAGTTCTTGAGCCATATCGATACTAACGTTTAGAGCTGCTCTGCAACCGTCTACTACAGGACCAAGATATTCCATCAACATGAAACTGTCATTGTTTATGTTGCTAGCTATCTCGAGAAGACTCCGCTCTAGACTCTTGGGAAGGTCATCATCACTCAAGGTAATCAGCTCGGCTGTTCTGATTGGTTCTCGTATTTAGAGCTGCTGATAGGTCCTGTATTCATGACACATTCATAGAAAAGCGAATCTGTTGAGGTTTCACAGAGGTTTCCGCTTGACCACTGACATTCACACACACTTGGGAATGGGTCGAAATGAGGTGGCAGATGTCACCTTCGACAATCTCGAAGTACATGTGGACATGTTGGTTTCTCGGATGGACACCTTTGGAATTGACAGGGCGGTCCTGACACCCCATGAGCCAGTCATCAGTACAGACCTATATCTCAATGCTGCAGCGATTTACCCCGACCGACTTTTCTCTGCTTGTTCGATTATACCCAGACCAATAGATAAAGCCAAGGAGAAGCTAGCAGAGTTTGTAGATGAAGGATGTAAGGCCTTAGTTATGGATGATGCATTATTTCATCCAACTGATCCAGCCGCAAAGGCTCTTGTTGGAGATGCAGTGAGCCACAATCTTCCCATCTATCTTCGAAATGAAGTCATGACAGCTGAAACCATCACATTTCTGGACAGAATCTCTGGATTATATCCTGAAGGGAAATTCGTTGTCCTAAGTATGGGCGGCATCTTTGGGTTCCCCCAAATCATCCCGATGATGTCGAGAAAGAACATTTGGCTGGAACTCTCAATGACCTTTGTTCGCCTTGTTGAGTCGCCACTCAGAGTATTTCTTGATGCACTGGTTCAAGACATTGGAGTGAGAAAACTTGTCTTTGGTTCTGGATATCACAGTGAATATCCAGACATGATGGATGCACTCAACATGATAGACCTCAATGTTGAAACATCTAGACTGGTCACCAAGGAGAATGCTTGGGTTATACTAGGTCTTGCGTTTTCCTGATCTCTATCCAGCTAACATCATCTGATGAATCAGGAATTCGATGTCTTCGTTTTTCGGCAGTCCTATTATCTGGGCACTTCCGATAAGAATCATGGGGAGTGCGATTGCGTTGTATGCTTCTATGACCTCTGGATGTTCCTCAACTGCTGTTTCAATTACCTCTACTGGTAGTTCCAGATGATTGAACTTGTCAGCCACCTCTCGTGCGGCGTCAAGGGCTTCCTGACAGAATGTACAGTTCGAACTCGTGAAGACATTCACCTTCAGAGAATCAGAACCCGAGTAGAAGGCTTCCAAATGGGGCTGGACCTTGAATTCGTTTCGCTGCATCATGCACTTACACTCCTGAAAAGAACTACTCCGCAAAGGCTGGTGGTTTGAGTCTAACATGCTCAGCGACCGAATCAACAGATCGGAGAGGGATGGCTTCCCAGGAGCGCTTTGTTTCTTTCTCAGGTCTTCTCTCAACAATGACGAATGGTCCATTCGCATCATCAAACCAGACTTTCTTGACTTTCCCAACAGGGAAGCCTCTAAAGTCAGTAACCATCTTTCCTTTCAAGAGCCATTTCATCTCGTCGTTTTCCATTGTCCTCAACGAGAATTACTTGACGAAGACATAGAATAGGGTGTGTACTACACCCGCTATTCTAGCGTAACACTTACTCGTATTGTAAAATCATGTCAGTCGTCCGGAAAACGGTCGTCTTCCTCGTCGTACCCCCATTCAACAATAGTGTCACTATCAGTTGGGAGGAAGGTGCCTGCAACAAAGTATCCACTGATACCCATCACAAGACCGAGTATGTTCATTGAACCTCCAACCCCTACATAGATCTTCGAGTCGCTTACCTGCTCAATTCCCAAATCGACAAGTGTAGAACCAAAAACACGGTCGATAGTCAGAGTATAATTACCCACAGCTATATCGACTATCATACTCGCTTCGTAGAATGTAGCATCCGGTGTTTCTATGAGGTGCTCTTCGGTCAGGGTGAAATTCACAGCATATGTATCTAGAGTCGTGTTTTCAACAAAGACAAGGTCCAGGTATATTGGTGTTTGATTTCCAGGGCGTACAGAAACAGAAATCTCGAGTTGTGGATAGTATCCCTGTGAATCCCATATGTCGAAAGTTCGTTGGTCATTCTCAATCACAGCGAGATTCACATAGTGATATGGCGCCATTAGGACAATCGCACCGCCCAATAGAATGATGAAGGCTCCTCCAAAGTAGAGGAATGCTTTCTTGCTAAACCAGATACTACCCATTGGTATCAACCATATTTTGGCCTGCGTAATTAGATATAGATGTAACGACCTGTGTAATCATACAGAGAGGTCTCAGATTTGACGAAATTTGTGGAACTAGCAAGGGTGCTTGACAGTATATCATCCACAGCAAAACGGTCAATGAAGACCAAACTTGCTGCAGATTTTCTACGTTTAGTGAATCCGCATGAAACTAGTCATGCGGCTCTCTTCATGAGTGGGAGAATCTTCGCAGAAAGAGACCAGCGTGTACTCAATATATCATGGAGAGGTCTTCTCAATTCGCTGTCTTCATTGATGGAATTGAAAGATGACAGCATATCGGATGTATATGAGGGGGATGTAGGAGAAGCAATTGCAAAGTTAGTTGAAGAGTATGGAGATACGAGGCAGACCACACTTTTCTCAGAGCCCCTAACTATAGATTCAGTCTGGAATACCGCAGTGAAGATATCCGAGGTCAAGGGGAAGGGATCTCAGAAAGAGCGTGAGTCACTCATTGCTAGTCTCTTTGTTGAAGCATCTCCAAGAGAGGCGCGATACCTCTCAGCATTATTTCTAGGAGACATGCGTACAGGCCTCTCAGAAGGGCTCTTAGCAGAGAGTATTGCTGTTGCCTTCGAAATAGATCCAAAGATAGTCAGACGAGCCTGGAGTTTTATCGGAGATCTTGGAGAAGTTGCCAGACTTGCCGTACAGGGAGGAAGTGATGCATTGATTGAAGTCCGCTTTCAGTTGATGCATCCAATGAAACCGATGCTTGCGAGTCCAGCTGAAGATGCAAGTTCGATTCTTGAGAACGAATCACAGTATTCATTTGAAATGAAATTGGATGGGGCAAGGGTCCAGATTCACAAACAAGGAAGCAATGTGAAGATCTTCTCAAGGAGACTTCTTGATGTGACAGAGAGTCTTCCAGATATTGTAGCACTCATCCTGGACAATGTTACTGCACGGAGTGTGGTTTTTGATGGAGAGGTTCTTGCAGTAGATGAATATGGAAAACCATACCCGTTTCAAGTAGTAATGACTAGATTCGGAAGGACCCGAGATGTTGAACATCAGGACACGAAGTTGAAACTCGTTCTGTTTGATATCCTCCTTCTTGAAGAGAGAAACCTGGTTGATAGACCATACACAGAGAGACGGGTGAATCTGGAGGAGGTCGTGCCTGCAGAGTTTCTAATCGATAGATTGGTCTCCAACAATGTAGATGACGTGAACAAGTTCTTCAGAAAGAGTAGAGAGTTGGGGCATGAGGGACTTGTAGCAAAGTCATTGGATTCTCTGTATGAACCAGGAGTGAGAGGGAAGCACTGGTTCAAGATCAAGCACACTCTCGACACAATGGACCTCGTCATCATTGCCGCTGAATGGGGTCATGGTCGACGAAGTAAGTGGCTCTCAGACTATCATCTTGCTGTGAGGGATGAGAACACAGGGGAATTTGTGATGATTGGTAAGACCTACAAGGGTTTGACTGATGTTGAGTTTGAGAATATGACAGAGGACCTCAAAAAATTGGAGTTGTCAAGCAAACGAGGTCTTGTCAAGGTGAAACCAGAGAAGGTTGTTGAAGTACTAGCAGCTGAGATCCAAGAGAGCCCGACTTATTCCTCTGGATATGCACTGAGGTTTGCTCGAATAATAAACATCAGAGAAGACAAAGGTCCTGAAGATGTCATGACCCTTGGAGAGCTTGAGAAGATATTCGAGGAACAGTTCCGATACAAGGCGCGTTGAGTGGTTTATATACCGAAGCAGTCACACTATCTTGTGACCTATGTGGTAGTAGGTCGGGGGCATATGTGAATGAGGAAGAAGCACAACATATCACATCTGATTCCAAAGAACCATTTCTGCTCACTTTCGCTCTTCAGAGAAGAGCCTTTAATCAACTGGACCTTTACCAAGTCAGTCCTCTTCACAGCATATGATGTCTATAGGAGCAATGACTTCTGGCTTGATTCTGTGATTCATTCTGGAGCCACATTGAAGGAAGCTATGGTTGACCTTGGCTTTCCCAAGACTAACACAATGATTGCTGACACTGGTATTTTTGAAATGGAGGCAAAGAAAGCAGGAATCGCACGAAACCTTGGAATCGACATCGAGATCGAGCTATCAAATGATCAGATCTTCGAAGCCTATGATCTATCAGGTGCAGACTATTTTGTATCACCAGATGTGATTGTCCTTCCTACGGACAATCCGCAAACTGTACGCAGTAAGGTTGACACCATAATGGACAACCTTGTAGAGCTACTTCAACGAGTGAATCCATCAAAGGTAATTGCAGTAATTCAAGGACATCAAACACAGATCATCGATGAGCAGATTGACTTCTACAAGGAGAATGATGTGAGGTGTTATGCTATGGGAGGGGTTATTCCATTGTATCATCATGATAAGAAATTGCTAGAAGAAGTACTGAGTCATGTAAGAAAGGAAACTCGTTGTGGTTGGTTACATGTGTTTGGTCTTCCACGAATCAGTCTATTACCGTACTATCTGAGAGATATGGAGTTCGATAGTGTCGATACGTCAATGTTATTGTACATGTCAGCCAGACGTAGGTATCTAGATGGTCTGAAACCAATTCCAGTCAAAGATGCAATATTCGAAGAGTGTGATTGTGTTGGTTGTACAAGATTGGCAGAGTTGAAGCAAGCGACTAGAAGCCCAGACTTCTTTGTGAATCTCTACATACACAATATCAAAGCTGCTGCAAGGGAATCTCTGCGATTATCAGAGAATATCCTGGACATCGAAGAAATACGAATTGAGAGTTCTGAGAGCTCGTCTTCAGCACAGACCAAACATCCTGAATTAGATACTTTTGACTTGAAATGGATGCGTGCAGATGAAGTCATGTCGGACAACAATGAATAGGTGACTCGAACCGTAGCGTTTATAATTGGTCCGTGCCGGCTGTTGGTGCATACGCACACGGAGTCCCCCACAATGTGGACAGAAATTACGCTATTACCTCTGGCAATCCTCTTAATCGTCTTCTTCCTACTATGGTTGACCCATGAAGGAGAGCGATGGCAAAGACACCCCCAGCTGGGAGCCTTTGGTCGATTCATACAGTCATCTCCGAAGAGGGCGTTCGTAACGTTCCTGCTCTTGTTCATACTTGTGATTCCCGCATCACTCCTTCTCATGTCAGGAGTTTGGATGGATGCACTGGGAACAGAACTTGGTCCTCAGAGGGTTGACGTAGTCAACGTGATGTTGCTATTGTT
>WOR8_10009471_pt1 | contig 12142 bp, 10 predicted proteins | sample DeeMarSeWOR38_10_FD_19890 | JGI IMG/M metagenome (IMG submission 19890) | reverse complement strand
CCAAAACGAACCCAAACGAACCCAAAACGAACCCAATTTTAGCCAATAATACCCCGATACGAACCCAATTCAAACCCAGAACAAACCCAATTTCCCCGAATTTTGATTTTCGCTTTCTCTTTGAGATTTTTGCTTACTTTTCAAGTTCGCCTTTGAACCTTGCCTACTTGTTAAGTAGGTTTTTGAGCCTTGGCTACTTGTTAAGTAGCTCTTTTGCTGTTTGTGCTATTTTTTCGGCATTTATCCCGGCCTCTACAAGCTGTGTCGGCCGCGTATCGTGTTTGATAAACCTCTTCGGCGCCCCAAGCACCGCAATCGGCCCCGACACAGGTTTACCGGAAGTGGTTGACGCCATTTCAAGCACGGCTGAGCCGAATCCGCACGCGGCCGTATGGTCTTCAACCGTTATAAGTGCTTTGCCCTTCTTCGAAAGCTCAACAATCTTTTCATCAATCGGGGCCGCAAACCGGGCGTTTATTACGTCTGCCGCAATCCCATCCCTGTCCAGCAGTTCGGCTGCTTCCAGCGCTTCGGTCAATACGCTGCCGTAGCTGACAATCGCAATCACCGACTTTTTCGCTCTTTTAGCAACCACGCTTTTACCTAATTCGAACGGCTTGGCACATGCGGTGCTGACGGATTTTTCTTTCGGCACAAGGTCTTTTGGATACCTGATAACCACCGGCTTATTCTCGTTCAGCGCAAACTCCAGGGCCAGTTTCGTCTCCGTCTCATCCGCGGGCGCCGTCAGAACCATATTAGGCATCATCCGCAGATAGCCGATATCCATAAGCCCGTGATGTGTCGGCCCGTCCGAGCCCACAACCCCGGCCCGGTCCACGCAAAACACAACCGGCAGATTCTGAAGCGCAACTTCCTGGAATATCTGGTCGAAGCTCCGCTGCAGAAAGGTCGAATATATACAGACCACCGGCTTTAATCCGCTCCTTGCCAGCCCCGCCGCAATATCCACCGCCGCACTTTCCGCGATTCCAACATCGTAGAACCTATCCCCGAATCTCTTCCGAAACTCCACCAGCCCCGTACCGTCGCACATGGCCGACGAAATAGAGATTATTTTTTGGTCTTTTTCGGCTAATTCTGTCAGATGTTTACCGAATACACTAGTGAAGCTTCGTCTGCCGTTATCCGGAGGTGTTTGGACTTCGACGCATTCTCCGTTTTTATGGTTGTTTATCTTGAAGGGGCCGGTCGAGTGGAATTTACTTGGCTGAGAGCCGGCCGGGTGGAACAACAGGGCCGAAGTATGGGATATTAAGGCTCTCAAACATCTGGCTGGCGGGCAGGACCATTCTGATGCCCTTTTTGATTCTTTCAACCGCCTCGTCAACGCTCTTGCCGATGACGGGCAGGTGATCGAGGATATTATGAGTGGTCTTGCGCAAATCCTCATAGGTCTGGCTGAGACGGATTTTTGAGAAGTATTTTGCCACCGCGCCCTGGGTGGGGTCTATCGCCATCGAGTTGTCGTTGAGCACGATGAGTAATTGCCTCTTGACGAGGCCGAGATTGTTTAGGGCCTCGAAAGAGACGCCGTTTACGATGCTGGCATCGCCGACGAGCGCGACGATTTTAGTATCTTCCTTTTGCTGCTCCTGGCCTAATGCCATGCCGATTGCAGTCGCTATAGCGGTTCCGGCGTGGCCGACGGTGAACTGGTCATAGATGCTTTCAGCCGGGTTTGGGAAGCCGCTTATGCCGTCGGCCTTGCGGAGGAGCTTGAACTTGTCTTTCCTGCCGGTGATTATTTTGTGGGTGTAGCATTGGTGACCGACGTCCCAGAGGAGTTTGTCCTTCTTGAAATCAAAGACGTGGTGGAGGGCGATGGTCAATTCAACGACGCCGAGGTTGCTGGCTAGGTGGCCGCCGGTCCGGGCGACGGAACTTAGGATGAACTGGCGTATTTCGTCGGCCAGGCTCTTTAGCTGGGGCACCGAGAGGTCCTTGAGGTCGTCAGGACTGTCTATATTTTCCAATAAATTGGTCATTAGCGGTTGTTTCGACTATTTACTACGAGAAATATCAGTCAAAAGTGCAAATAATTCCCTCTATAGGGGATAAGTATTTATACTGCTTATATCCTAACAATTTATCGTCAAAAAGCCACCATTTTCGTGTCAAAAATTAATAAGCGGGGAAGCGTGGGTGAATGGATGCTCGATAAAGTCAAGAGCAATCTTTGCGGGATCAGGCGACCAATTCTCACCGGCAACTGTGATCTATTTTGCAGACTGCGGTTCCCGCAGCCGATTGACACATTCAGTCTTTCTGATATAATTTTACAAAGAAGGTCGGTTTATTTTGTTTTTTCTATATGAGGAATCTTTCCATGAAAACACGCATCCGAAGTCTCGATCTATTACTGTTTGTTCTCCTATTTACGACGGCCAACGTTTCCATATTGTACGGCGCCGGCGACGACACATTCCGTGCAGTCGCCACGTATGAATGCATTGGACTGTATTTCAAATCGCCGGACCTCGGCCAGTGTGGTGTCCGGTTCAGGCAAAAGGGAACATCGACATGGCGGGATGGTTATCCCATCGTCCACGACCGGCGTGACAATGAGTATCGTGGCAGCATCGTTGGTTTGGAACCGGACACTGTCTATGATGTTAAAATCACTCTTGATAACAAAAGCAGCGAGCTAACATGCACGACTAAAAATGATCAATTTCCCGTCGGTAAAACAACCTACCTAAAAACCGGTATTCATACCAAACCATTGATGATTACCGAATCGGGCACGCCAAAAGGTTATCACCTAATCACGCCGGCCAAAGATTCTAAAACGACGATTGATGTTCGAAATGCAGAAGAGTACACCTGCGTGATTGATGCCGACTACGTGATTCTTCGCGGAGTTGAATTCAGGAACGCCGCAATTCACGGAGTGTTAATCAAGTCCAAGCGCCATGACAATGTCATTGAGGACTGTCATTTTACATTCTGGGGCAGGATAGGCGGGCCGAGGACATACGGTAACCGGGGCGGTACAGACAGCGCTATCTACGCAGAGCGCGGGGCGGGCAATCTCACGATTCAGCGTAATTTGATAGAGAATCCCCGGGGCGCTTCGAACGACTGGGACACCGGTCACCCGGCCGGGCCTCAGGCGATTACCCTTATCAATTCGAGCGGAGGAAACGTCATTCGCTACAATGAGATTCGGTCGACGGAAGACCATGGCTACAATGATGCCATCGGCGGTGGGTCCAATTACAGTTTTGAAGGAAGCCCGAATCGCGACTCGGACATTTATGGAAATATCATTTCGAATGTGTGGGATGACGCTATCGAAAGCGAAGGGGCGAACATGAACGTGCGGATATGGAACAACTATATCGAAAAAACGTTCCAACATATTGCCACTGCGTGCACATCGAAAGGGCCTCTGTATATCTTCCGAAATGTTTTCGGCCAAAGCCGCCGGACTCATCTGAACCCACTTGGCGGAAGTATGATAAAAGTAGGCCAGCGGGATGAGTATGGAGGAGGAAGAAAGTTCGTCTTTCATAATACGGCTATTCAACCCAAAGGCGCATTTCATGTTTTTAGCGGCCATGTCAATCCAAACACAGTTACGCGGAACAACATTTTTGACTGCCCGGGCCGGCTGACATCTTCACGGCCGGTCGAGAAAGATTGTGATTTTGATTATGACCTTTTTACAGGTATGGACCGGGGTATTGCCAAAGAAAGACATGGTATTCGAGGTAAGCCTTCATTTATAAAATCGTATGCTTTAGAGTTTTATCCTTCTTCAACAACTACCAGGATTCAATGGGGTAAAATTCCGGTCAAACAGGGAGATAAGACGGTCACCTTAACCGATCCGGTAATGACGGTTCCGAATCCCGTTATTGATTCGGGAGCCAAACTGCCAAACTTCAACGATGATTACGCCGGCAAAGCGCCTGACCTTGGGGCCTTTGAGTTAGGGCGGCCGCCGATACGTTTTGGTCGAAGAGCGACTGGTAACCACTGGGCTCCCTGGGAGCTTCACTGAAACGAATATTTAAAATCTTCGGCATTATCTGCGGGAGGTAGGAGGTTTGTAAAATCGTTCATTTCGTGTTGTTATAAAAGGAATTACGTTTTTAATTTCTTTTTTGTGCCTTTGGTACAGCAATTCCGCCATTTAGCGTGTAAAGCTATGGTCGAATTATCCGACGTGTGTGAATAAATCGCGCCCCCTATCCTGCTAAATGAGAAGGTGGGTAAATGTATTGATTGGTGGATAGGCGATGCTCGATATTGGATTAACTATGCTACATTGTCGGTGTTCGTGAATCGCCTGTTTAGGCCGGGCAAAGATTTTACATTCTTTTTACTTAACACTTGTGATTATTGCCTTATATTTAATTTAATACATGGAATTATTTTAAAACTCATTTATAGGGAGAAAAAAATGAAAGCTGTTAAGGTAATTCTTGGGATTTCATTTTTGTTTCTGTTTTCCTCGTGCGACCATTTGCAGGATTCGCTCCTTCAGCTCACAATGGAATCGGACAAGGAAAAATACAAAGTGGGCGAAGAAATAACATTGCACTGCAAGGTTCGTAACGTATCAGACAGAATCGTTTATTTCTATCCTCACAGTCAAAATAATGTCGGTGTCAAAAATATGGATGGTGGTCTATGTGTTCAGGAACTTTTGCAGACAGGGATATGGCCGACAACAATGGTTACACTAAGACCTGACGAAATACTCGAATACACATTGGAAGGCAAGATTTCGAACAGAAAAGGAGGTATTTCGGATACATATCAAGAGGGTGAGTTGACAAATGGTGCAAGGGGACAATACAGACAGGTTACCGGCATTTTCGTCGACTTTCCATACAATAATTATTACTTAAGAGAAGATTACGGCAAATATAAAATCATATCATGCTTTACGGACGGCAATAAGCTGTCAGATGAATACACTAATCTTCCACCTGAGAAACGTGAAACATTTTTAAAAGATAAATGGCAAGGTACGTTAACGTCCAATAGTATTACTATTGAAATAACAAAATAAATCCCATGTAATCAGTAAATACACCTGACCTTTTTCCGCAGATCCAAAAGGCAGGTTGTTTCCGGGAATAGTGAAAGCTGTCGTACGACCTCTCTCAAGTTAACGCGCAAAATGGTGATTTTGTGCGTTAAAATAGGTAAGAATTTTGGGAAAAATCATTCAAAAGCGCACATACGTGCAATTATGGAGAGACGTTTTTTTGCTCTCGGCTGAAAAACGTTAATGTGTTGATCCCTGCTAACGACATGCAGGGGCAGGCAAAGCATTAAACCCAATAGCTGTTTAGTTTTTGCATTTTGGCATATCGATGACAAACTCTTCGGGCCATCCCTGGTAAAGCAGATTTCTCATTCGGGTTTTTATAAACCGATAATGCTTCGGTATTTTCTTTTCGTATTTCTTATAGAGTTTCTCTGCCTTGGTTAGTGTTTCCCTGGTCTTGTCGAGGTACTCGACCTGTTTTGAGAAAGCTGCACCATTGAGGACGCCAAGGTCAGGGTCGAGAAAGACCTTGTGGACATGGATAGCCAATTTCTGCAAACCTGTCGGAACGTCAACAACCATCCTCAGTCGGCGCTCTGTTGGAGCCATCTTACCTTCAGTAGTTCTGCCGGGCATGAAGAGCCAGCCCGCCCGCCGCTTGCCTGCCACAAAGGCCAGACTAAGCTGTCGAACAGACTCCATTTTTCGTTTTTGTTCTGTGCGAGTTTCAGTTGCCAATTCGGCTGAAGGCCCGGCCGGATGTTCGAAACCTATACCAAATTTTGACGATGAATAATCCGATTCGGCCAGGGTCAGGTACTCGGCCCTGCCCATTCGCTCGACTTGTACAATATGAGGAAGGAGTTCTTGTTTTTTCAGCAAGCGATGGCAAAATGCCACCCATTCAGCCGGGTCGTGTTTCTTTATATTTGATTTTTTCGGCATTCGAACTTTTGCCGACAGAACGGAACATTTAAATGCAGGTTTTAATTTGTCTTCAGCTACTTTATTCCAGCAGCATTTATAGTGTTTCTGTATCTCCAACTCTTCGCTACCGTTAGAGTCTTCTATTTTATCCCACCAACATTTCAGAATTTGTCCGGCCTCGTGGCACCAGTCATCAGCTTTGTAAGGGTACAAGTCGATATAAACCAGGGCCGCTCCCGCTTCGCCTCTTACCCAGGCACTGCAGTCCAGGCTAACGACCACTCGGCTGAAATTAGGTTCATTAGGAGATATAGTGCCCAGATTGATGTCTTCCAGCTCGGATTCAACAAATTTCAATGCCGCCATTCGAAGTCCGATTTCCTCAATATCACCGGGCCATGGCGCTTGCGCCTTATTGGTATTATTATTAGGGTCCTTTTTGGCAGCAGATGATTTCTGGGATAGCGTGATTGGCTTGCCTATTAAATGCTCTCGGATGTTCTGTAAAGCGGTTGTAAGCTTTCTCCTGGATTTCTTAAGTTCGCAGTCGTTGTAAGGTACAACCCTCGCTGCACCCACCGAAACGGTCCCGTATTTCAAAGACTCTTTTTCGAGCCTGTTAAAATCTCGCAGAGCTTCATGGGTGCAACCGGCCAGAGTAACACAGAACACCAACTCCACACAACATAGCACGCCGAACCATATTGAGGTTTTACTGTCTTTAAATTTTGTCGTCTTCATTTTCTATCTCCTTTCTTTTATTGTCCGTCGATACCAGAGACCGAACACAAATTTTTATTATTTCGATTAAATTTTTCCCTGTGCAATTAAGCCTCACTCGCTCTTTCATATATCCTTATATAAGCTGTTTTAAGGCGTTTTTCATGCTGCTAATAAAATATTATGCCAGGTTGCTCCAATAGATAGCCGTATCTGCGAAGGCATATGTTGATGGTAAATCTGCTTTGCGGATTTATTTCGTAGTTTTTTATTCGTGGTTGTGGGGCGGAAAAACGCGTTGTTTAGTGTTAAAATAGGTAAGATTTTTGGGGGAAATCAATCAAAAACGCACATACTTAGAGGCAAAAACGGAAAAAAATAAAAAAATTTTAAATCCTTTGTGACCGGTCGCTTACGCTTCCGGCTCTGTTATTTAACAAGCCAAATTTCGTATCAAAAGCGCACATTCGTGCATTTATAGAGAGACGTGTTTTTTTGCTCTCGGCTGAAAAAAATTAATGTGTTAATGAGTTGATCCTTGGCCACGACATGCGGGGGGCAGGTGAGTGGAAGCATAAATGAGTGGACGAATAGATGCGTAAATGAGCGGATGCGGGGGTGTGAGCTAAAATTCGATGGGGAATGAGAACATACTGGCCGGCTATTTTTTCCAGTGCCAAAGTTGTAAGGCGAGTTTTATCCGTCTGGTGGTGCGGTGTTTTTCGGTCACACACGTGGGGATAAATTATGGTAGTTCGGGCTAAATTTACTTTTTTGCTTTGAGTTCTTCTAATATGCGTACGGTTTCGTCCACAATTTTTTCACCGGTACCGCGTTCGACAAGGCTGTGAAATCCTGTCCATACCTGGTAACCACCGAGGTCATAGGCATGGTTGTCGGGGATGTAGCCGATGTAATCGTTGGCGACGCCGATAATGTAAGTGTAGCGGAAAGGAGAACGGCGTTTTATTTCGGTTCCGAGCATGCCAAAACATTCGCCGGGTACACCGACAAACGCGATATCACCGATGAGTATAACGTGCAGCCAGGTTTTGCGAAGTTCGCCCTGATGCTTTGAAAGCTCTTTTCTCATGTTTCTGAACACTTTGATAATATCTTCGGGATTGCCTCCGAGTCTTTTATTGCAGTAGTAAGAAACGGCCTTTTCCTCGGCGTCCTCGTCGAAGTGCCTTACCCGGTAGCTAAACTGTTTTTTCACCGATGTTAGAGTTGCGATTTGTCTTTTTTGGGCTTTGGAGAAGGCGTCCTTAACGGCGTTTTTGATCCTGAGTATCCTTTCGTCCATAGAAAGTGAGAGGACATGAGTGGAACCAAACGCACCCGGTATGAAGATTGTTGTTCCACCAAGCTCTTCTTCCAGTTCCTGAGCTGCTAATCCATAGAAACTTGGAGACCGGCCGCTTCTGCGAACTCCGATATTATGTGAAGAGTGGTTGAAAAGAATCGCTTCCAGGCTACCGTCGGCCTGCTTGAAGGCGAGAACCGGCAGCTCGGGGTCGAAAGGTCCGGTTGGTCTTATAGCATCATCCCTGGAACCAACCCACCAGATTGTCCCATCCTTTAGCAGCAGCCGGCTGTTTTGACCGACTGTGGATTCTTGGCCGAGGCGAAAATACATTGAGGCCGATTTTGCGTTTTGCAGCTTCCGGCCGGCTTTGTGGACGGCCGATACAATGGCATTTTTTACACGCCGGGTAAAGGTTTCGTCTCGTTTGTAGCCGTGTACGGTGACGGTCGTCGGGGCGTGATGTGTATGTGAGGATGTGATTAGGATATTTTTGAAAGGGATTTTTTCTTCGGCCTCGATTTTTCTGCAAACATCGTCGAGAATATCCCGCTGCAGAACAAGGACATCGCATGAAACGATGCAGACCTTGGTGTTTGCTTCTATCACTACCGCAGATGCCCTGAGATTGCCTTCCTGTCCCACGACGTGGCCGGGAGAAATGCCACCGGCGATTTCCATCGAATCATCACCTGTAATTTCTGTTGCGGCAGCGGCCGCCTTTAGCTGTTTCGTGGATTTTCCCAAAGCGGGTATGCAGGCTGTCGACAATAGCAGGAATATGACAAGTAGTATTCGGGGTGTTTTCATTTTTTCTGCTCCGTCCTTTTTTGTGTATTCTTATTTTGTTCTTTCGAGAAGGGCGGTTGCGAGCCGGCGAAGTGTGTCGGCTTTTGTGTCGAATGGGGCCAGGACCGCTATCGCCTCATCGGCGAGCTTTTTGGCTAACTGCTTTGATTTTTCAATACCCACCACCGCGGGGTAGGTACACTTGTCCGCCTTGGCATCTTTGCCGGCGGTCTTGCCCAACTGCTCACTCGAAGCACATACATCGAGGATGTCATCGGCTATCTGGAAGCCGAGTCCAATCTTCAGGCCGTATTCAGACAGGGACTTAAGCTGGTCTTTATTTGCGCCGCCGCAAACAGCACCCATCACAGCGGCGCCTCTGAACATCTTGGCGGTCTTGTTAGTGTGGATGGCTCGGAGCTGTTGTTCTGTTGCCTTTGTCTTTTGTAGAGGGGCTTTTAGGTCGGCCATTTGTCCTGCAATCATCCCGGCCGGTCCGGCGGCATCCGCCAGTTCATAGACCAGCCTTATCGCAATAGCTGCATCATCAATATCTGTTGCCAGAATCTCAAAAGCCAGAGTTAAAAGGGCATCGCCGGCCAGAATGGCCGTCGCTTCATCGAAAGCCATATGGCAGGTCGGTGAACCTCTTCGAAGGTCGTCATCGTCCATGGCTGGCAGGTCATCGTGTACGAGCGAATAGGTATGAACCATCTCGATTGCGGCGGCGGCAGTTTCAGCGTTTCGGGTTGTTTTACCGCTAACCAACTCGCAGCACCATAGAACCAGCGCGGAGCGCACCCTCTTGCCCGGTGCAAAGAGCGTGTATTTCATCGCTTCTTTTAAGTCGCCGTTAATCTCTGTGTAACGGGCGAGGAGCCGGGCTAGGATGTCATTTATGAGCCGGGCCTTATTTTGTAACAGAGCATTGAAGTTCATTGACTATTTGCTATTGACTATTTACGATTGATAACCGGAAAAGACATTTTGCTCGATACTAAAAAGAAAATTGTACATAGTAAATAGAAAATTGTAAATGGTTTTAATTCTTGGCGTTACGGCATCGGGGAAGGGGCAGTTGGCATTTGGGCTGGCTGAGAGTCTGGGTGCTGAAATAATCAGCATCGATTCGATGAAGGTCTACCGGCGGATGGACATCGGCACTGGTAAGCCGCCCAGAGAGGCCCGCGAAAAGGTTCCCTATCATTTAATTGATGTGGTTGAGCCCAGCGATGCGTTCAGCGTCGCCGCATTTCTGGATTTGACCAATAGATCAATAGGGCAGATAGAGAGCAGGAAAAGGCCGATTATCGCTGTTGGCGGGACGGCCCTTTATATAAAGGCTCTTCTGTATGGCCTGTTTGAAGGTCCCGGGATTGATGAGCAAATACGTGCGGAATTGCGGGCACGGGCGGAAACCGAAGGTGCCGGGCTCTATCGCGAATTAGCAGCAATCGACCCGGCAGCCGCCGAGCGCATCAGCCCAAACGATACGAGGCGTATCATCCGGGCCCTGGAGGTTTATAAAATCACCGGCAAGCCCATATCGAGCTTCCAGAATCAGTTTGATGCGAAAGAGCCTCTGCGAAAGTGGACGATAATCGGTCTTCGGAGAGAAAAGGCCGAGGAGAACAAGAGGATAAATGCCAGGGTCAAGAGAATGATAAGTGCAGGGCTTGTTGATGAGGTCAAATCCTTGCTTGCCGATGAGAGACCTTTGAGCAAACAGGCCCGCTGCGCAATCGGCTATGCCGAGATAATCGATCACCTCTCAGGGCGGACGACTTTGGAAGATGCGGTAGAACTTATCAAGAAAAACACCCGGCGGTTGGCCAAGAACCAGCGGACATGGTTTAAGACGTTTTCGAACGTAAACTGGCTTGACATTGGGGCGGGAGAATCTTTCGGAAAAATCCTCAGCCGGGCGAGAACAGTGATTGAAAATTTAGAAACTTAGGGCGGGGACGGGCAATGAGAGATATTCTTCGTTCTAAGTTTGTAGCTGGAGCTGGTTCTGCGCGCGGAGGACAGCGGCGGTATCGCTTAGAACAAGCTGTTTTATCAAACTTGCGGGAACGAGGGTGAGGCCCATTTTGAATATTTTCTCCTCCACCATCGAGGCGATTGTCCTTGCGGTTTGTCTTGAAAGGTCATGCTCTTGGATCAGGTCTTTTACAATTCTGTTCTTATCCCATCGAGACCTTCCGTCCGAGTGGCCTGTTTTGCAGAGCATCTCGGCGTCGGCGAGCTTCCTGACGTCAACGGAAACAACCTCGACTCTGGAGCGTTTGAGCCTTCGTTCGAAACTGTGCTCGCTCAAGGCGGCCGCGGCTTCCTCATATCCGGTGGATGCCAGGACGGCCTTGATTATGGAAAAGATTTCGCTGCTGGTTGCAGTTCGTCTGTGTTGTCTTTTGTAAAGATAAAATGTTACGACCTCGGCCAGCTCTTCAGCGAGGTAAATATCCGACCGGTCAATAGCGCTAAGGGCGGTGCTGATGGTCCCTATGATTTTGGTGTGCAGATACTCTTCGACGCTGCCATCGGTCTTTATGACTTTAAGCTGCATTTTTATACCCTCCTATATCTTCCATGATAAAACTTAACATCGTCTCCATCCGTCCATGGCCGTGATGCAGCAGATATTTTCTATTTTTTATAGTTGAAAAGCGTTGGCTGTTCAACAGGCTTTTCTTCAGCAATAACGTGGCTGACTTCCTCAATCAGCTCACCGGCATCACTGAAGTCACGATAGACACTCGCAAAACGAATATATGCAACCTTGTCGACTGCACTAAGGTTCTTTATTACACTTTCACCGATGAAAACCGAAGAAACCTCCTTGTCAAAGTTCTGAAAAATACTCTCTTCCACCTTCTCGGCTATTTGCAGAATCTGCTCGGCCGAGACGGGTCTTTTATAACATGCCTTCTGCAAACCCGCAATAATTTTTTCCCTGTCGTAAGGAACCCGTGAGCTGTCTTTTTTTACGACGTACAGTTTAAAGCTTTCACCTATTTTTTCATATGTTGTAAATCTCTTTTTGCACATCAGACACTGCCGCCGACGTCTGATTATTCGGCCGCCATCACTTGAGCGTGAATCGACAACCTTGTCACGGTCTTCCTTGCAGAAGGGACACCTCACAAGCCAGGCCCACCTCAATCCCTTTTTATGGGGACACAAAAAATCATTTTCAGCTCGTCAGAACAACACCATATGTCGCTACTGTTCATATTCTAAGGCCAACATATAGTATGTCAAAAAAAATTTTACGTTAAATTGATAATTACCGCGGCCGGGGGCCGTTAAATCGTTTTCCGGTGCGCTTAATTCGCGGCAGGACAAGTAGCAACAGCAAAAGGCGAAAG
>WOR8_10005552_pt1 | contig 12144 bp, 8 predicted proteins | sample DeeMarSeWOR38_10_FD_19890 | JGI IMG/M metagenome (IMG submission 19890) | reverse complement strand
ATACCGGATGCAGAAATTGCGCCCCTCTTTCTGAACGCCCATTTCCCGTCCTGGATCGCCGATGAGCTGAAGGCCTATCTTGAACGCATTTCCTACCCGCTGGCGGTTCGGTCGTCGAGCTTGCTGGAGGATGCGCAATTTCGCGCCTATGCGGGATTGTATCGAACCTATATGCTTCCCAATGATCATGCCGATCTCGACACCCGCCTGTTCCAGCTGATAAACGCCATCAAATTGGTGTATGCGTCAACTTACTTCAGAGACCCCAAGGCTTTTTCAAAACGCGTGGGACACCGCACCGAAGAAGAGAAAATGGCCGTCATTATTCAGCAACTGGTCGGAGAAAAATACGGCCAATATTTTTATCCGGCCATATCCGGTGTCGCCCAGTCGCACAATTATTACCCCTTTGCGAAAATGAAGCCCGAAGAAGGCATTGCGACGGTAGCCCTGGGTTTGGGTAAGACGGTCATGGAAGGTGGAAAAGCCCTGCGCTTTTCACCAAAATATCCGCAACTATTGCCGCAACGATCCAGTGTCGATGATATCCTGGAAAACTCCCAGCAGTTTTTTTATGCCCTGAATATGGCAGGTGATGCACCGGAGGTGGGTATTTTAGAGGACGCCAATCTTGTCAAAAGAGATGTCAGCGATGCCGATGACGAAGCACCGGTAAAGCTCCTGGCCAGTACCTATATCCCGGAAGAGCATCGCATCCGGGATTCGGCTCACATGCCCGGATATCGGGTGTTGACCTTTGCGCAGGTTTTAAAATACGGCCAGTTCCCGCTGGCTGAGGTACTGGCGGAAGCGCTGGATTTAGGCCAGGAGGGGATGGGCTGTCCGGTGGAGCTCGAATTTTCAATCAATTTGTCGCGGGATCCGGAACAGAAATCGGAATTCGCCTTTTTGCAGCTCAGGCCGATGACAGCCCATGCGGAACTGCTTCAGGTTGAAATCAGCGGCCATGAAATAGCGCGGTCGTTTTGTGTCTCGTCCCATGCATTGGGCAACGCTGAAAAAAAAGATATGGCCGATATCCTCTTTATAAAGCCCGCTGAATTTGATCCAGCCAAGACGCCCCAAATCGCCCGGGAGATTGGCGAGCTAAACGCCGGCCTGCTGAATGAATCCCGCAAATATTTGCTGGTCGGCCCGGGGCGCTGGGGCTCTGCCGATCGCTGGCTGGGAATCCCGGTGAGCTGGGCCGAAATTTGCGGCGTTGGGGCCATGGTCGAGACCGATTCAGAAAAATTAAAGGCCGATCCATCCCAGGGGTCGCATTTTTTTCACAATATCACCACGTTGGGCATCACTTATGCCACCGTTCTGGATGCCGATTCTGATTTTATCGATTGGGACTGGCTGACTGCCCAGCCGGTGGCCAATGAAACGACGCACGGGGCGCATGTGCGGTTGGACAAGCCGTTTACGCTCAAGGTGGATGGGCGTACGTCCAAATGTGTTATGTACCGCTAAAAGCGGATGGGTTCAATCGTCAAATCGTCGATTGGTCAAATCGTTAAAAGAAGCCGGTTAACCAACCCTTCACCCCCAATGAAATCGGTTTAAACACCATCGGTGGCGAAGATATCGAATTTTAAATCGACCCCAATGAAAAAAAAATTGCTAAAGGCGCTGGTGGCCAATACGAATGGAGAGATTTTTGAGCTCGACGGCTATGCTGCAACAGGTGCCGGCGGTGCAGGGCCCATACCGCTGACACTGTCCAATACCCGTGATATGCCCTTTGGCAGTGAACTGATGTACCTGCCGCAGCGTCGGCCGGTTTTGTTGAATTTGCAATCGGGCCGGATTGAAGCCGTAATTGAGAACCCTTATGCGCCCGGACAGGCCCTATATCCGGTGACCGCATTTAATTCCCCGGGTTATGTCATTTCCTATCTGGGCAGTTTTGTGGAAACGGCGGAAGCACAGGCCCTGCCGCTTTTTTCCTATGGTGCGGTAGGCTGGCACCGGGGTAAATTCCGATCGTCGGTGATTCGGGTGGATCGGGAAAAACGCCAGGACCTGCGGTTGATGCAACCTGAAGATGTTGCCGTCGGCATCGAGCGCATGCGCCGGCAGATGCCTGCAAATCGTCTGCGGGCGCATCTTGAAAAATGCGCCGTGCAGTTTGGCTGTCCGGCGGCCAAGAATTTTTTTTTAGGCCGTTACGAGGCGCCGCTTCCCACCGCCCAGCAGTGTAATGCCCGTTGCCTGGGCTGCCTGTCTTTACAAACACGCAGCGATATACCGCACAGCCAGGATCGTATCGGTTTCACCCCGACCGCAGAGGAAATAGCGGAAGTGGCCCTGGTGCACATCAAACGCGTTAAGAACAGTGTGGTCAGTTTCGGACAGGGCTGCGAAGGGGATCCCCTGCTGGCAGCCGAGGTGATTGTACAAGCGATTCGCTTGATTCGTTCTGAAACAAAACGGGGCACCATCAACATGAACACCAACGCCAGTTTGCCCCGTGCGCTGCAAAAGGTAATCGATGCCGGACTGGACAGTATGCGGTTCAGCATGAACAGCCTGCGCCGTGAGTGTTATCAGGCCTATTTTCGCCCGCAAGGCTACGGGTTTTCGGATGTTTTAAAAAGTGTGGATCTTGCGCTGAGAAGCGGGCTTTTTGTGGCGGTCAATTATTTAAATTGCCCCGGCTTTACCGATACCCCGCGAGAAATTAAAGCCTTGAAGAAATTTTTGACAACATACCCGATTCACATGATTCAGTGGCGCAATTTGAATTTCGACCCGCTGCGCTATTTTAAGATAATGAAGGCTGTGGCCGCCAAAGAAACACCCATCGGCATAGAGCATCTGCTGGAACGCATCCGGCGGGAATTTCCAAAGATCAAATTCGGCTACTTCAACCCGCCCAAGGAAAGGTTTACGAATTAGCCTCAGACTTGCACTCATTTGGTTCAGAGTTTCAATTCCAGCATTCAGCGTCTTTTGGCTGCTTGCTGCTGGTGACCGATGACGAGCCAGCTGCCAGAAGCAAGAAGCCAGCAGCTGTCAGCCTTGGGATTTTATACATGAAATCTGTTAGCGCGGCGACGGATACCTGATATATGAAATGGATTGAAGCAAAAGTTGTTTTTGATGCCGACGATAACCACCTTGCCGGCGAGTTGATAACCAACCTGTTTTTCCAGTTTGACCTTTCGGGTGTCGTCGAAGAAGATCCGGCCATAGAGCCGGTTGAAGATTGGGCCGAGGACGCCATCGGTCGACCGCAACAGCACGCGGTGATCGGGTATTTTCCAAAAGACCGTAAGGCTAAAAAACGCTGCAGGGATCTGGAACAACACCTATCTGTCCTAAAGCAGCATTTTAGCCTGCTTTACCGCGTCAGTTACAAAGAGCTGGATGAGGCGGATTGGGCCGAGGCCTGGAAGGCCTTTTTTGAGCCTCAAAAAATAGGGCGAAAGATAGTCGTCAAGCCCACCTGGTGCGATTATACGGCCCAACCCGGTGATATTGTGGTGGAACTGGATCCCGGAATGGCTTTCGGTACCGGAACCCACCCGACCACGGCTTTATGCATTCGTCTGATTGAAGATTATCTCAATCCGGGCGATTCATTTTTAGACCTCGGCACCGGTTCCGGCATATTGATGATTGCAGCAACCAAACTGGGCGCGGGCTTTGTTGGCGGTGTTGATAAAGATGCAATCGCCGTAGAGGTGGCCGCCGCTAATTTAAAGCATAACGGGTTGGATTCTGAAGGCTTTTTTTTGTATACGGGCAATTTGCTGACCGGCATCACGGACACGTATGATTTTATTGCAGCCAATATTTTTACACACGTGATTTTAGAACTGCTGGATGACATGCCCCGCGCTCTGAAAAAAGATGGCATATTTATCTGCTCGGGGATGTTCACGGAAAACAAAAAACTGGTGATTGCCCGCTTAAAAAATATGGGGTTTGATATTTTGGAGATACGCGAGCAGGAAGAGTGGGCAGCTATTGCGGCACGATACAAAATTTAGGTTATGGCGCGAAGAAAAAACAATCATCAAAATTCGAAATCCTAAACCCGAAATCCGAAACAGTATCAAATTACCAAAATTCGAATTTTCTAAATAATACGATATAATCTTAATTATAATCCAAATGCGTGTATATTGGTGTTTTGAAAATTGTGGATTTTGATATTCGGATTTGTTTCGAGTTTCGAATTTAGGATTTTGCATTCCAAGTTAAGCCAATAATTTTTTGGTTGTGTGTACAGAAATTAATTTAGGATTCAATTATGCGTATTTTGCTGGTAGAAGACGATTCAAAAATCGCCTCCTTCATCATAAAGGGTTTAAAAGCCGAGGGCTTTGCCGTCGACCATGAAGACAACGGTGAAGACGGTTTGCATATGGCACTTACCGAGCCTTACGATGCTGCTGTTATCGATATTATGCTGCCCAAAATGGACGGCCTGAGCCTGGTTGAAAACATACGACGCGAAAAATTGAAAACCCCGATCATCATTTTAAGTGCAAAAGGAGAAGTGAATGATCGGGTAAAAGGGCTGCAGACCGGTGCGGATGACTATCTGACCAAACCCTTTGCTTTTTCCGAATTGCTGGCCCGGCTCCAGGCTTTGATCCGGCGCAGCAGCGATGTTGTCGAGCCGACCAAACTGACAGTTGGCGATATCAGCATGAACCTGATTACCCGTGAAGTGGTGCGGGCCGGCCAAAAAATTGAATTGCAGCCATTGGAATTTTCGTTGCTGGAGTACCTGTTGCGTCACGCCGGCAGGGTGGTGTCAAAAACCATGATTATGGAACATGTCTGGGATTATTATTTTGATCCTCAGACCAATGTGGTTGAATCCAGGATATACAAGCTGCGTGAGAAAATTGATAAAGGATTTACCAGAAAGATGATCCACACGGTGCGCGGGGTCGGATATGTTCTTAAAGAAGATCAATAATGCCCGCCATACGCTGGCGTTTCGCCTCACACTCTGGTATGCGGGTATTTTTATGCTCACCTCCTGTGTGGCTTTTTTCTTTTTTTACTTTTTAATTACCTCCGTTATCCAGGATCGTACCGATCAAGATTTGCTGGGTGAAGCGCGTACCCTGTCTTCAATCCTTAAGCTGCAGGGCATCGAAGCGGTTAAGCGCCAGATTATTTTTGAGGCCCAGGCTGCCGGCGAAAAGAAGATTTTTTTTCGATTGCTTTCTTTTGACGGCCAGGAATTTTCTTCTTCGAATATGTCCTACTGGCAGGATATCGGCATCGGCAAGCCGGCCATCAATCAACTGATCCGTGAAAAGCGACCGGTTTTTGATACCATCAGCCTGCCCGATCGTAAACATCGAATTCGCATTCTCTACGCTCATATCGGCCGCAACATCATTTCACAGCTGGGTCAATCCATGGAAAGCCATACCCGGTTTATTGAAGCCTTTCGCAAAATATTCGTTCTCACCATGGCCTCATTATTCATTTTTGCTGTGATTATCGGATGGTTTATGGCCAGACGAGCCCTGGCAGGGGTAGAAACCGTGACACAAACGGCCCGGCACATATCCGAGGGCAGCCTCGACGAGCGGGTGCCGGTTAAAAAAAACCAGGACGAAATCGATCAGCTGGCCATTACATTTAACCAGATGCTCGACCGGATTCAGACACTGGTCACCGGTATCCGGGAAATGAGCGATAACATTGCCCACGATTTGAAAAGTCCGATCACGCGCATCCGCGGGCTATCCGAAGTGTCGATGACCACCGGCGCCTCGGAAAAAGATTATGAAAACCTGGCCGCCAGCACCATCGAAGAATGTGATCGGCTGTTGGACATGATCAACACCATGCTGGTCATTTCCAAAACTGAAGCCGGCGTCAACCAGCTCAATGCGGTAAAGATGGATATTGGCGCAGTGGTGCGGGATGCCTGTGATTTATTTCGAGCGCCGGCAGAAGATAAGCACATCAAATTAAACTGTGATGCTGCCGGTCCGTTCAATACATTCGGTGATCATCGGCTGATTCAAAGAATGATCGCCAACCTGCTGGACAATGCCGTTAAATACACACCTGCCGGCGGCAGCGTTGACGTAAGGGTGCATGTGGACAAACATGAAACCGTTTCTCTTACGGTTAGGGATACGGGTATCGGTATTTCCGAAAAAGATAGATCCCGCATTTTTGAGCGATTTTATCGATGTGATCCGAGTCGTTCGGAGGCCGGCATCGGGCTGGGCCTCAGCTTTGCCCGCGCCATTGCCCGCGCTCACAGGGGCGATATAACGGTTAACAGTGAGTTGGGTGTAGGCAGCACCTTCATCATCACCCTCCCCCAAAAAGGCTTATAAAGCCTCATCTCTTGACCGATGGCTGCGTTGTGAACCGGTTCAAAATACTTTTATATCGCGGCAAGATGCCGCTCCCACATGTTTTACTTGGCAACGCAATAAAAAGTTCGGAACGTTTTTTTAACAACCACTATAAAATACCATATGAGCGCACATTGAAATCCGAAATCTGCAATCCGAAATCTTACCTGCTCCAGCACTCCACTATTCCATCAATCCGGCAACTTGTTGTTAGAGCCACAAATTTAACCAGCTTCCTCCAGCTAATAACTGCTTACCACCATGGAAGATAATCTTTTGATCATCTTGGGGTTATTTTGCGGTTATCTTGACAAATTATGGTAGAAAACAAAATATTTTATTATTGATTACTTTGTTCCGATAAGGAGGATATTATGATTCACTTTCACAAAAGCAAGATCATCGGCAGCCTGGTGATTGTTCTGGCAGCCGGTTTCATCTGGGGCTTATCGAGTCTGGAATCGAAAACCGCTGCCAAAAACACTCCGGCAACCGATTCCGGTAGCATGATGGTGCCGGCCAGCTTTAGCGAGTTAGCCAAGCAGGCCCAGCCGGGTGTGGTTAACATTCGTACCGTAAAAACCGTTGAGGGTGGCGGAAGGGTATTTCAGCACTTTTTCGGCAACCCATTTGAGCGTAAAAACCCCTTTGAAGACTTCGGGCCTTTTTCTGATGAGCGTCAACGGGAATTCAAACAAAGAAGTCTCGGCTCCGGATTCATCATCGACCGTGAAGGTCATATTGTCACCAATAATCATGTGATCGAAGGCGCAGACGAGATTACGGTGCGCCTATCCAATGAAAAGGAATATGACGCCGAAATCGTCGGGCGCGATCCCAACACCGATCTGGCGCTGATCAAAATCAAAGGCGCTGCGGATCTGGTTCCCCTTAAAATGGGTGATTCAGACCAGTTAACGGTTGGCAGCTGGGTAGTGGCCATGGGCAGCCCCTTCGGCCTGGAGCAGACGGTCACCGCCGGTATTGTCAGCGCCAAGGGGCGCGTGATCGGAAGCGGCCCTTATGATGATTTTATCCAGACCGATGCGTCTATCAATCCCGGGAACAGCGGCGGCCCGCTTTTGAATATGAATGGTGAGGTGGTGGGTATCAATACCGCCATCGTTGCCCAAGGGCAGGGCATCGGATTCGCCATACCGGTCAATCTGGCGCAGGGAATCATTCGTCAACTCGAAGAGAGCGGGTCTGTCACGCGTGGCTGGCTGGGTGTCGGTATTCAGGATCTGACACCGGAACTGGCCGAATATTACGGCATCAAAGACAAAAAAGGCGTGCTGGTGGCGAAAGTTTTTGAAGGTGATCCGGCAGACAAGGCCGGCATCAAAGCCAATGATATCATCATTGCTGTAGACGGCAAGCCGGTTAGCACCAGTCGAGATTTGACCGGAACGATCGCAAATATCCCCGTGGGCAAAAATACGCCCATTACGATCCTGCGCGACGGCAAGGAAAAAACGGTAAAGGTTAAGATTGCCAAACGCGATGATTCCGAACAACAGGCCCGACGGGAGCCGGAACAAAATGATCAGCTCGGCATTCAGATTGCAGAGATGACACCGGAAATGGCCAAACGCTTCGGTCATTCCGAAACCGAAAAAGGCGTGCTGGTGGTTGGTGTGGAGTCCGGCAGTAAAGCAGCTGAATCGGGCCTACGACAGGGGGATCTGGTCAAAGAAGTCAACCGCAAACCGGTCACGGCCGTATCCGAGCTGCGCGCTGAACTCAAAAAGAACGATAAAATTCAACTGCTGGTCAAAAGACCCAACGCCGGTTTTATCGTCATTAAAATTGGTTAATCCAGGTAATTATAATTTACTCAAGCAAAGCACCGGCGCGGGCATGCTGCAACGTTTATTTACAGTTGTCCGCGCCGGTCCGCTTCATCGGAATTCAGACTTTTTTAACAATGCCCGCGGGCATTAGATACATTTTTGGAATCGGTTTTAATTTATTTCGGTGTCTACATCAAAGGGGATTTTTAGCTTCGAAAGGTGCGCTTTGCATCGACCTGCCTGCTTGACGGCCTCTGATAGCGTGGCCTCCAACTGATCGTCCTTGCATTTACCGCTGGCGGCTTCTTCCAGGATTAGAAGCAGCCGGTCATTATCTTCTTTGATGTTAACGAATAACCGTATGAGTGCATCTGTCATTGCATTGACCTGTGATGCCTCTGTGTGAAGGAAGTCTTTGCGGCGTAAGCATATTTTGCGCGTCAGATCACCGTGGGAAATCTTTTGAAATGTTTTGCCAAAATTGATCAATGGCCCTGCAAAACGGTGGGTGATAATAATTTGAAAGATAAACGCCACGACAAAAATTCCGGCGAAGGCCAGAACGAGTCGATCAACGATGACAAGAAAAAATTTGGCGGAAAAATGCTGGGACCACAGATTGTCCGGATTTTGAAAATTTAAGTATAAAGGGATCAGGGCCATCGCAATGACAAATCCGATAGCGACCAGTAAGAACAGCAGGTTATAAATTGCCAGGCGCAGCTGGATATCTTTGCGAATTAAAAAATTGCGCCATTTTCGTCGATAATTTTGAGTGTCCATATGTTACCGTCCGGTGCTTTTATTTTATGCCGCTTGTCATCATAATGTTCCGAAAAAAGGATGGCGGCATAAGTGTTGTAGCAAAAAAACGATCTGCAATCAGAACGTTTTTTTGATAACCACTTTAAATAGCGGCGACGTTTCTCAACTTCAGATCATTTTAATTCGGTCGCCGTTAAAGGCTACGCTGCCTGTTGTTGATCCTGCGCAATGACTTTAAGCAAAGCCTCCACCATAGCCGGGTCAAACTGCCCTCCGGCCTCCGATTGAATCAGCACTAAAACCTCTTCGAGCGACATGCCCTTACGATAGGGTCGGTCGGATGAAATCGCATCATAGACATCTGCTACGGCCAGTATTCTGGCACCCTGATGAATTTCCTCTCCGGCCAGCCCCGCCGGATAACCTTTTCCGTCAAAGCGTTCGTGGTGCTGGGCGATCATCGGCGTGATGGACCTGAAGGCATTAATGGGTTCAATGATTTTGGCGCCCAGATCCGGATGACATTTGATTAATCTAAACTCTTCATCATTTAATTTAGCTGTTTTATCCAGCACGGCCACCGGTACGCCGATTTTGCCGATATCATGCAAAAAGGCGGCGCGCTGTAAATTTTCAAGCGCATCGGAACTGAGATTGATCGCTTTGCCCATTTTGAGTGCCAATTCGGCAACGCGCTCGGAATGACCGGCTGTCCAGGCTGATTTGGCATCAACCGCGCGGGCAAGCGCCTGCAGGGCTCCCCAGTTCATTTCCTGTAGTTCTGCGATCAGGCTTGAATTGGACAGGGCCACTGCAACCTGATCCGCTAACTGGCGGGCCAGCGTTATATCTTCGGTGCTGAATTGTTCCGATTGGCTGCGTGCCAGCCATAATAAGGCCGCCAGGTCTTTCTTTACCCAAACCGGTAAAACGAGCAGGTAAGGCAACTGCAGCTGTGACATTTTCGGGAGATAATGCGGCCAGGGATCATTGGGCTCAAGGATCAGATATTTTGGATACGCTGCGAGCACCCGATGCTCACGCGGCCTTACAGCAACTGTTTCTTTTAAGATGCGGTAACGATCGGAGTGAAAACTATAAAACGCCTGATTCCTATTGGAATCGCTCGATTCGATCAAGCTGATGCCGCACACCTGGCAGTCGACACACTCTGCAATGCGCGAGACGGTTGCACTGATGATTTCACCGCGATCAAATGTTGATGCAACCACCCGATCGATTTTGGCTTTGGCGGACAGGGTTTTAAATTTATGGGCCAGCGAATCTGCCATTTGATTAAAAACAATGGCCAAATCTTTAAATTCGTCATGACTGGCGACCGTTACCGGTTCGCTGAAATCTCTGGCGGCGATCCGCCGGGCGCCTTCTTTCAGAGCGCCTATCGGCACCAGGTTTTTACGGATGGTGACGATGCTCAGCCACAGTACCGCCATGAGGGTTAGAAAAATGACGGCGGGAAAACTGATTTTAAACTCGGCCAGCGGTGCAAACACTTCTGATTTGGGTTTCAACAGAATAACAGTCCAATACGGCAGTTTAAAGTTCGGCTGCAAAAAAACCTGTGTGTAGCTGGCGACGAATGCTTTGTTATTGATGCTAAAATCAAAATGTCCCGATGTCGACGGTTGTGTGTTGGATTTCAGTAACCCGGTGACGTCTGCCAGATCAGCCCGGGAACTATGCAGCAAGCGATAGGATGAATCCAGCACACAGTAGTCCGTATCCAGTGGCAGGTTATCCATCATATCGCTGTCCCATAAATATTTCTGATTGATTTCAGCGATCCAAAAGCCCGGGTCTGTTTTTTCGACGTTTACCTGCCGCGCCAAAATCAACGCCGGCTTTGATGACGGTTCATCCAACTCTGTCAACAATGGATTGCCGTTGGCCATATGCCTGATATCTTCAGCGGTGATCTCAAAGGCCGGCAAGACCTGCTGGTTGAGAACAGGCTTCGGTTGATCCGGGGGTTTAACGTAGGAAATGCTGTCAAAGCGCTTTTGCAGCCGATCACGCAACCGGGCATCCAGGCCCGCGGGTATGATGGGTCTGCGGTCCTGGGCCGCCGAGTCGATCAGCAGCAATTCGTTTGCCACCAGATGCAGGCGATCCGCCAGCGTTTTAGCCTGGGCTTTTGCGGCATGCCGCAGGTTTTCAAGCGTCTGAGCCTCCAGGTGCCGGGTAACCGTAAAGTAAGCCAGCACGGCCACACACGTCAGCGGGAACAGCGCACAGGTCACAAAAGTTGCAAAAATGCGCTGTGATATTTTACTGCTGAATGTTTTTGTCTCTAAAAGCATAACCTAGTGTTTCTCTGCCAGACCATAGAATCGACCATTGTTGGCACGAACAATATCATCACGGGCCTTTTTGCCTGTAAACTGAGCCACGCTTTCGCCATCCTTGCCCATACTGTACAGATCAAAATCGGAATTCACAGGATTGGCATTTTTGTCTCTGCGGCGGATGCCTTCGAGTCCGGGCGTCGTGCCACCGTTGATGCGTAAATATTGATACGGGCGGTCCCAGGGATCGCTAACTTGGGTCATGCCAATATCGTTTAAACTATTGGGTAATTGACCATTTTCAGAACAGAACTCCAGGATGGCTTTTTCGATCAATTTAATTTCACTGATTGCCATGGCAATCTTGGCCTTGTTGCGTGAACTCATATAACTGGGGATCGCGATGGCTGCCAGGGTGGCAATGATTGCCAGCACGATCAGCAATTCGAGCAGTGTGAAACCATAAAACCGTGTCCGGCGCCAGCGATCGTCCGAATTTGCCGGTTTAAATTGTTCAGCTCCCGGTTGAAATCGTGGATTGAATAATGGCTCAGACATGGTTTCTTTTTTTGCCGAAATGGCATTTAAACATGTAACCAATTGTATTTGTTTTAAAATTATAACGGCGCCCTTCATTATGATTTCGTAAGGATATCGAGATTACTATCGGCAAATATTCCTGAAACTAAAGCGATTACAGCCCATTGGCATATAATTGACTGTAAATGGATTTTATGAAATGAAAGTTGTAATAAACCAGCAGGAAATTCATTCACATGACCGATAGAGCCACCAAATTAACCGCCCTGACGATTGCATCATTGAGTTCGTTTATTACGCCTTTTATGGTCTCCTCGATCAACATTGCGCTGCCCGTAATCGGAAAGGAATTTAAGACCGATGCGGTGGTCTTGAGCTGGGTGG
>WOR8_10005549_pt1 | contig 12149 bp, 17 predicted proteins | sample DeeMarSeWOR38_10_FD_19890 | JGI IMG/M metagenome (IMG submission 19890) | reverse complement strand
CTATGGCCAGGTGTATAGTCCATATGGCAGTGGGAAGTTTTTGAAAGAGCTGCATAAAGAGTTTCCTCAATCAGATGACTTAATTACAAGTGAAATCCCCGACCGAGAATCAATTGTGCTATCCATAAAACAGTTCCTTGGAACAGGAAAATAAATGAAAACGACAAAAGAAGTCACAAGAAAAAAACAAGAAATTGTTGATGTTTTTTGCAATAAATGTGGTCAGTCTCTTTATGGCGGTATGAACTATAATGGTTTGGTGGAAATTTCTGTGTGGGGTAACTACGACTCACCAGTGTTCCCAGACGGAGCTTGTTATACTTTTTCTTTATGTGAAGCGTGCCTAGAGAATCTATTTAAAACTTTCAAGCATGAGCCTGAATTTGAAGATATATAGAATATGGAGATAACTAAAGAAATTATAGACTTATCATCAGAAATGATAAGTCTTGGAGCTGTGAGCACTCCCAAGCTAAACAAACAAAAAATATGGGAATTGTTTGGATTTATAGAGGGGTACCTGAAAGATGCTAATTTAGAGGTAATTTCTTTTAATATAAACAATGGTACCATTCCTGCTCTATATTGCCATCAAAGTTCTATGCCAATAAGCAACCTTCCATCTCTTTTGTTGGCTGGGCACTATGATATAGTAGCTCCACAAAGTAATTTACAGTTGACCCCAAGAATGGATGGGGACTGGTTAATTGGGAGAGGGTCTGCCGACATGTTAACGGTGGTTGCTACATATATCTTATTCATGAGCACTCTTGCGAAATTTAGCAAGAAGTATTCGGTTGGATTGCTATTGGTTGGGAATGAAGAGACGGGAGAGAATGATAAGTGGGGAACGGGGCATGTGATTAAAGCGTTTCAACAAATACATGGTTTTAACCCAGAAGTAATGATTGTTGGAGAAAGAACTGGAGAAGGACCACGAAAATATGGAAAGCTAGAGCTGAAAAATAGAGGAATTATCAGATGCCACGTAGAATCACAGGAAGTGGCATTTCATACTGCTACCGCAGGGAAACAATCTGCACTAGACAAAATCATCAAGATGCAAGAGGAGATCAGGAAATTCCTAAAAGAAAACAAAAAAAAGACAGGTGGGTGGTCCCAATGGAATTGGGAGACAACGTTTAAACCATCTTATATTATTGCTGGAGAAAAAGGAAATTTTAATATATCTTGTGAAAGCGCATCAATGGGTTTTGAAATTAGACCCATACCAGAAGAGTCTGAAGTAGATTTTATCAGCAAAATAGAAAAGCTATCCATGGAGTTAGATCTGTCTCTTTTAGTGTTAAACAATGAGCACGGTGTAAGGGCCAATGCAGAACACGAAAAAGTAGCAAAAATAATAGGCCTTATGCTTTCTCGGACCGGACAAGACCTATATCAAATAGTCGGACCCGGGAAAGTGCATGGAACACAAGCGAGGTTTGCTCCTAATGGTTGCCAGCCAATCGTATGGGGACAATCGGGAATTTCTCCACACGGACCAGATGAGGCTCACTATATACCAAGCATTGAGCCATACTATAATCTTTTGTCTGAAATAGTTAATCTGTATGAAATTATTTAAAAAAAGAAATTCAGATATTGCTATAATAAAAATAGACAATATAACTAAGGAGGCAAAGGAAATGGGGTGGACAGACAAAGAGCTATATCGTTCAGAGTCAAAGTTTAGATTCCCATTCGGAGAAGAATGGGGCCTTGTATGTTACATGGATCAGGGTGACAAAATAGAAAATGTTCAAAAGTACTGGATCACAATAAGGTCTAAAACCGGGTCAATAACAAAATTCTATAAAAAGAAATATTCCCTAGGAAAAGAACTTACCCAAGATAGCGACTGAGGTGCGCCATGGCCAAACTAGAAGAATGGAAGAAAAAACACTATTGGTGGGAAATCCCGTTCCAAAAACTCTGGACAAAAGCAGTTGGAACCGAGGGCTACGACAAGGAAGAGTGGAAAGGGTTTGAAAAAATCCTTTATAAATTGGCAGAGGTGAAAACATGAGAAGAAGTCAAAAGAATGGAGGTAATTGCCAGGGATTAATGAATGAATGACATTGTAGGCAGGACTAGTTTTTTCTCTATTGAATTGTCTGAGATTCTAGAATCTGACTTGGACAATTGTGGTAAGTGGTTGGCTATTCTGAAGCTAATTGACAACACTTGTCATTATTGTTGGGATGGTGATTCTAAGTGTCAATGCTGGAATGATGAGTAGAATGAAAATACGTAGCAATTATTAAAAGTAAAAACAATCACAGTGATGAAAAAGAAGAAAACATTTTAACAACGTTTCGCTCTCCATAAAATGGCTCCGCACTAAAAAAATAGCCGCTTAAACAATTGAATCCTTTTCTCACTGAGAACACCAAAACTTCACCAGGAAATGTCCAAGACCTGTCATCGGATAGCCCGCATGCCTTCATGTAGCATGCCTTGTCGAACCCATTGTAGTTATTGATGCATACAACATCACTTAGGCACGTGACAACCTCAAACATATCTCTAATCTCTCTAAATATTCTCTTTACCTCACCATTAGCGTCTTGAACCCTGTCTCTTAGAATATAAAGCAAGGTTAGCCCGTTTCCACCTGACACACTGTTTACATCAGACTCAATATTCCAATCCATTCCGACCAAAGTAAGTTTGATGCTGAGAGCCTTGTTTGTGTAAGTATTGCAGACGCTTACATTAGATGTGAACAGAATCAGAAAAAATAAATTAATGGTCAGGGTATTCATGATAAAATATGCTAATTGTTGCGGAAGAGTCACCAACAGAGCTGGCACACTTTGCTCGAACTCTACTGTTTGCTGGGATTAATGGTAATGGTATCAAATGTCTCTCCTATTGTGCTTGCCGGAACAATTTCCACAAAAGACCCGAGTGTCCATACGGTAGCATCTATTGCTACGGCAACACCATTGGCTAATGTGGAGTATACCTTAGATTCACTATACACATGCTCTTCAGACAAATGCACCCTATCTACTGTTAATGGATCAGTTACCGGTGGTATATGCTTCATATTCTAATCACTTACATTTAGTGTTTCCATTAGTCTTCGGTGTTCCAGTTTGATTTGAGTGGGGGTGAGTACTTCTGGATAAATAGAGAAATGTGCGATTGCTCCATTTAGCTGGTTGGCACTGGAATCGGTATAATATGCACCAAGAACAATAGGATCCATTCCCAGTGTAATGTTGGCCGTGCCAGATGTACCTTGTTTTATGCCGTCTATATACATATATGCGGTTCCACTATCTATCACAACTACGATATGCGTCCATTGACTATTACAGACGGCATAATCTGCTTGTGCTGGTGATCCTCCTCCAGAATTGAATGTAGGCTTGTCATTACTATCTTTGAAGATAATAAAACCAGTTGTCTCACCATCCGCCGTTTTTGTGACAGCTCCCGCATTACTGCCAAGGGTATTCCATCTTGCCAATAAACTTATAGTGAAATTATCTGTATATTCGCCAACATATTCATAATAATCGAAAGCGGCAATGTCATTTCCGTTGAATTCATAGCCTCTCGTGTCAGCGAGTTTTGTTGGGCAATAGGGTGCTGTAGCAAAATATAAATTATGTCTATTTTTTGACCGATCTCTTGTATACAGTGGAACCATTAAAAGAGACGTAATATGGTCTTTTTCTCGCATGGGGAGGTAAGCTTCTGCTTTTTCTCTATAGTCAAAAGCTTTGTTATTCCACCAGTCTTTTGCTTCTTGAGCAGTCCATTTCCTATCGTGAATATGGAATTGGGTGATTTTAGCTTCTGCACTGTCTGCTGCTATACTTGAGCCGCCTAAATATACATTAGTTTCTAATTTGGTAGTATACGATGTGGTGAAATTTTTTACATGTACGCCATTGAAATAAATGTCAGTGTCTCCAGTTTTGAAAGCTACCACTATTTGATTTCTTTGATTGATACGCCATAGTGATTCATAGTCAGCTTTTGCTACATCAGAGAATGCAACATCATCATACATGTAAAATCGAAATCGCCCGTCTTGAATATGCCAGCATCTAAGAGCTACGTTAGTGTTATACCAAAGGTTGCGATGTACTGTGTCTCCAGGCAGCCAAGTCGGATAGAATTCACAGATGCATGTTACTTCATCCGATGATACTAATACTGGATATTGAAGTGAACCAGTGGTCCCAAATGTTACTCCATTGGCACGAGAATCAAATATACATCCTGGTAGATGTCCGACTAGATCTCCAATCATGGATCACCATGTAGTTCTTCTATTAGTCGTCTATGTTCTAATGCGATTTGTGTGGGAGTAAGGGCTTCGGGCCAATAGGCAGTATTGGAGATATCTCCTGTAAATGCTTCTAAAGTAGCTCCGCCGGTTAAGCTTCGACCTACTTGCCAGTTTGTGCTCATATTAATGACATTGGTTGATGCTCCAGTAACTGACTGCTCGATTCCATCGAGGTAGGCGTATAAAGTGTCGCCTTTTCTACATCCGGCGAAGTGTACCCATTGGTTAGGTTGATAAGAATTAGAATTTTCAATATATTCAAGATCTCCACTATGCCCACAGCACACCCAGGACGCCCCGCTAGATCGAATACGTATGGCTATACCTACTTCGCCAGAGTCATGATGATAATTACCAGTGATTGTATAATTTGCTAAACCGTCTGCTAAGAACAATGCGGAAACAGTCCATTCTGAATCAGCTCCAGTTATGGACGATCCACAATCCATATAATCTGCTCCATCAAAACTATAGCCCCGTCTTCCGATTAGTTTTGTTGGCTCTGCAGTACCCGCTCCAAACGCAGCATGGTGATTATTATTAGAACGGTCTAAAGTTTTTCCAGTTAAGGCATTATGTTCTGCAACTCGCATCGGTAAATAGAGTAATGCTCGTTTTCGATAATTGAAGGTTCTGCCAGCCCACCAGTCTTTTGCTTCTTGAGCAGTCCATTTACGGTTGACTATGAAGAATTGTGTTATTTTTCCATCGAAATAAGCTACTGAGGCAGATCCTTTCTTCCCAAGGACCATTTTTGAATTATCTGTCGAGGTCTGTGGAGTCCATGCGGTGGAGTTACTATTAATTTCGTAACCGTTTAGATAAATATGATTATCTCCACTGGCCGCAGATACTATTAGTAAGTTTTTTTGTCCTATTTTCCAGTGCGGAGAGTAAGTGGCCTGTGAAACTTCCACTATTACAGTATGACCAACTGATATGTAAAGAGTGTTGGAATCAGTATTGTTTCGTTTTAATACTCGATATGAATCTCCACTTGAACTGTATATATGTCGATTTTCGTCTTCATCGGGTGCAAAATCCGGCAAGAATTCGCATACAAATGTTATTTCGGTACTATACAGCTCTGGTGCCAGATAGGTAATAGATTCGTCAACCCCGTTTAGCATTACCCCTCGGTCAATCGTTGGGCTACCCGTGACCACCCCACCCTGTTCAGTTACAGCATCAGAATCAAAAAGCCTGGCATCCCAAACGCAGCCTGGAAGTCTACCTACGAGATCACCTTTAGCTGTCATGCTACACCTTGGGATACATGGCTTTGTAGACAGTCCAAGATGGGGTCAAGGCTGCTGTATCATCTGGATTGGGTGCGGCATTGATGATATCGTCTACTACATCGTCGACGTAGTCAGCTAATCCATCCAGTAGTGGATAATTCTCTACAACCACCGAAGATTTCAGGTTAGTTGATGTGCTTGGCCCTGAAGTTGTCATTATAGATGCACATTCAGCTTCCAAAGTTTTCATTTCATCCCGTAAGTTAGCCACATTTGTACGGGTTATGTTGTAAGTAGCAGCTAAGATGTCATTGGATTGATCAGGGTTGTCTCTGAGGGACGTATAGCAGTCGATTACATTTTGGGCAGTAGTCGTGGGGGCACTTATACTTGTTGGATTTTCTCGAAAGAAGCCCATTAGTTGAACCTCCTCATATACACTCGCAAGTCAATGTCGCCACCACTATCGTTGGAGGTAACGTATTTTAGCCTGGCATAGCGGCAGGTTACACCTTCGTTGAGTGACCATTTGACTCCACCGGCAGCAGAGAAGACTTTGCTGGCAGCTGCCGCTTCAGTTTGCCAGCGGACCCCAAGCTGGGTGATGTCCAGATAGGTACAGGAAGCAGGTGCAGTCCCGTCATCTTGATTGGTAGCCTCAAAGGTACAGGTGAGAGTGTCGGTGGGTGTAGCCTGCAACTGCTGGATATGCAGGTCAAGATACCTGTAATCTTGCATATCGATGTATGCATAAAACGTAGTATTGGTTGTAAGGTTGTCAGCACTTACCAGTGTAGTCCCGACGTGATCGTCGCGGGCGGGATTTGTAACAGCGACACTGTAAACGTCGTTAGTTGGATCATATCCTTGCTGTGAAGCATTGTCCGGTATAAGTTTCATTACAAAATCCCCTATGCGAAGTTCTTAGACTTTAATGAAATGTCTACTACTACTGTATCGGTTCCCCAGGTTGATCCAGTACAGTCAATTCTGATCCATTCTGCACACAATGATGTAATCTGTACAATATCATCATCAGTAACTACAGAACTCAGAACAGAGAAGAACCTTTGCGGACTCTCCGTATTTTCAGAAGATGCTTTAACATCAAGACTTAAATCACCTCCAGCACCACTCCAAGTGACATTTATAACCCCCACTTTCTCAAATCCCCAAATCCTGATATCGTAAGTCTCTGTATTAGTATCCAGCACTACTGTAGTAGATATTTTATCTTTCTCAGGAGCTTGCAGTTGTTTCATTTTACCCCCTGGGCTGTTGACTTATTTCTGTACTCATGTACAATTAAACCATCAAAATCACCAAAATTCAAGGAACACCACATGGATATTTTTACACCAGCAGAACTGAAAAAGCTAGAGGAATTTACAACATCAAATTCAAATATTTTTTGCATAAAAAATATGGACCCAGAGGTTCTCTCTGTTCTTTTTGCCTACATCTCTAGATCTAAAAACTCAATAAAAAGAAATATTCTAGACTTTATGGAGGAGTCTCAAAAGCTAAAAACAAAGAAGAAAACACAAAAGTTTCATGAGAAGTGGGTTTTGAAATATGGGCATTCCTCGGTGGCAGAACATTCAGATATAAAAATTGCAATAGAAAAATGCTCTATTGTAGCCTCTAAGGTAATAGAGGACGCCAGATTGGGTTCATATACCGAGAAATCAACTCGTTATTGCAATTTTTCGTATACAGGGTTTTATGTAGACGAAATACTGGAAAAAAGTATTGTATATGATATATATACAAATATAAATAATAAACTACTTGATTTTTATGGAAAACTTATAGAGAAACTATCAGATGTAGCAGAAAAAAGAAAGGTGTTTGATATAGCCAGGTGTGTTCTCCCCGCCTCCATGATGACATCAATTGGAATAAGTTTTAACGCAAGAGTTGCAGAGCAAGCAATTGTAAAGCTAACATCCCATTATCTTCCAGAAATCAAGAGGATAGGAAAAGATATTAAAAAGCAGAGCAAATACATTTGTCCAACTCTAATCAAGTATGCATCTCAGTCGTCATACAGAAGACTATATCAACACAGGATGCAAACGTACGCAGAAAAGCATCTAAAACCTCCACCACGAGCCCCAATGGGAATAGAATACCCAGAGGTCAAATCTGTAATGTACTTGTCTGGGTGGCCGTTTATGGCCACCTCAGCACTGTACCAAGACTCCCATATGGACTTCGATTCACTATTCCATACTTGCATGAACATGAAAATGGAAGAAGAAGAAAACAAAGAAAACTTGATAAAATTGATGCTGGATGGTAGAGGAGAGAAAGAGCCCCCGCCAAGATGGCTAGAGATGATCAACATTCTTAGTGAGTTCATAGTTGATTTTGGTGCGTATAGAGACATCCAGAGACACAGAATCTGCACTCAATTTCCACAGAAGATAAACACGGATCTTGGCTATATATGCCCAGTAGAAATATACCAAGTAGGTATGGACATGGAATACATTGAACTGATGAATGACGCCAGAAAGGCATTTCATGAAATAAAGGCATATTTACCAGGATATGAGGAGTATGTTGTGCCGATGTCTTTCAGAAGGCGGGTTTTGTTTCTGTGGAATTTAAGAGAGGTTTTTCACTTCATAGAACTTAGATCCAGGAAAACAGGACATGAATCTTACAGGAAGTTAGCGCAAGGATTGTGGGATAAACTTTCTGTGCAATTACCCGAGATAATGAATTTTTGCCGCGTGGTTTTGGACTAAAAATGGTTCTATCCTTAAATACCCCAGAATATCATCAAATCAGATTGTTTAGAATTCGATTCAACCATATTCATTTCTGTTCTTGTTTGTTTGGAAAAGAGGAATCTAAAAACTATCTAGCGAGCGAAGCGAGCTAGGCTGAGCGAAGCGAAGCAGAGCAAAATCAATTTCTTTTCTTTTCTAATTTACTGCTATCTTTATAGTATATAGCGGAGAAAAATTTTGTCAATAGCAAATCATAACTTTGTTCATTCCATAATTATCTCATGAAGTTTATACCAAGAACTTAGGTCAATTTTTTCTATTATTAAGAAAACCATTTACAATTCAGATATGAATTATTTTAACTTTAGAACCTTGGGAAGGTTCTCTGCTGTGTCTTCTACTATAAAATATTTCTTCTTTCCTTTTAGTTCTGGTGATTTATGAGATCTAGGTGGTTTTGAGAGTGTTTTTGTGGTTTTTAGAAAAAATTTGAATCTTTTCCCTTTGAATTTCAGGAATTTTTCATTTGCTAATATCTCTATCTCCTCTTTTGAGTTGATCCTAATATTATTCCCCAGGTGCGATATTAATGATTGTGTCTCAAATCCATATATCTTATCTGAGAATCCCTTTATTATTTCTGTGTCTAAAATCAAAGTATTTTCTGGTCTAGACATAATACCAAGTTTGGATTCTTTGGTATAGAGCAGTGTGTTAAACAGATCGTTTGTCTTTATGAATTCGATAATCTTATTGAAGTTATCCCCTGTTATTATGCACTTTAGTTTTTCTTTTTCTGTATTCATTTACCAGTCCTTCCAGTGAGAGTATAATATTCCTATTTATGACTCTTCTGTTAACAGTACATCCCTTTGGCAATCTGCTATAAATTAGCTTTTCTTGATTTTTATACATTCTTTGCATGTTATTAAAGATTTTTCTAAATTCTCTAATATTCTTATTTGATCTTAACAGTTTGGTTCTCTTACTTTTTTTAATTTCCGGAACCTTTAACTTATTGGCGATCCGACTCCCTCTCTTTGAGAGCTTTATGTTCTTTTTTGTTATCCAGTTTTTGGATCTCAAGTTATAGATGATCTCAAGCAAACCGTCTGTTTCCACTATGATGCCAAACGTAAAGAGCAGTCTCTTCTGCAGACTGTCTAAGGATATAGCCTTTTTTGATAAGCAGTAAACTATGGTTGTTTCCAGTTTTCGATCCAGATCTCTAGGTCGAAGCTTGGATCTATTTTTTTTGCCCATTCTTTTACATCTTTTTTGGTTTGAGGCATTACACAGCTTGTCCTTTTCCCTCTTTTCGATTTAGAAAACTTACTAACCACAAAAAAAATACTATCACTTGGGGAGTAGTATAGTGTCGTTTTGCTATATCCCATGCCATTAATATTTAATGTTTTGCTGAACATCTTCAGGGAGTTTGACGTGTCGTAAATCTCTCCAAACAAATTAAATTTCATATTTTAGGTTTTTCTTTAAGTTTCGTTGAGATAATTCCAGCATCTTCATGATAGTAGAATATATTTAGGGATTGGTTTTTTGGTGGGTCCGTAAACCTGAACCCAGAACAAAATGCACACAGGGCGATTCTTATTCCCGGTAAGTAGCTTTTTATCCATCTGGTGTGCTTAATTTGTTGTATGGATTCGCATGAATAACAGAATATTATCTTATTCTTCTGTTCGCTTTTCTTTATCCTGAGTTTGTCGAACTCCAAAGTGCTTTTCAATAACTTGTTCCATCGTGTCTTTCTCGTGACCAATTTGAATTGCTCCATGCGCGTGTTGATATTTACATACCCAGTCTATCAGGTTGGATGTTAGGCCTTTTATAGATTGTGGTGTCATGATTACACTATGTACCACCTCTCCTTTTCTAACCCCTCCGGTTGATGGCTTCAAAAAAATGAAGTTCAAAAACACTTCTGTCCCGGTTGAACTTACTTCAACCAAGTTCACGTACTTACTTTCTAGTTCTGGGTCGATGCTTATGTCTAATTTTGTAGTAGCCATTTTCCTCTTTCGATAATATGCGATAGTTTATTTTGCTTCTGGGAAAAGAAACGATCTGTTCTAATGTCAGAAACCTAGTTACATTTTTTATCGTGTTTATCCTCTTTCTGCTTACTAGTGGCAAAAGCTGTCTTACTTGTATGAATTCAAGGAATAACTGTTTGTGCCTGGAGCGAAACCCCTTTCCTCCCCGGCACTTTTTGTATCGAATTTTAGTAACATTGATTTTTCTGTACTTCCACCTTATCCTTTTACCCTCCTCATAACATTGTACACACTTTGGTGTGTACGTGCTGAGGAACAATATATTTTTATTTCGTTTTCTGCAATGAAAACACCTTATTTCTGAGTCGGGGCTCAAATGCTTGTAGAAGCAGGCCAGGAAATGTTGGAAGCGGAAGCCAAAGCTATGTTGGTTTTCTTTAATGTATTTTAGTACTTTATTTTTTGAGATATATCTTGTAGAGTTAATAGTGAAGGTTATTGCATCAGGGAAAGAAATTCTATTTCTTAGAGATAAGGCAAGCAATCCTTCAATTTCTTTTTTGACATAAGCAGGTTTTATCGGGAATTTCCTTGATTTTCTGTAGAACTTGTAAATATCAGTAATTTCATTAATGTCTAATATTTTCTGAAGTTGCTGTGTAGACAGACTGGGGTTGTTTTTTAACCACAGTAAAATTAAAGCCTTTTTTGGTGGGAGAATACACATATGGCTAAGATTGAATCAGTACATGGACTCCATACAGAGAGACAGAAACGAAAACGGAGACAACAGGATTATTTTAATCAAGGTATCCGTTCACGTTCTATTATAAACAAGTCAGCAAAAATTACAAGTCAATTACACACAGAAGATCCAATTGAGAAAGAATATGGAACTGCAAATGAATGTTACATAGGCGGCAAATTCGATATTATTTCAGAAGTTATGATGGAACAGGCAAATACAGGATTAGTGATAGCAGGTGACGATCTTGTACTAATTTTGAATGTTGGGAAACTTGCTGTTCATAAAGAAAGCCCTGATGGAGTCAAGGAGTTTCAGGAACTTCGCAAGGGCGAGATGACAAATATTGATGAGGGTCAGAAGTTTTGTATTTCTGCGACTGAGTGGTCAGAATACTTGAGGATACAAGGGCCTAATTTTGAAAAGAATTCTAAGCAGATTACCCCACCTGTTGATGTACCTGAAGATGTTAGAGAGGCAAGGAATAGAGTAGTTGCATCTTCAGTACACAAAGATAGAAGGGTAATCAATGCCAACCATACGAAGAACATTGCTAAGATGGTGGCTGAAGACAGGACTAGGCAACAGAATAGAAGCGGAAATGTTAAGGCAGTCCGCGTAAATCAGGCAGGGATGCCAGTTGGTCGATAATTGACTACTACACCAAAACCCCCCCTAAAAATCCAGAGTAAGGGTGCTTCAGTAATAACCACTTCTCCTGTTGCTCCGCCAATAAAGAGCAAAGTGCCTAACCCAGGAAACCAATCTGGAATGGTGATAGGGGTTGGTGCCGGAAGGCCAACCTATGCATCGCAGTCTGAACCAAGGAGTGAACAGGGAATGGGAACCGGAAATCCTGTAAAACCAGTGCAAATATCAGCTGTTAGAGGAACTAATATTCCAAAACTAAAACCACCGCTACCAATGAAGAATGCTTCTATACCCGTTTTGGTAGTCCCGTCTTTAGATGATGTTGTTGCAGATGCTAGGTATTTGTATATAAAAAAGGGAGTGTCTGAAAAGGTAAAGAAAAGAAGGGAGCACAGGGCACAGCTTAGACAGCGTATTGCTGATGTTGCTGCGAGAGGAGAAAAG